>Ga0079997_115292_pt1 | contig 75033 bp, 74 predicted proteins | sample PerSpoCPS_CMetaG_FD_69200 | JGI IMG/M metagenome (GOLD analysis project Ga0079997, IMG submission 69200) | Archaeal communities from Yellowstone National Park, Wyoming, USA - Perpetual Spouter C (PS_C) MetaG (SPADES assembly) (version 2) | ecosystem: Environmental > Aquatic > Thermal springs >...
TTGGTGTGGAGTGGCTATTGTGCGTGGGGTGGGTGGACAGGGGGTGCGCGTTGGGGCGGGTGTCGGGGGCGTGCGCGGTGGACTTTTCGGGATGTGTTGTGGAGCGTGCGGTGTGAGTTGTGGGGAATAGATGGCGGGTTATGGGGTGGTGGGGTATGTGGGGATGAAGAGCCGAAAAATGGCGGTGTGGGGTGGTGTCGGGATGTGGATGTGGTGTTGAGTTGGTTGTGTGCGTTTCGGTTGTGAGGGTTTGGTTGTGTTTTGGGGTGGTTGTGTGGTTTTGGGGTGCAGTTTTTGGGTGGGCTTTTGGCTGTCCGAGAGCCTGCGGGGTGTGTTCACGCCTGCTCGAAATGGCAGACTTCAGCGTCCACGCGCGGGGCGCGTGGACGCTTTCTTTGTTTGTAGCCTACCTGTGAGGGATTGAAACACGACGCATCATAACGATCCAACTCGTAATCGAAACGTTTGTAGCCTACCTGTGAGGGATTGAAACGGCTCTGGTAGGGTTTTAGCAGAGCCAGGAGTTCCTGTTTGTAGCCTACCTGTGAGGGATTGAAACGGTGTATGGGGTTTTTTGTATGGAGGTGAGAAGGGTCGTTTGTAGCCTACCTGTGAGGGATTGAAACATCCCCTTCAGCGTCTCCTCCAGATCGTCCCTGATGCGTTTGTAGCCTACCTGTGAGGGATTGAAACCTTTGTGGTGGGTATCCTCATGCAGGCGAGGTAGGGATGTGGCGGCGATTAGTGACGGAGCAGGAGACGCTGATTAGCATCGGCATCTTCGGTGTGTTGGTGATGCTTGCCGACGCGGCGAGCGACCTCGGATGGACAGGCTGGGCTGTGGCGGTCCGAATCGTAGGGATTCTCTTGCTGACAGGGCTGGTAGGCTACACCGTGTGGCAACGGCGTCGGATCCGGGCGTTTCCCGTGCCTTTGATGTTCACCACCGAAACCGACCGTGAGGTTGCACGCCGCCATTTTGAGCGATTTGTCGAATCGCACCGGTTGCCCCTCAAGACGATAGAGCGTTGCACCTCGGTTCCACGCAGCGACCTGCTCATTGTGCTAAAAAGCGACCCTCGCAGCAAAGCCGCGCCAGACTGGGAGGAGGCGTGGCGCGACCTGCTTCAAGAGTGGGAGCGCGATGTCGATTCCCGAATAGCACGCTTTCTCGGTACCAACGAATATCTAAGCTATCACATCTTCCCCCATGTGTGGTTGCCGTTGGCATTTGCGCTGGGCGCCTCGGTCGGCTTGCGACGCGCCATCGTGCTGTACCATCGCCAGCAAGATCGGTTCTATCGAGTGCTGGATTTGACCAATCCGCGCTGCCTGTTCGAACCGCCCGGTGAGCAGACGCCTGCGCCCGACAAGGTGCCACCCGATTTTGAAACGCTACCCTCCGGCGAGCGGCTCGCACTCCACATCGGCATCACCGATCGCCATCCCTTCCCCCAGTTTGAAGCCTACCATGACCATGCCCATGTGGTCAACGCTGCAGTGGTCTACCGACAGGCACTGGAGCCCGAAAGCGACTGGCTGCCCTATGTGCAACATCTCCATCGGGAGACGCAACCCTTGATAGGCAAATATCCGCAGGTCGATATCTGCTTGGCGATGCCCGCGCCAATTGCCTTTGCGCTGGGAATGGCGCTCTCCCGAACACCTAAAATCCGAATCTGCGACTATCAGAACGCCCAGTATATCCCCGTCTTTGCGCTTGAGAAGATTGAGAAACGCCTGCCATTTGACTGAGCTTGCGAAAGCAGGAATCGAACAAGCAGCAGGAGTATTAAGTAGCGGGTAGAATCAAAGAAGCAGGGAGTGCGCCGATGGAAAGGCATGCGGTTTGGCTGGCAGCGTTGCTGCACGATATCGGCAAGTTCCAGCAACGGGCGGTATGGGGGTCCGGTGTGTCCCACCAAGAGCTGGGCGCGCGCTGGTGCGAGCAACCCTACTTCCAGCAGTTCGGCAGCGACCTGGCGGAGGCGGTGCGACAACACCACAACCGCAACTTCCCGCGCACCAACGAGCAGCGTACCCGTCTGTATCAGCTCGTGCATCTGGCAGACCACTTGGCAGCAGGCGAGCGCGAGACGGAAACGCGCCCGCAAGAGAAGCCACCCCAAAGCCGACTGGTGAGCATCTTCTCGCGCATCCCGCTGGAATGGCAAAACCAAAAGCAGGACCAAAAAGAAGACGCACCACGAACCTACCCACCCGAAAAACGCTATCCCGTGCAAGCCCTCAATTGGGAGAGTGAGTTGCTGCTCCCCCAGGAGACCCCTCCCGCAGCGGACGACAACCCCTACAAACGGCTCTGGGACGAGTTCCAGAGCGAGTGGCAGGCGTTCACAGCAAACCGCACCTACGCCGAAGCCGACTTCCGCACGATTCTGGCGTTGCTGGAGAAATACACCAGCTTCATCCCCTCCGCCACGCCATGGGAAGAAGCGGACGAGCGCACCGTGCCCGATGTGTCGCTGTATGACCACCTGCGCGTGACAGCGGCGATTGCAGCGTGCCTCGACAAGCAACTGCTGCCCGACGCTCTGGAGCAGGCATGGCAGCAGCCAAAAGCCTACACGGAGCCGATTCTATTGCTGGTGAAGGGGGATCTATCGGGGATTCAGGACTTTCTGTACCTGACGGGGCGTGGGGGCGTCGCCAGCGGGCTGAAGGGACGCTCCGCCTTCCTGCAGCTGCTGACCGAAGCGGTCGCCGATTTCGTGCTGCGCCAACTGGAGCTGCCGCCCGTGTGCCTCCTGCTTGCCAGCGGTGGGCACTTCTACCTGCTTGCGCCTTACAACCAAGCCGCAACACTGGAGGGACTGCGCACCACCATCAGCCAGAAACTGCTGCGGGCGTTTCAGGGCGACCTGCGCATGCTGCTAGAGTGGGTGCCGCTCACCACCACGGACCTGCTCGGCTCCGATGCCATCAGCGGCAAATGGGATGAGCTGGCAATTCGAATGGGGCAGCGCAGGCAACAACTCTGGGCGGAGCTGCCCGACAGCGACCTCCAGCGGCTGTTCACACCCGAGCAACGCGCCACCGATGCCGAATCGCTGTGCCAAGTGTGCTACGGCGTGTATGTAGGTGGGCGGGTCGACGACGGCGTGCGCAAGTGTGGTCGCTGCCTCTCGTTCGAGGAGCTGGGCATAAAGATGCGTCGCCCCACCGCGCTGGTGATTCAGCAGATAGACCCGACCGATCCACCCCAAAACGCGAAGTGGGACGACGCGCTGCAGGCGTTCGGCTGGCGGGTGTGTGTCGTGGAAGAGGGTCAGTCGCTGCCGAATGTGTCGCCGCCTGTAATCCATGTGAGCTTCACGCCGAACGGCTTCATCCCCGCGCGCCGTCAGGATGGGTGGAGTTATCTCTTCCGTCCGTTGGCGACCGCGACACCCAAGTTTATTGGGCAACGCCTGCCCGACTTCGAGGAGATTGCCGAGAAGAGTGAGGGCGCGCCGTGGCTGGGCGTGCTGCGCATGGATGTCGATTCGCTGGGCAGGCTCTTCGCACACGGGCTGAAGCCGAAAGCCACGCTGAGCCGTATGGCGACGCTCAGCCGCACCGTGCGCCTCTTCTTTGAGGGCTATGTCGCCCACCTGTGCGAGCCGTATGCCCAAAAGCGGCAGCTCTACCTGCTGTATGCGGGTGGCGATGACCTGTTTGTGGTGGGCGCGTGGAGCATCCTGCCCGAACTGGCACGCGCCATCCGAAACGCCTTTCGGCAACTGGTGGGCGCAGACCATATCACCCTCTCGGCAGGCATCGCCATCAGCCACGCCAACACGCCGCTCTATCAACTGGCGAAGAGGGCGCTCACCGCGCTGGACGAGCAGGCGAAGGAGTACGAGTGGCACCTCAACGGGCAGCCGCGCAAGAAGGACGCCATCAGCTTCCTGCAGACGCCGATGGGCTGGGGCGAGTTCGAGCGCGTGTACCAAGCGTTCCATCAGGTGTGTCAGATGGTGCAAGGCATGGATGGCAAGCCGCCTGTGCCCCGCGCGCTCATCGCCCGCTTGGCGAGCATCGCGGAGCTTTATAAGCGCAACGCCGCCCATGTGCGCAAGCAGGTGCGTGCAGCCGCCCAGAACAAGACCGACCTCACCTTCTATGCCCGCTGGCTCTGGCGCGGCATCTACCACCTCACCCGCTTCGCCGAGCGACACAAAGAGTGGTATGGCAGCATCATCGCGCTTCGCGACCAACTCAACAGTGCTAACAGCGGGCTAATCCAGCATCTGCATATCGTTGCCCGCTGGGCAGAACTCTACACACGCAGCAGCAAGGAGGGATAGATGATGAATCAGCAGCAGAATAGACCACAATCGGAGCCGTTTACAGTCGAAGAGGTACAACGAGCCATTCGCGAGGGTGGGCGCGCCCTCGTCGAATTGGCAGAGCGCGTCGGCAGAAGAGTCAAAAACGAGGGATTGACCACGAACCAGATTCGCAACATCTACGGCTTGGTCAAGCAGATAGAGATGCGGACGAAGGCTGCCCAGCGGCAGAATACTGCAGGCAGCTGGGAGCATGAGCTGGTGATGCTTAAGCCGAAGATGGCTTACGCCGCCGCTCGCGCCAGCGGTCGGGGCGCAGAGATACTCGCGCGCGTGCTGTCGCATGCCATCGACGAAGTGGGTAGCGATGCCCGCAAGTTCGCTCGCTTTGTCGACCTGTTCGAAGCCATTCTCGCCTATCACAAGGCAGCAGGAGGGAGATGAGCATGGCAAACAGCATCCAGATGATGGGCAAAGTGGTGATTACGGGCGGGATTCGGTTGGTCACGGGCTTGCACATCGGCGGCGCCGCCGCGGGCTTGGACATCGGTGGTGTGGACAACCCCATCATCCGCCATCCCGTCACGCGCGAACCGTATATTCCCGGCTCCTCGCTTCGGGGCAAGATCCGCGCCCTGCTCGAACGCGCCTATAACTTACCCCTCAACAAAAAGGTGCAAGATGTGCGCCTCCACGAGTGCTACAACGAAACCGAGTACGCAAAGTGCGCCATCTGCCATGTGTTCGGCATATCGCCGGGGGAGCGCGAGCGAGGGGCTGCACAGGGTGAGCAAGCCGACCGCAGGGGCGAGTGGGGTTCCTTCAAGCCAACCCGATTGGTGGTGCGCGATGTGAATCTCGCGGAGCAGTCCCGCGCCGAACTCGAAACCGCCGATACCGACCTACCCTACAGCGAGGTGAAGTGGGAGGCGTCCATCGACCGCATCACTTCCGCCGCCGTGCCCCGCCAGAACGAGCGCGTGCCCGCAGGCGCACGCTTCGAACCGTTCGAGATGATTTACACCCTCTACCGCCTCAACGGCAACGACTGGCAGCGCGATGCCGATTGGCTCGCGGTGGTGTTCGAGGGGATGCGCCTGCTGGAGGATGACTATCTGGGCGGCTACGGCTCACGCGGCGCAGGCAAAATCGCCTTCGAGAACCTGAAAGTCGAATGGCGCCCGCTTGCCTACTACCGAGGTGAAGGCGAGGCGATTGTGCTGGCTCCAACACTTGACCTGCGCGACCAAGCGAAGATTAAGGGGCTTGTCAACGAGATTACGCAACGCTTGCAGGGTGGATGATGCAAGGCACGGTCGTCTACACGCTGCGGTTTCGTGCGCCGCTGCATATCGGCGAGCGCGGGATTGGGCAGGAGGAGACGCGCGACTATGTGCCCGCCGACACGCTCTTCAGCGCGCTCTGCACGATGTGGAGCCTGCTGTACGGGGTGCAATCGCTCACCGACGACCTCCTAACGCGTTATGGCGATTCAGGGCGCGAGCCGTTCTTCCTGACCTCGGCGTTCCCCTTCGCAGGCGAAGTGCGCTTCTACCCCAAGCCCCTGCGCCCGCCGAACAGCGATCCTGAATCCGCCAAACGCTGGAAGAGCATCCGCTGGGTCTCCGAGCGTGTGTTTCAGGCATATCTCAACGGCGAACCCGTCGAGTGGGGGCGTCAAGACAACACCCCCAACGGCAACGACCGACGGCTGCTGCAGGGCGGCGCGATACTCATCCACCCCGACGAGCGGCAATCGCTGCAGGATTTCTGGGACTACGAGGCGGACGATTTGCGGGTCTACCACACGGCGATTGTGCCGCGCGTGGTGCTGGATCGCATCACGAACGCCTCGCAAATCTGGCAGTTCGGTGAGGTGCATTTTAGGGAGGGCTGCGGGCTGTGGTTCGCGGTGCAGTTCGGTGAGCCGCGCGTTCAGGAGCGGTTCGAGGCGTGCCTGCGGTTGCTGGGCGACACGGGGCTGGGTGGCGAGCGCGGTGCAGGACGCGGGCTGTTCTGCTTCGAGCGCAGGGAATGGACGCTGCGAACGCCTGCCGACCCCAGCGCGTTTATCACCCTCTCGCCGTGGCTGCCTGCCAACGACGCCCAACGGGGCTGGCTGCGTGCGGACGGTTCGGCGTATGAGCTGACGCTCAAGCGCGGCTGGCTCGGCTCGCCCTTCGCCAACAACCTGCGCCGCAAGGAGGTCTGGATGGTGCGTGAAGGCGCCGTGATCGCTCACCCACCCGAGTTCCGTGCGGGGCAACTAATAGACCTTGCGCCTGACCTGTCGTCCCATCCCGCCTACCGCTATGCCTACGCCTTTCCCGTGGGGGTGAAATGAGATGGCAACGCAAACCTATCGGCTGGAGATTCTCAGCCCGACCCATATCGGCAGCGGGCAGGAGTATAGCGCGCTCGACGGCGTCTTCCAGGACGGACAATGGTACCTGATTGACCTCAACAAGGTGGTGGAACGCAGCAAAGAGGACCCGACCAACCTGGCGAACGCGATGATGCAGCCGGGTTTCAACTGGGCAAGCTGGCTGCAAAAGCGCAACATCCCGCCTGCTGAGGTCGATGCTTATAGCGTTGCTTGCCCGCAGAACCCTGGCAGCACCAAAATCCGCGCCTGCATCCGCGACCCCTTCTGGCGTCCCTACATCCCCGGCAGCACGCTCAAAGGCGCAATCCGAACCGCAATTCTGGAAGGGCTGGTGACTGCCGAATCCCCCCAAAGACGCCAGCAGTGGGCACGGCGGGCTGTTCAAAAGAATCAGCAGGGCAAACCTCCTGACCGACGCTATGTGGCGCGCAATACCCTCGAACGCGATTTGCTTATGGGCAAAGTTTCCAACCGCGGCAACGAATCGAACTACGACCTCTTGCGCGCGCTGCATGTAAGCGACTCGGAGCCAGTGGATGCCAAACATGTGCAGATTGGGCTGACTTGGGTGCATACGCTGCGCAACAATCAGCTCGTGCCGAAGCGAGTAGGGCAGGAAGAGTATAAGATGTTTGTGGAATGGCTGCGCGTAGGGGTGCCGACGCGTCTGACCATCCGAATCGACGAGCGGCTACTGCAAGGCGACTACTTGCAGCAGCTCGGCTTCGGCAAGGCGCAAGTTGAGACGCTACGCGATTTCACCGTCGCCTGCAACGAGCGCGCCGCCGCACTGATGGAACACGAAGCCGCGTTTTATGAGGACCATGGCTTGCCTGCCATCGCTCGGTTTTATCAAACGCTGCTGGATCGGCTTCAACAAGTAGAAAGGGTGGGAGGCTTCGTGCTGAACATCGGTTGGGGTGGCGGCTGGGAGACGAAGACCGTCACCAACCCGCTTACGGAGGGCTTGGACGAGGAATATGAGCGCATCCGCCAAACTTACAATCTGGGTCGGCGAGGCTCAGATGTGTTCCCCAAAACGCGCCGAGTAGCCTATCAAGGCGATCAGCCTTTCGCCCCGCTTGGCTGGGTCGCACTCATCCCCGAGGTGGAGGCGCGATGAAACTGTTTATCTTTGTCGGCACGGGGAGATATGAGAGGGATAGAATCGCCTTTGCTATGTTGCAGGTAAGGTATCCTAACCGAGCGTGGAGGCAAGGAGCTGCTTCGCGTGCCGGTGCTGCTTAGATGGGTGCAATAGTCAGCTCTCCATAACGAAGGAGACACGATGATACTGATTAACTTCGCTCATCCGATAACGGAGCAGCAACGAGCGCAGATTGAGGCGATGACGGGCAGCGCCATCGAGCGCGTTATCGATGTGCCCGCACAATTCGATAACATGCAGCCCTTTGAACCGCAGGTGGTTGAATTATTGGACAGGGTCGGGCTGACCTCGCAAGAGTGGCAGACGCTGCCGATCCTGGTGAACTTGCCCAGTTTGAATGTGATTGCGGCGGTGCTGTTAGCGGAGCTGCACGGACGCACGGGGCATTTCCCGGCGGTGATACGCCTGCGCCCCATCCCGAACAGCACCCCGCCTCAGTTCGAGGTGGCGGAAGTCCTCAATCTGCAGGCGATTCGGGATAGCGCTCGGCAGCGGCGGTAGGGGTATCCTGCAGCAGGTGATGCGCCTCCATGAGGGCACGGCTCAGGGTGTCCGCACTGAAGGCGCGAAGCCCGCGACGAACAAGGTGTGCCCCTGCTGCGGCATGCAGATAGGCGCCCGCCAAGCTCGCCTCCAGGGGAGGTAATCCCTGCGCCAGCAAGCCCGCAATCGCGCCCGTCAGCACATCGCCCGACCCGCCCGTCGCCAAGCTCGGCTCCGCAAAGGGCACAATCCATAGCCCCGACCCGTCGGTAACCAGACTGTACGCGCCTTTCAGCACAATCGTTGCCCGGTAGCGTTCCTGCAGGAGAGTCGCAGCACTGGGGCGGTCTGCCTGCACCTGGTGCGTCTCAATCTGCAGCAGGCGCGCCGCCTCGCCCGGATGCGGCGTCAGCACGGTACGGGACGGGAGCGGCAGCTCGCCACCGAGCCGTGCCAGCCAGTTCAAACCGTCCGCATCGATAACGAGCGGTCGCTCCCGCTGGCTCCACTGTTCCAGCAGCTCCAGCAGGGCAGCGCCCGTCGGCTCCAGTTGCCCCAGCCCTGGTCCAAGCGCCAGCACATCGAATCGCGCCCACTGCTCGCGGAGATAGCGCACGCCGTCGCGGGTGAGCGCGCCTGTGCCGCCATCGGGTAGGGGCAAGGTCATCAGCTCCGGATAGAAGCTGGCAACCTGCGGCTGGATCGAAGCGGGCACAGCGACGGTCGCCAATCCTGCCCCGATACGCAACGCCGAGATGCCTGCCAACGCCGGTGCGCCCGCCATGCCCAGCGAGCCACCCACCACCAGCACATGCCCCCGATGCCCCTTGTGCGCATCGGGCTGCCAACAGGGCAACATCGACTGCACATCGTGGCTGTTCACGAGGCGCGCCGCGCTTTGGAGGGCTGTAAGGCGTGACGGCAGAACCCCTATCGGCACGGCAACCCATTTGCCCACGCAGCGCGGACCTGCATTCAGGAAAAAGCCGAGCTTGGGCAACGCCATCGTCACAGTGTAGGTGGCTCGTATGGCGATACCCCACTCGCGCCCCGTGTCCGCATCCAACCCGGAGGGGATGTCCACCGCCACGATGGGGCGACCGGCGCGGTTCATCGCATCGATAAGCGTGCGAAACGGTTCGCGCACCTCGCCCTGCAACCCGGTGCCGAAGAGCGCGTCCACCAGCAGGTCTTCGTCGCGGAACAGCGCAGGGTCGGGCGCGTCGGGCAGCGGCAGCGCAGGGATGCCATACGCCTGCAGGATGCGCCACTGCGTCGCCGCGTCGCCGCGAAACTCGTCGGGGCTGTGCGCCAGCCACAGGTGTACCTGTGCGCCCGCCTCGTGCAAGTACCGCGCGACGACCATCCCGTCCCCACCATTATTGCCCTTGCCCGTCAGCACCGCCACACGCTTGCCCGCAATCGGCGCGAACCACTCGGCGATGCGCTGGAACACCCCGTAGCCCGCGCGCTCCATCAGCACCAGCGACGGGATGCCGTCTTCTTCTATCGCCGCGCGGTCTAAAGCCCGCATCTGCTCGGAATCGACAATCGGAATGCCGCGCATCATACCAGCTGGTCAATCTGTTGCGCCAGTGCGAAGTCCTTCTCGGTCAGCCCGCCTGCCGAGTGGGTGCTTAGGCGCAGTGTCACCTGCTTGTAGCGGATGTCGATGTCGGGGTGGTGGTCGGCGCGTTCCGCCAGCAGCGCGACCTGCACCACAAACCCCATCGCCTCGCGAAAGTTGCGGAAGGTGAAGGCGCGGGCGATCTCGATGCCCTCGCGCGTCCACTGCGGCACGCGCGCCAGATACCCTGCCAACTCCGCTTCGGGAATGCGTTCCATAGCGACATTCGGGATTCGGCGGCGGGCGGGGGAGTTCCTGCAACAAAGCTGGGTATGCGGGCGTCCCGCCCACAGCAGGAATCATGGGGGCTTGCGTTCTGTGTCTATGATGTGGTGATTGGTATTGGGTATAATCAAAACATGCAAGGAGGAAACGAACGATGCAGGCATTAATTCACGCGATTGCGACGGTTCGAGTACGCATTCGGACACATGGTCCGCTGTACGCCAACAGTGAGCTTCAGACGCGCTATGGATTGATTGATCCTATACTCCGCGCGCTGGAGTGGGATATAGCAAACCCTGATGAAGTCCAAGTTGAATATCTTTCCAAAGGTGGCAGAGCCGATTATGTCTTACTGTGTCACGGCAAGCCGCTCTTGGTCATTGAAGCGAAGTCGCTATCAGGAAGTCTTGCAGGGGCGCTAAATCAAGGATTTGGGTATTGCAGTAGTCTCGGTGCAGCTTACCTGGTATGTACCGACGGCGATCAGTGGGAGTTCTATGAAACACAGAGCCAGCAGCTCTTAATGCAAACAAAGATTTCGTCGCTAAATGTTTGCGATGCCGTGCTGAAGCTTCTTTGTCTCTGGAAGCCAATCGTCTGCACTTCTCCAGAGAGTATACCTCAAAGTGGACAGCAATCGATTCCGCCCCCGGCGCCTGGTGCAATTCCATTATGCAATCTTCCACTTGCATTAGCTTCAGGGAGAACACAGCATCCTTCCAACATCTACTTTCCGCCCAGCTATAATCCGATCTCCGTTAGATCCTTTAGGGACATCCTGGTGCAGGTAGTTGATTACTGCGATAGCTTGGGGAAAATTCCTTCGGGAGGCATTGATAAGATTGTCGTGCAACCGGGTAGCCCTCTCAAAAACCCTTCACGCTATTCTCGAGTAAGATCGTGGTTTGTCCTTACCCATGGTAGCGCGAAACAGATGGTGGACTATGCAATTCGTGTGCTGAACGCCTGTGGAATTGACCCATGCACCGTTTTCGTATTATAGTCCATCAGCCCGACGCCCGATATCGCCTGCAGCCCCTGAGGTAAACTTGGGGATAGGTATGACGCTGGAGACGCTTCTGAACGCCAAGCGGGACGAGACTCTGCAACTGTGTGCGTAGTACGGCGCACGAAATGTGCGGGTCTTCTTCGCGTGGAAGGCTGATACTACCCTCGTGCCAATCCCTCTCGACTCGTCCCTCAAATTTATCTGACGGATTAGACATGGTAGATGCCCTCCTATGTTTTCATCGCTTTGTATTATACATGGTCTTCATATGTCGGTAAGATACCAGCCTCCGCTTGACTCTTTTTAGGGGTGTGTGGAACAGGGTATAATGGGGCAACAGGGGGAGCCAGAGATGAAAGCGTATCGCTTGGATTTGAATGATGTAGTGCAGCATCCCGGGCGCCGGGTCGAGTACCCGATCGAAATCTGGTTGGAGCGGGAGGAGGCTCCCCCCTTGGCGGAACCGATACGGGGCACGCTGATAGCCGAGAGTGGCGGACGCATTTTGCGTATCGCAGGCGAGTTCCACACCGTCGTGTGGCTGGAGTGCGGACGCTGCCTCGTCTTCTACCGCATGCCCCTCGAGTTCCGCATCCAGGAGGAGTTCCCGCTGGTGGGCACACCAGCGGGGCTGAATCCTCACGGCTACGCAGAGGTGGAAGATCGGGACTCGTTTCCTGTGTTTGAAGGGAACGGACTCTATGTGGATGAGTTGTTGCGGCAGTATCTGATTTTGAATCTGCCGATAGCGCCCGTGTGCCAGCCCGATTGCAAGGGGCTTTGTCCCCGCTGCGGGCAGAACTTGAACGAGGGCAGCTGTAGCTGCCCGCCGCGCGCCGGGCATCCCGCCTTTGAGGCGCTCGCGCGCGTCTGGTACGCCGAAGAAAACGATGAGGAGAACAGGAGGTAAGCGATGGGCAATCCGAAACGCCGACATACGCACACACGCGGTGCGAAACGACGCACCCATTATAAACTGGACATGCCCGGCATGAGCCGGTGCAAGCAGTGTGGTGAGCTGCATCCGCCTCACCGCGCTTGCCCCGTTTGCGGCTATTATCGCGGACGCAAATACAGCCAGGCGATTATAGGGGTCGAGACCGAAGAGTGATGCGCATCGCGGTGGACGCGATGGGGGGCGATTATGCCCCCCAAGAGGTTGTGTTGGGCGCACTCGAATCGGCGCGACAGGTGAGCTTCGACATTGTGCTGGTGGGCGACACCACCCAGATCGAAGCGTACCTGCCTGCGCGCGGTCGACCTGCCAATCTGCACCTGCGCCACGCCTCCCAAGTGGTCACGATGGACGACTCACCTGTGATGGCGGTGCGGCGTAAGCGCGACTCCTCGCTGGTGGTGGCAGCGCAGATGGTGCGGCAAGGCGAGGCGGACGCACTCGTCTCGATGGGCAACACCGGCGCGGTCGCCGTCGTCGCCAAACTGCTATGGGGCAGCCTCCCCTATGTCGACCGACCCGCTATCGCCACGGTGCTGCCCACCTATGCCGGACGCTGCGTGCTGTTAGACAGCGGCGCCACCGTCGATTGCACCCCGCGCCACTTGCTCGACTTCGCGCTGATGGGGCAGATTTACGCCGCGCAGGTGCTGGAGATTTTAAACCCGCGCGTGGGACTGCTCAATATCGGCGAGGAAGCCACCAAAGGCAATACGCTCACCAAAGAGGCATACCAGTTGCTGCAAGCCCACTTGAAAGAGGAGTTTGTCGGCAATGTGGAGGGCAAAAGCTTCTTTGAGGGCGTGGCAGATGTGGTGGTGTGCGACGGCTTTGTGGGCAATGTGTTTCTGAAGACGGGCGAGGGTGTCGCCGAGACCATCCTCAAAATCGTGAAGGAGGAGTTGACGCGCAATGTGTTTAACCGACTGCCCTTGGCGATGCTGAAGCCCGCCTTTGAACGCATCAAGCGTCGGCTGGACTATCGGGAATACGGCGGTGCGCCGCTGCTGGGTGTGAACGGCGTCTGCATTATCGGGCACGGTCGCTCCGATCGCTATGCGGTGCGTCAGGCGATAGCGGTCGCGGCTCAGGCGGTCGCCAATCGGCTTGTTCCCACCTTGCGCCACGCGCTGGAGCTACTCCATCGCGACAAGGAGGGCTGAGCGTTGCCGCTGCGTATCACGGTTCTGGGTTGCGGCACCTCGATGGGCGTTCCTCAACTCGGTTGTCGCTGTGCCGTCTGCACCTCCAACGACCCGCGCAACCACCGCACCCGCCCCAGCATCCATCTGCAGCAAGGCAACACGCGCGTTCTCATCGATGCACCCCCGGAGTTGCGTCTCCAACTGTTAGCCACCCGCCTCGATGAACACCTCGACGCGGTGCTGATTACGCATACGCACGCCGACCACATCATGGGGCTGGATGATGTGCGTGGCTTCACTTTGCGCACGGGCAAGCCGATGCCGGTCTATGCCGAAGCGTCCGCCTTGCACGATTTGCGGCGCGTGTTCCACTATGTGTTTCATCCCTTTCCACCTGGTACCAGCACGCCCCAGATCGAGTTTCGCGAAATCCCTGCCGTTGGCGTCTCCCTCCAAATCGGGGAGATGTCCATCGAACCGTTGCGGGTCTTTCACGGCGAGATGCCGATCCTGGCGTTTCGCGTGGGGCAGTTCGCCTATGTGACGGATGTGAGCTATATCCCGCCCGAAACGCTCTCGCGCCTACAAGGGCTGGAACTGCTGATTCTGGACGCGCTGCGCTTCGATCCCCACCCGACCCACTTTAACTTGGAGCAGGCGTTGCAGATGGTAGAAACGCTGCAGCCGCGCCGCACCCTCTTCACCCACTTGACCCACGCCTTCGACTACGAGACGGTGAATGCCCAGCTGCCCCAAGCCGTGGAACTGGCTTACGACGGGCAGGTGGTGGAGGTGGAATCCTCGCCCTGAAATTGCCGTGAAATAGGCAAGGCGAGGAGCTATAGGTAGAGGGTCACCCCACAAAGTCGGGTTTGCCACCTCTTCGTTCGGCGATCCTGCCAGATTTCAAGATGGTAGTGTTCGTCACCGATGATAAAGGAGTTGCTCTTATAGGGGATGAAAGTGGCAGGGAATACTTGGCTACCGGTGGGGACAGGAGGGGCACATTGGTTGCACGCACGGGCTATCGCTTTATCTCCAGCCCGTTCCTCCACTCCGACAGCCAGCCAAGCAGCTTGCCCCCGCACAGTCTTCCCGTTGACTTCGATTTTCAACGCGGGATCGGGTTGTGCCACATGCCGAATAGAGTAGCGGGGCTCCTCGCCCGTACCGCCTTCGAAAGATTGCCCGATGGGATAACCCACTTCTTTAATAAAAGCCAGACGGGGCACCACAATTACTTGCATGGTCATTCTGCGCTTTGTCGCTTGGGAGATGGCTTTCTCCTTGTTTGCAAGAGCGGTATCGTTGTTCTGATAGGAAGCTTGCCGCTCTCGATGGCTCACAGGTGTGGGGAAGGTAATATAGAGGACAGTATGCCATTCGATTTCGAGCGGCAGAGGTGCCTTAACGCCCGTTAGCTGGACAACAAGCACAGGCGGCACACGCCCATCCCAATAGGCAATAAGCGGGATTCTGATATCCATGCATTTTGCGCCTTGGCAGGCACCACGACCACTACAGTCGGTTTCCAACACCGCATGTACCAATTGCTTTGTTTGCTCGGCAGTGAGCCTGAGAAGATTGCGTGCGCTCTGCATAGTTCATCACCTCATGAGGTGAGACGATTTGTGGCATAGATTGATTTCGCACCCATGCGGAGATCGAGGCAACATTGATGTCAATCTGGGGTGAGGATGTTTGAGTCATCTGGCAGAATTCCAGCGCGTTCCCAACCTCGCAATCGCGGATTGGTACTAATCTGGTAGGCAGGAGGATAGGGCATCGGAGCGAATCGAAAGCCCGACGACAAGGAGGGAGTCGGTATGGCAAACAGCAACGGAACGAGGGAGCGTTGGGCGACGCGGATCGGGCTGGTGCTGGCAATGGCGGGGAACGCCATCGGCATCGGCAATTTCTTGCGCTTTCCGGGTCAAGCCGCGGCGAATGGTGGCGGCGCGTTCATGATACCCTACTTTATCGCGCTAATTTTCATGGCGATACCGCTGATGTGGTTGGAGTGGGCACAGGGTCGCTATGGTGGCGCGCGCGGACATGGCACCACGCCCGGCATGTTTCAACTGATGTGGCGGAGCCGCATCAGCAAATATCTGGGCGTGCTGGGGCTGTTTCTCCCCACCGTCATCCTCATCTACTACTCCTATCTCGCCAGCTGGACCATCGGCTACAGCATCTACACCGTCTTTAACCAGCTGCCGAAGGTGCAAGAGACGGGCATCACAAAGGACGATTTGGCAGCCCTGGCGCGCGGTGAGATTCGCGACCGTGTGCTGCAGGGGTTGCCCATTACGCGTGCCGATGTGGATGCCTTTCTGACCCAAGGGGTCGCCACCAACCCAATGGTGGAATTCCTCAAAACGCTCAACCTTTCGGAAGAAGAGATTACCCAGCTAAGCCCTAAGGAGCGGGTGGAGAAGTTGGAAGCCGCAATCATCAAGGAGCAAATTGTTAAACCGTTCGATAACGCGCGGAAGGCATATACTGGTGCCATCACACCCGACGGACAGCCTGTCGGCGACATCTATCGCGTGCCGCTGTTCACCTATCTGGTTTTTATTGGGGTGTTCGTCTTTAGCCTGTTCGTGTTGGCACGCGGTATATCGGGCGGGATTGAGGTGCTGGCGAAGGTGGGGATGCCGCTGCTGTTCATCTTAGCGGTCATTTTGGTGATTCGCGTGTTCACGCTGGGGCATCCCGTTTCGGAAGCGCTCGGTCCACTGAATGGGTTGGCGTTTCTGTGGGAGCCGAAGTGGTTCATCGAGCGCAACGGGCGCGAGGTGTTCGTGCTGTTTGACCCGCAGGTGTGGTTAGCAGCGGCGGGTCAGATTTTCTTCACCCTGAGTTTGGGTATGGGCGCGATTCAGTGCTATGCCTCCTACCTGCGCGAGGAGGACGATGTGGCGTTGACAGGGCTTTCGACCACCTCGGCGAATGAGTTTGCTGAAGTGGTGCTGGGTGGCTCGATTGCGATTCCGGCGGCGGCGACCTTCTTCGGCATCACGGCAACGCAAGTCATCGCCTCGCAAGGCACCTTCTATCTGGGGTTCGCCTCGATGCCGCCTGTGTTCGAGTTCATGCCGCTGGGGCAGGTGCTGGGCGCGCTCTGGTTTTTCCTGCTGTTCATCGCGGCGATTACCTCGGTGATGGCGTTGGCGCAGCCGATGATTGCCTTTCTGGAGGACGAATTCGGGCTGCCGCGCGGGAAGGCGGTGGCTATTCTGGGCGCGCTGTGGCTGCCCAGCACGCACCTGTGCATCTTTTTGAGCGGCTCGCTGGATGTGATGGACTTCTGGGCAGGCACTTTCGGTCCCCCGCTGTTCGCTTTGATTGAGGTGGTGCTGATGATGTGGATTTTCGGCGCGGATCGTATCTGGGCGGAGATTCTGCGCGGTGCCCAGCTGCGCCCGTTCCGCTTCTTCTACTATAGTGCGAAATACATCGCGCCGCTGATTCTGGCTTTTGTGCTGGGCTTCTGGGTATGGCTGAACATCGTCGTGCCCATTCTGAACGGCACCATCCTACAACAGGGCGTGGAGGGTCAAGGTACGGGCTGGACAGTGTGGCTCACCCGCCTGTTCCTGCTGGCGCTCTTTATCGCGATGTGTCTGATGGTGCGCGTGGCGTTCAAACGCAAGGAGGTGACGGCATGAGCGCAAGTGGCTGGGTCTTTATGCTGCTGGCGTGGGGCTTTGTGGGCGGGCTGTTCGTCTACTGCTTCTACCGCATCCTGTTGGGCGATGCGCGCACCTGACCGATGGGCACTCACCCTACCTCATCGGGTACGAGGAGGCTAATCTGCACCACGCCCTGCTCGGTCAGCACGGTGGGTTGGAGACGCAGGTGGCGCTTGAGCAGCTCGCTCTGGTACTGCAGCTGTCGCTGCTGCATCTCGCGCTCGACCAACGATTGCGCCAGCTGGCGTAGCACCGATTCGTCGGGTGGACGGTAGAGGTAGTCATAGGCGCCCGCGCGGAAGGCGTCGCGCGTCGTCTCAAAACTCACCGCTTGCGTCGTGACCAACAGGTAGGTGGGTTCAGGATAGCGCGCCTTGAGCGATTGAAGCACCGCTATGCCGCTCGTATCGGTTGCGTCCGCGGCGGTGAGGCATGTGTCAATCAGCACGATGTGGGGGCGATGCTGCGCCAATATCTGGAGCGCTTGCGGCTCGGTGTTGGCGTAGTGCCATTCGAAGTCGGGATACTGGTTGCAAAGTTCCTGATAGAAGTCGGGCACATCATCGTAGACGAGCAGGCGCGGGCGCGGTGGTTCCACCTTCGGCGCATCGGCGTGGAGTTGGAGACGGATGGTCTGCATGGCGTGCCACCGCTCACCCATCTGCATAGCGGCGTTCTTGATGGCAGGGAGCAGCACATGCTCCACCTTGCGCTGGATGTCTTCCGGCTGCAACGGTTCCTCTTCCTCCGATTTTAGCAGCCACGCGAGCAGCGGCTCCTCGTACTCCAGCACCTTACCGAACTGCTTGTAGACGCGCTCGCAGGCGGCTTGCAGCGTGCGCTTGGCAATCTGGTGGAGCGTCTCCTGATTGAGCGGCTGGAAGGGGATGAGAATTGGCACCAAGTTGAGAATCGTTTCGGGGAAACCCGCTTCCTCCATTTGGCGCATCAGGCGGGTGGGGTCGTTGGTTGGCTGATGGCGCTGGGCGCGCCCGAAGCCGATGGTACGCTCTGGTTCCGCACCTATCTCGTAGGCGAAAATCAATATCGCTTCACGGAAGGCGACCTGCTGCCCGCGCCCATCCTCGCAATAGCCCTTTTCTAAAATGGAGCGGAACAGCTCTTGGGCAGCGGGTGTGGTCTGTTCAACGCCACGCAGGTAGATGACACAGCGCGGAAACTCGATCACATGGTTGGTCAGGATGCCGCCGCGTTCCCAGCCGATATAGGGCGGCTTGACACCGATGAGGCTATCCAGCTCGTCCGCGCTCAGGTGGTGGCGGCGTACCAGCGTGCGCAGGTCGATTTCGAGGAAGGCTTTCTCGTTGCGGCACAGGTGCAGGGCGAGCAGGCGTGCGGTGAGCGTCTTGCCCACATTGGGCGGACCCGCGAAAATCATCGCCAGGCGCACGCCCGAGGACGGCTCGCGCGTAGAGAAACTCTCGTTCACCGCTTGCTCAATCAACTGCAGCGCCTCCGCTTGCCCCAGCACCTGCTCGCCCAGCTTGGCTGCCAAGTTCTGATAAGTGGCTTGGGTCATCTCCTCGACGGGGATTTGCAAGCGTTTGGCGAGCACTTGGTAGACATCTTGGGGCTGGACGGTGTACGGGGGTGTGCCGTGCAGCACGACCCACGCGCCGGCAGCGTCGAGCAGGTCAATCGCCTTGTCGGGGTAGTGGCGGGTGGGCATAAACCGCTCGCTCAGATCCAGAATCACTTCGAGGGTCTCGTCGGGGTAGCGCACGCCGTGATGCTGTTCATAGAGGCTGCGCACCTCACGCAGGATACGCTGCATCGTCTCCCTCGATGGCTCCTGCAGGGTCACCACTTGAAAGCGTCGGGCAAGGGCGCGGTCGGTCTCGATATGCTGCACATACTCCTGACGGGTGGTGGCGCCGATACAGCGCATTCTCCCCGAAGTCAGCAGCGGCTTGAGTGCGTTCGCCAGGTCCAGCGTGTGCCCACCGATCTGCGTGCCCACAATCGTGTGTAGCTCATCAATAAACAGGATGATGCGGTCGCCGTACTGCTCCAAGAGCTGGCGCAGCCGCTCGAAACGCTGCTCCAGCTCGCCGTGCATGCTGGTGCCCGCGCGCAGTGCGGTCAGATTCAGCTGCAGCACCGTGTAGCCTTGCAGCTGGGGGATTTCGCCGTTGTGGATGCGCAAGGCGAGGTCCTCCACCAGTTTCGTTTTACCCACCCCTGCGGGACCGACCAGCGCCACATTCGGTTTGGTGCGGCTCAACAGCCCCAGCACCAGCGCCTCGCGTTCAGCGTCGCGCTCGTAGGCGGGGCTGAGCTTGCCCTCCGCAGCCAGCTGGCTGAGGTTAATCGTGTAAGGTGCGAGGGCTTGGAGCGCGCTGGCGGGCAGAGGCGACGCAGCGGGCTTCGGCATAGCGGCACGCACCTGCTCTGCCGTAATGCCAAACTGCTGCATCAGGGCGCGAATCGACGGCGACTCCATCTCGATGAGCGTGGCGAGCATATCGTGGGGAGACGCCGCGGAACGCCCCTGCTCTTGGCAGCGCGCCTGCACCTGCTTGTGAAAGGCGCGTACCGACTCATCCACCCCCACTTTCGCTTCGGGCTGGCTTTGGCGCAACTGTTCCAGCTCCTGCTGCACCGATTCGGGCAAACTCAGCGATGGGAACTCGGACACCAGCACGCACCACACGCCCCACCAGAGGTCGTCCAGCGTGAGCAGCCGCGCCTCCTGAAGGGCGCGCGCTTTGGCACAGCGCCAAACCTCCTGCGCCCGTGTGTCGTAACCACTGACCATAGCACCCTATATTATACTAATTGCCGCTGTCGATCTCAGCGAAGATGTCCTGAACGGGCAACTGAAAGCCCGGCAGCACCTGCTCGGCGGTGAGCGTATCCCCTTCCTGCAGCACCTGCAATGGCTTGCCTGTTTGGTACACCTCCACAATCCGCCGTTGCGGGTCTACCACCCACACGACCGACACCCCAGCGTTCAGCCACTCGTCCACCTTCTCGCGCATAGCGGAGTAGGCGTCGCTGGGCGAGATGACCTCCACGACCAAGTCAGGGATGACCTCGCAGAAGGTTGGGGGGAGCGGTTTTGGCAGTCGCTCGCGCCGAATGAACGCCACATCGGGCGCGCGTACCGACTCGCCTTCGGGATGCACAATCCGAAAGCCCGTTTCCGCCGCCAGTGCCACGCCCAGTCGTGTGCGCCGCGCAAACTCGGCTATCCGATGCCCGATCGCCATCGCAACCAGTCCATGATGCAATCCCGCAGGCATCCGCTCTTTGACCTCACCGCGCACAAGTTCGTAGGGTTTGCCCGCGTACTGCTGCCAGAACTCTTCCGCGCTCATCTTGCGCTTCGGCTCAACGGCGACCATGCTCTTCACCCCTCGTTGACGACGCACCACTTCGTGCAACGCAGCGCCTCTATACCTCCGTCAGATCATCCTCCCCGTCGCGACGCTTGGGTGTGTCCGAGCCGCCCCGCTCACGCTCCAACGCCTCCAGCAGACCGCGTAGCAACCCGCTTAAGGCATCGCTCAGCTGGCGCATCTCACCCCCCAGGTCATCGGCGATGAACTGCTCCGCTGTCCGCTCGCCCGCCACAATCCGACGCAGCTCTGGTACATACCGCTCCACCGTTTTAATCACCACTCCCATCGTGTGGGTGAACTGCTCATAGGTGAAGGTGTTCTGATCGATGGGCACATCGACCGAGAAGCGGACTTCGCCATCGCGCGGATCATAGGCGAACTTGCCCAGGATGATGCGGTAGTTGATGTAGGTCATCGCCAGCCACAGGTCGCTCAATCGCTCGCGTGGAGTGCTATCCAGCGGCGCGTTCAGTACCTGAACCGCTTTGAACGAGAGGCAGCCCTTCTCCACCATCGGGTCGATGGTCATCACATAGCCCTCTTCCTCTTCGGAGGAGCGCCAACCCGTGCGGATAAGACCCTCTTGCTCGAACGGCTCGTCCACGGCTTGATAGCGGCTCCACCCGAACCGTTCCAGGTAGTCCTTCATCATCTGCAAAGTGACGCTTGCCATTGTTCCAGTCCTCCTTGCTTAGAGTATACCCTTCTTATTCGTATGTCGTTGCACGATTCCTGCTTTAATCCCTCACCGCCACCGCCTTCTCGCCCACAGAATCCGAAATTCACCCCATCCGCTACACCCCCACGCACTGGAACGCTGCCCAGTAGTACGGGTGCGCGAACGGTCGCTCGGCAGCATCCATCACCGCGAAGCGACGCTGCTCGGGCAGCAGCTGTGCCAGCGCCATCCGTGCCAGCTCCGCCAATGCCACCGCTTGCGTCGGCTGCCCCGCCGCCTGCGCAGCAAGTATCGCCCGCACTTCCGCCGCTGTCAGGTCACGCAGCCACAGCTGCGCCTCGCGCAACGCCGCTGCCTTGCTTTTGCCTTCCCCCAGCAACTCATACGCCTTGCCCATCAGCAAGCCCGTCGCCACATCCGCCACCGCCCACAAAGTGCCCCACACCGTCGGCGCGCCCGCGTACAGGGGACCCAACGCCAGCCCGAAATGCTCGTCCGCCTGCTCCCACAAGCGTCCACAACGGCTGGTAGTAGTGCTTCGGCGAGGGTTCGATCAGGGCGACATCATGGATGCCCCGCCGCGCCAACTGCGCCGCGACGGTAATGCCCGCCGTGCCGCCGCCGATAATCGCGACACGATGCCGAAAAGTCTCTCGCGCCTTGGTCTGCGCTGCTCCTACTGCTGTGTAGGTCTGCATATGCATTACCTCCATGAGGATTAGAGGCAGTGGGGGTGGAAAAGGATTCATCAAACCGCTGGCTATGCAGCGCGTTGCTTGTGCTGGGCAACCCAGCGCAACAGCATCACCTGAAGCGCGTCCAGCGTGAGGGGCTTGCTCAGGTAATCATCCATCCCGGCATCGAGGCACAGTTCGCGGTCGGTCTGCATTGCGTTCGCTGTCAGTGCGATTACAACTTGGTGATGACCCGTCTGCTGCTCGCGTTGCCGTAGCAAGCGCGTGGCGGTTAGACCGTCCATTACGGGCATCTGCATATCCATTAGCACGATGTCGTAGGAAGCGCGCTCCAGTTTTTCCAACGCCTGCTGCCCATTTTCCGCCAGTTCCACCACACAGCCCAGTTTCTGGAGCATGCGGATTGCCACCTTCTGGTTGACGGGGTTGTCTTCCACCAACAGCACGCGTACGCCGTCCAGTTCATGGCTGTTGAGGGCAGAACCGCTCGGTTGGGCTGTCGTTTCCTCTGGTGCGTTCTCCTGAATCACGGGGAGCGGAACCTCGAACCAGAAGCAGCTTCCCTGCCCAGGCTGGCTATAGACTCCAATCTGACCGCCCATCAGTTCTACCAATCGCTTGCAGATGGCTAACCCCAAGCCCGTGCCTCCATACTGGCGTGTCACGGAACTATCCGCTTGCGTAAACGCGTCGAAAATGCCCGCCTGCTTCTCTGGTGGGATGCCGACGCCCGTATCCTGCACCTCGAAGCGGAGCCAAGCCGATTGCCCTTCACCCTTTTTGAGGCGCATAGCACGGATGACGACCTCGCCACACGCAGTGAACTTGATAGCGTTGCCGACAAAGTTCAGCAAGATTTGGCGCAGGCGCAACGGGTCGCCCGCGACGCTATGAGGTAGCGACGAACTCAGTTCCGTGCGCACCGTAAGCCCCTTCGAGTGGGCAGCAGGCGCCATAATAGACACGACTTCCTCCACCAGCACGGTAGGGGTGAAGGGCAGCGTCTCCAGCACCATCCGTCCCGCCTCTATCTTAGAGAAGTCCAAAATGTCGTTGATAATCCCCAACAGGGTCTTGGCACTGAGCCTGAGTGTGTCGAGCAACTCGTGTTGCTCGTCGTTTAGTTGTGTGGCTGCCATTAAATCCGCAGCGGCAATAACGCCGTTGAGCGGAGTGCGAATCTCATGGCTCATCTTCGCAAGGAACTCCGATTTCGCTTGCGCCAGTTTGTGAGCTTGTCGTTGGGCTGACTCTTGCAGAACCACCAACCCTATCATCGAGACAATCGCTTCGATTTCCTCACGCAGTTCGGGCGTGGGCGACTTGACGAAACGGACTCGTAGCACGCCGACGGATTGTGCTTGAACACGGATGAGGAACTCCTCGCCTTCGGTGTGCGCTACACCTGTGTCGTCTCCGACTCTGAGGGTAAGGGGCTCATCTGCACACTCAGCAGACAGGCTTATTGAGGCTATGCTTGTTGGGTGCGCCCGACAGAGGTAGGCAAGCGCGTTGTTCAGCCGCTCTTGCAAGGGCTTCAGCTGTGAGAGGAGTTGGCTAATTGTCAGGCGTCGCTCGGCTGCAAGGCGCATGGCTTCCGACTGACGATGCATGCGAAGTGTGTTCTGCAGCAGGAGCGCCACAAGCGCCAGTAATCCCAAGCTTGCCCAGCTTAACCAGATGAATCGCTGGTTTTGGCGTGCTGCAAACGCGCTTTCCGCCTGAACGGCTTGGCTAAGTAAACGGCTATGTTTTTGCTCCAGAAGGCTTAATTCGTGTAGAAAGGTGTTGCTGCTGAGCGTTTGCGTATCCGCGCGAAGCGTGCGCACAGCGAATCGCTTGACCTCCAACCAGGCAGCGTAGGCGTCTTTGAGGCGTTTCTGCGCCTCGGCGGACTTAAGCGGCGCCACAGGCTCAGTGATACTCCCTTTGACCCAACCACCCCGTTGCAACAGGGCAAACAACTGCTCTGCATGCTCTGCGTGCGCGTCCGCTTCGTCCTTCGCCTGTAGGCAAGCGGTCCAATCTTCCAACAGGAGCGCGGAGAGCGTCTCCAAAGTATGATATTCATAAGCGCGGACATTGGTCTGAAGGGCTTGCAGGAGCTCAGTCTGGCGCGGCGTTTCGTAAGTGAGCGTCTGCCAGCACACGAACCCCGCCAACACGACTGCCGCCAGAGCAATTATGCGATTAACCCCAGAGAATCGTTGTTTCATAATTGCAACCCCATGCAGCCCGCACGACGCGCGGTATTCAAGGCGTCTCGGATGTCGTTGTAAAGCGTATCCTCAGCAGATGTGAACCGTAGCAAGCCCGCTTCACGGAGGATTGCCTTTCCCTCTGGCGTTGTGTGCATCTCCAGCAGGGCGCGCTGCACAGCACGAAACCGTTCGGGCGACATCTTACGCGACGCCACCACAGGTACAATCCCTGAAGGTCCCAGCGAATGGATCACGCGCACTTTGCGGGCATACTCGCTGCCGCGCCATCGCTCGTAATCCAGCACCAACGAGTCCACCGCTGAAACATCAGCCTCGCCCGTCGCAACTGCCCGAATAGACTCCTCGTGCGAACCTGTGCGTATGACTTTGCCAAGAAAGCCCTTGTGTAGACCTTTACGAATCAGAAACGCGCGTGGGAGATTGTAGCCTGAGTTAGAGAGTTCGTCGTTGTACGCCCACACGCGCCCCTTGAGATCCTCGATCCTACGATAGGGACTATCAGCACGCACGATGATGTCTGAATAGTAGACGGGTCTGCCACGATACCGCGGGTTGGCAGGTATTGGCACTGCCATCAAGCGTGTGGGGGGATTGGGCAACTCTTGGGATAACACATAAGGCAACCCGCAAACACACGCCACCTCGATTGCGCCTGCCGCCAACATCTTATCCACTGTTCGGTACGAGAAGCCGCTCACCAGTTTGCAGGGGTAGCCTGTCCGCACCTCCAAGTAGCGCGCCAGTTTTTCGTACACACCGACCCCTGCTTCCGAGATAAATGCGGCGGTTACTGCGATTCGAATCGGCGGCTCGGTCGCTTCTGGCGCTGCGAATTGGTCAGGTGTGTACACGATAGCACCTGACTCGCTGCCATGACGATGGCAACCCGCCAACAGCACCAGCATCACGCCTATCCCAAGCGAATATTTTATGCGCTTCACGAACGGTTTATTCCACAAACGAGCGACTTTTCAAAACCTCGATTTGGTCTGTTCCTCCGTGCAGGGGGGAACGGTATGGAGGGGGTCATCAGCTGCTGTTTTTTGTGAACGCTGGCTCGACGATTGGTACTATATCCCAGCAGCGGGCAGCGGCGCGTCGGGCATAACTCTCGTGCCATGCGTTTCACCGAGCCGTGGTATCTGCTGCTGTTGCACGCTGGCGTGCAGCTCGGCTTGGAACGCTTGCCACGCCTCTGCGCCCATCAGGTCGGGCAGTTCGTGAATGTGCTGCTCCAGAAATTCCACCAGTTGCTCGGCAGTCATGCTCGTATTCCTCCGAGTAATTACATTATACCGCTTTTTGTGCTGTGGAGTTTCGCGAGGACCAGAATGGCGGTTTGCAGGCGATTGATGAGGGGTATGCCGATGAGTGCGCCGTAGCTGCCGGGGGTGGTGAGAGTGCAGGATGAAATGTCGGAGGGGGCAAACTTCAGTGGAGGGGCGAGGTCACCTCGCCCCTACCTTCCGATGGATGCAGCTTCTGCGTTCTCGCGGTTCTCGCGTTGGCTGCTGTCAGCAGCCTTGACCGAAGTTGAACAGCACAATGAGCAGGTCCGCGTCGTCCACTACCTCATCGCCGTTCACATCCTCAGGCAGACCCGAACCCGACTGCCCGAAGGCGAACAGCACCGCCAGCAGGTCGGCATCATCCACGCAGCCGTTGCCATCCACATCGCCCGGAGGACCCGTCGGGCACGGCTCGATCTCCACATACTGGACGCCGGGCGCGCTCACCTGAAAATTGAAGGGGAAGGAGTTGAACGGCGGATCTGGGCAGCGCACCCACGCCACATTCGGGAACTGCTGCGTGGTGTCGCCAATATTCAGGGCAGGCAGCGTCTGGTTCGACATGTAGGTTCCGCGGCAGGGGTCTCCCAGATCGGCGCCGCCTGTCAGCACCACCAGAATACGAATTCTACCGCCCGAATAATTTAAAGCGCTCAGCGGGATGGCGACCTCCATGCCGGTGGTGGCAGTAGCGGGGTCGCCGAGGTTGTTCGGGTCGCTGGTGATGCCGGCGAGGTTCGAGTTGTCCAGCGCGGCGCGCACACCTGCCGTGTTGTCGCCACCGCTCAGCGTACCGTTGCCCGTGTTGGTGGGTGCGGCACCCAGATAGGTGGACACATTGTTCACCAGGTCGTGCAGGTCGACATAGATGTTGTCGTTGCCCTGCCCATCGTCGTAGCGGTTCACCCCGAGCGCCCAGTCGGGGTTATGGTCGAACACCACGCCGCTCATACCCTGCACCGAGCAGTTGATGCAGCCTGTGGTGAGCGTGAAGGTGTTATTGGGGTTGCGTCCCGTGTCAATATAGAAGTGGAAGGCGTTGCCGTTGCCCTCGAGGTTGCCCGTGACACCGATGTAGAGGACACCGCCTTGGCAGCGCACGAAGAGCTGGTTTAACTCGGATCCCCAGGCTTGATTGGAGTCCACGCGGTCACCGAAGCCTGTGTAGTTGGTCTGGGATGCAAGCGGAGTGCCGAATTCAGCGGGTATGTTGCGCCCGTCGATAATTGGCTGCGCCAGTGCCGCAGCGCAGACCAGCGCCAAACCCAACAGTTCTGTTATGCGTCTCATCATCGATATCCTCCTTTCCCCGCGTGGTGCGGGTAGATATATTATACCCCATTCGGACTGCTCTTCGAGGGGTGTCAGGTGCTTTGAACCCGCTGGCGGCTTGCCCGTGCAACACGGCTGCCCGCATAGAGACTCAGCAGCGTGCCTCCTATCAGCAGCATGATGCCAAGCGGCAGCAGCGCTTGCTCCAGCCGCTCCAAAAGGGTCAGCTCGCCACGCGCCCAGCGCAAGCCAGTGCGTATCTGATCAGCGGTGTAGGTGGTGCCTTCGGCATAGTAGCGGATGCGCATATCGGGGGAGAGGAACACCACCACATTCGGATGGTCATACACCCGCGTATTCACATAGCGGAATCGGAAATCGAGGGCATCCAGCAGCTGAAACAGCTCCTGCTCCGTGCGGGCATAGACCACGCGCCAGCCCGTTCCGTCCAGCCGATAGGCGTGCTGAAACTGCTGGATAGCCTTCTGTCGCTCTTTCGGGTGGAAGGTGAGGGACAGCACCCAGAAATCTTTGCCCGGCGTGCCCACTTGAGGCAGCACCTGCTGGAGGCTGCGCGTGATGGCGATGCACGCCGAGGGGCAACCCACATAAATAGGGCTGATAATAATCGGCTTGCCGCGCAAGTCGTGCAGGCGGAACTCACGCCCCACTGCATCGACAAGGCGAATATTGGGCACGACGGTGTTCAAGGTGCGCTCCTGATTGGGCGGGATGGCTTGCGCCATCGACCGCCCGTTCAGGTCCATCAGCAGCCACAGCAGCGGCAGCAATCGCCTCATCGCCGCACCTCGGTTTGCAACTCCTTAAGAGGCACAGGGAACCGCTCGTTATAGGCAGGCGACTCGGCTTTGATGCCACGCACGGCGGCATCATACAGCGGCGCCCAATACGAGAAGGCGATAAGCAGCACCATCACGGCGACCCACGGGCGATAATTGTGGACCAGCGCGACAGGCTCCTCATGCAGCGCCTCGCTCATGGGGAACTCCACCGCTGGCTCACGCACGGGGCGAGCCAACAGCGTGGCGAAAAAGGAGAGCATGAACAGCACGAAGCCTATCACGGCGATGACACCGCCCAGCGCGGTGGTGTGCATGCTCACCAGCCAATCGGCACGGTAAATCGACGATTGGGGATCGGTGTAGGAAAGCCCCATGTTGGTGCGCCGTGGAATCCCTTGAAAGCCACCGATGGACATGGCGATTTCGAACAGCAGAAAGCCAATCATCCAGAGATAGGGTGCCCAGAGCGCAGCCCCTTTTAGCTGCACCTCAGTGCCACGCAATCGGGCGACCATGTAGAGGCTCATGCCGAGAAAGCTCAAGGTTACCAGCCCGCCAACCGTGGTGTGGAAGTGCCCTGCAATAAACGCGGTGTTATGCACCACCAGGTTGTGGTTGTAGGAAGCGTTGATGATGCCCGTAATGCCGCCGAATAGGAACAGGATTAACCCGTTAATGAAGTAGGCGAACAGCCAGCGGTCGCCCTCCCGACTGAAGTAGGGCAGCTTCGCCCACCAGCCGAACAGCCCCTGCCCGCCCTGCTGCCGAGCGCCATGCTCCATCGAAGCCGCCACCGTGAACGCCGTGATGAAGCTCGGCAACGCCACCATAAAGGTCAGGAAGGCGTGCCACAACTTCCAGCCCGCGGTCAGACCGCCCTCGGTGTACTGGTGATGCAACCCCACAGGCACCGAGAAGAGGAGAAACAGCAGGAACGCCAGTCGCGCGGCGGCATCCGAATAGAGCTTGCCACCCGCCAGGCGCGGCAGCATCGTGTAGAGCATAATGTAGGAGGGCAGCAACCAGAAGTAGACCAGCGGATGCCCGAAGAACCAGAACAGCGTGCGCGTCAGCAGCGGGTTAAAGGTCTCACGCCAGCCCAGCGACACAGGCAGTAGGAAAAAGAGAATCTCAATCGCGACGGGGATAATCATCACGAACCAAAGGAAGAAAGTGACCATGACCCCCATCACCGCTAAGGGCAGGCGCGCCGTGGGGTTCGCCCGACGCCACGCCAGCACGCTCGGCGTCCAATCCAGGAGGAAGGGCAGCAGCGAGCCGACCACCAGCAGCACCACACCCACATAGAAGCTCCAGTGCGCCGTAAGCGGTGGATAGAAGGTATACAGCACCGTCGCCCGCCCAGTCAACATCGCAAATGCCGCCATCAGCGTGCCCACCACCATCAGCAACCACGACAGCCACTGCACTGGTAGCCGCAGTGGGCGACCTAACTGATGCATCATCAGCGCGTTGCTGAAGCCAACGATGAAAAAGGTGGTGAACACGATGGCGTTAATGGTGCCGTGCAGGGTCAGCCCCTGATAATACTCGATTCCCAAAATCCCGTCGGTGCGTAGAATTCCCGCGCGTGCCAGCACCTGAAAGAGCCCCAGCAGCACGCCCAGAATCAGCAGCACAAAGGGGAACACAATCTCGCTTAGCAGAATAAACCGTGTTGCACCTTGAACTCGCATAGCACACCTCCCTTACTCCACGATGAGCTTGCCCGCCATATTATGGTGGGCAACGCCACAATACTCGTGGCAGATAATCTGATACTCACCGGGTTGATCAAACTGCACCCGCCGATAGCTCACCACACCCGGAATCGCCATTAGATTCACCAGCGTGCGCTCGATGTGGAAGCCATGCACCACATCACGGCTCGTGACATAGATGTCCACGGTGGAGCCAGCGGGGATGCGTATCTCCACGGGGTCGAAGTTCCACATGCGGGCAACCATGTTCAGCTGATAGCGCTTGTCGCCCAGCTGAATCAGTTTGCCCTCCTCAAAGGGCTGCGCCTCTGGCAAGCAGGTGGGCACCTCGGCGCCCAGCCCTTTCGCCGCGTAGAGAATCAACACGAAGAAGAACAGCAGCAGCGTCAGTGCAATCCCAATCATCTGGCGCTCATATCGCTCCATCTCGGTTCACCTCCAGGCAATCACAAAGGCGTAGGAGATAAGCCACACCAACGCGTAGAACAGCACCATCGCCACCATAAAGGCGACCGCTCCGACAGGTTTGAACCCCGATTCCTGCATCATCGTCACCTCCATCGTAAAATTTGGAGTGCCCTGTAATAAATCCTGCCGGCACTCTCGTGTCTGTCCACCATCACCGATGGAAAGCCTGTTGTGCCCGCTTTCCATCCGCTACATCCAGTTGTGCTGTCCAGTCTACTCAGGCTGATGGATTATACCACATGCATGACAGAAAAATCAAGGGGGGGTCAAGGGTGTTCGAAAGGGTGCGGGAACCTCAAACTCAGGGTGCGGGAACCTCAAACTCAGGGTGCGGAAACCGCACCCGTACCGGTAGGGGCACGGTTTCCGTGCCCTGCTAAAACCTGTGCCCTGCTAAAACCGTCTCAAAACCCACGCCGCAGGCGCGATTTTTCGAACATCCTCAAGGGGGCGGATGCCTTGCTGTGGGTTGAAACAAAAAGGTGCGACGGTGGGGAACCGTCGCACCGCGGAGAGTATAGACATGTGCGTGTCGGGTTTAGACGCTTACAAGCTCCTCGGTGGGCACTTCTGGGGATTGAATAGTTGTTAGTACGGAGCCAGCGAATAGTTTGTGCAGAATGGTCATGGTGATTTGTTCCACTTGCTCGGTGGTGATAGCCATTTGATCAGCCACCTGTTCAGGGGTTAGCCCCTCGGCAAACAAGCGAATAGCACTCCGCTCGCGCTCAGTCAGTTTGTGATGCGTGTCCATAGCGTACCTCCTTTGGTTGTTTCCAAAGCCGATTATACCCGCTTCATGACAGCAAAGTCAAGGGTTTTCACGGGATGGCACAAAACTGGTAGGAATACTGGCTCGGCGGGCACGCGCGCCGTTGCGGGGCAGCGGTGTGACGACCGTTTCATAGCCGTTGCCTTTGCGCCGAATATAGCCGCGCGCCTCCAGCTCCTGCAGGTAGCCCGCCAGCGTCTTGCGGGAGCAGCCCAGTTCGGCTGCCAGCTGGGTGCGCGTGATGGTCGGATGCTCGTAGAGCCGATAGAGCAGCTGCTCCAGCAGCATCTCCTTGTCAGGGGGAGAGCTGACGCGCCCATTAGAAGCAGGCAAACTAACGGCTGCTTGAGCCGTTTCCTGCGCCGGTCTTGGCAGCGGTTCCATCGGAGGCGTTTCGTGAGGCGCACGCTCCTGCAACTGCAAGGCGTAGTTCCTGTCTTCGCCGATAATTTCGATCAGCGCGAACATGATAATCGGCAGCGTCACCGACAGCAGGAACGGGCGCAGAAACACCACCATGCGGTCAAACGCGCTGACGGTCTCCAGCGGCTGCTGGTGCATGATGCCATACAGGTAATTGGCATACGCGCTGATAAAGGTCACCAGCATCAGCACCAGCCAAAGCGGTGTGGTGGAGCGGTTCTGACGCTTGCGCAGCTGGATGCCATACGCCAGCCCCAGAATGCCCAGATCAATCCCCAGCGCCTGCACATAACCCCACAGCAGATGACCGCCCTCAAGCGTGCTGAAGGTGTACGCCACATGATGCACGCTGCCCGCCAGCACAAAGAGCGTGACCAGCACCAGCAGCGAAGTTGACAACGGCATGTCTTTGAGCAGATATCGCATCGGTCGCAACCTCCATGTCCTTTGACAGCCTACTTCTTGTGATTCGAGCCGCCCCTCTCGTTTCCTTTAGAGGGCAGGATGGCTTTGATTCGAGAGGCGGGCACCGAATCCTGCTCGATTTAAGCGGGATGTTGGCGAATCTCAGCGATGGTTGCTGGCTGTGGCTGTGCAGAAAGCGAACCTGCTGCGAAAAGGACCAGCATAATCCAGAGGGTGTCGGTCACCGCGAGGTGCACCAGTTGCAGCCACACAGGCGCTTTGAGCCAGACATTGAGCGCGCCCAGCAGCAACTGCCCCACATAGAGCAAATTAAACGCCACCGCAAGGCGCAGGGTCAGCCGTGTCGGTCGCTGCAGCGCCACCATGGTCAGCACGGGAATCATATAGACGCTGGCAAGAATCGCCATCCACGGATGGTAGACGCGCAGGGCAAGCAGGGTCTGCCCAATCACAGGTGATTGCTCGATCGCACCCAGATGGAGCAGGGTATCGCCCAGCGCGGTGATGGCGCCCCCCATGCCCACGATTATCATGAGCAGGAGCGCGCCCAGCACCCCCGCACCCAGCCAGCCATGACCGCTGAGGCGGAATCGTGCGCCACCCGATGCCCAATATGCCGTCAGCGTCAGCGACCCCAGCAGCAGCAGCGTGTTCGCCAAGTGAATCGCCATCATCACGGCGCGTCCATAGGAGACATCGCGTGCTACCCATTCATAGCGCACCAGCAGCATCCCCACCAGCGCCTCGGTGATGATGAAAAAGAGGCTGAGCAACACGCCCCGTCGCACGATGTGCCGACGCGGATAGGCGCGGAACGCCCAGAGGACCATCACCAGCACCAGCAAGCCCGACAGCCCGCTGGTTAGGCGGTGCGTGAACTCGATAAGGGTCTCGACGGCAGGCGCGCGTGGGATGACCTCCCCGTTGCAGAGGGGCCAGTGGCTGCCACAGCCAGCGCCACTGCCCGTCGCCCGCACAAACGCACCCCACAAGATGACCAGCACATTATACAACAGCACCAGCCAACAAAACTTCGCAAAGCGTGCCATCGCATCAAGCATGATACCTCCTGCGAGAAGGTTCCAGACGGGTATAATTGCCCCAATTATGGGCATCGCAGTCGTTTTTCCAGGGCAGGGTTCGCAGCGTCCAGGGATGGGACGCGAGTTGTATCAGCATAGCGCCGCGGCGCGGCGCGTGTTCGATATCGCCAGCAAGCAGTCGGGGCGCTCCTTCACGCAACTCTGCTTCGAATCGGACGAAGAGACCCTTAAGCGCACCGAGAACGCGCAGCCTGCGCTGCTGACCACATGTTATGCCGCATGGGAAGCCCTGCGCGAGGCACTGCCCGACTTCACGCCGGATTATTTGGCAGGACACAGTATGGGCGAATACACGGCACTGGCAGCGGGCGGCGTGTGGAGCTTTGAGGAGACCTTCTATTGGGTGGAGGAGCGCGCCAAAGCGATGCACAAGGTCGCCAACCGCATCGTCGGCTCGATGGTCGCCATTATCGGGCTGGAGACGGAAAAGGTAGAAGCGGCGTGCCAGCAAGCGCAGCAAGAAACAGGGGAGATTGTGGTGCCAGCGAACTACAACGCGCCGATGCAGGTGGTCATCTCGGGCACACCCGCCGCACTCCAACGCGCGGCGGAACATGCGAAAGCGATGGGGGCACGCCGTGTCATCCCGCTCGCGGTGGCAGGCGCGTTCCACTCTCCGCTGATGAACGAAGCCGCCGAGGTCATCGCGGAAGCCTACCGCACCGCCACCTTTCGCACCCCCACCATCCCTATCGTCTCGAATGTCACCGCACGCCCGATGACCGACCCAGAGGAGATTCGCGCCATTATGAGCCGCCAGATTGCCAGCCCCGTGCGCTGGCAAGAGAGCGTCGAATGGATGCACGCCAACGGCGTGGACACTTTTATCGAGGTGGGCGTAGGCGAGGTGCTGACGGGTTTAATTAAGCGCATCGTGCCTGAGGCGCGCTGCTTGCGCGTCGTGGATGTGGCGACTCTGGAGGAGACCGTGTCGGCTCTACGAGGTGACGCATGACGATTACGCTGGAGGGGCGGGTTGCGTTAGTAACCGGGGCAGGACGCGGCATCGGGGAGGCAATCGCGCGTACCCTTGCCGCTGCAGGCGCACGCGTGGCAGCACTTAGCCGCACGGAGGCGAACGCCCAACAAGTCGCCCAACAAATTCAAGAAGCGGGCGGTGAAGCCATCGCCATCGCCGCCGATGTGGCAGACGCCCGCGCCATCGAAAAAGCCATCGAAACGCTGCTGGAACGCTGGGAACGACTCGATATCCTCGTCAACAACGCCGGCATTACGCGCGATACCCTGCTGCTGCGCATGAAGGACGAGGACTGGGATCGGGTGCTGGAGGTCAACCTGCGGGGCGCCTTTGTGGCAACTCGTGCTGCCCTCAAGCCGATGCTGCGCCAGCGATGGGGACGCATCATCAACATCAGCTCGGTCGTGGGCTTGACAGGCAATATCGGGCAGGCAAACTATGTGGCGTCCAAAGCCGCACTGATTGGCTTCACCCGCACGGTCGCCCTCGAAGTGGGCAGTCGCAACATCACCTGTAATGCCATCGCACCCGGTCTGATTGAAACCGACATGACCCGCGCCCTGTCGGAACAGGTGCGCACTTATGCCCTGCAACGCATCCCGTTGGGACGATTCGGCACGCCCGATGAGGTCGCGTTTGGGGTACTCTTTCTATGCAGCGAACTTGCCTCGTACATTACGGGGCAGGTGCTGATTATCGACGGCGGTCTCACCGCCGGGCTGTGAACCAAACCAACAGAGGAGGTCAAAAGGATGGATCGAGAGCTGTTCGAGCGAGTACGCAAGGTCATCGTGGAGCAGCTGGATGTGCGGGAGGAGGAGGTGACGCCCGATGCATCCTTCACCGACGACCTGGGCGCCGACTCCCTGGATCTGGTGGAGCTGGTGATGGCATTCGAGCAGGAGTTCGATGTCAGCATCGCGGAGGAGGAGGCGGAGCAGGTGCGCACGGTCGCTGACGCAGTGCGGCTGCTCGCCGAGAAACTGCAGATAGAAAGCTGAACGATGAGGCGACGCGTGGTGATAACGGGGATGGGGCTGATTACCCCCCTGGGGCTGGGTATCGAGCCGTTCTGGACAGGACTGCTGCAGGGGCGACGCGTAATCGGACCCATCACCCACTTTGATGCGAGCCAACTCAGCACGCGCATCGCGGCGGAGGTCAAAGAGTTTGACCCCACCCAGTTCATGGAGCGCAAAGACGCCCGACGCGCCTCCCGCTTCATCCAGTTCGCCGTCGCCGCCACCCGCATGGCTCTGGCGGATGCCCAGCTGGAGATTACGCCCGAGCACGCCGAGCAGGTCGGCGTGCTAATTGGCTCCGGTATCGGCGGCGTGGACTATATGGACAGCCAGATGCGCGTGCTGATTGAACAGGGACCAGACCGTGTCAGCCCCTTCCTTGCCCCGATGATGATTGCGGACATGGCGTCGGGCTTCGTTTCTATCACCTTTGGGGCAAAGGGACCGAACCTTTGTGTGGTGACGGCATGCTCCACCGGTGCTGATGCGCTGGGTCAAGCAGCGCGGCTCATTCAGCGGGGTGAAGCGGAGGTGATGATTGCCGGGGGCAGCGAAGCCGCCATTGTGCCGATAGGGGTCGCTGCCTTCTGCGCCGCGCGCGCGATGTCCACTCGCAATGATGATCCCGGACGCGCCTCGCGCCCCTTCGATGCCGAGCGCGACGGCTTCGTGATGGGTGAGGGCGCCGGCGTGCTGATTCTGGAATCGCTGGAGCATGCGCAGGCACGCGGCGCTCGCATCTACGCCGAACTGCTGGGCTACGGCATGTCTGCCGACGCCTACCACATCACCCAACCCGACCCAGAGGGCGACGGCGCTCTGCGCTGCATGCGCAACGCCCTGCGCGACGCCGGACTCCAGCCAACCGACATCCACTACATTAATGCGCACGGCACCTCAACGCGCTATAACGACGCCAAAGAGACGCTCGCCATCAAGCGGCTGTTTGGCGACTACGCCTATCAGCTACCCATTAGTTCCACCAAGTCGGTGACGGGACACCTGCTGGGAGCAGCCGGTGCAGTAGAAGCTGCTGCTACCATCCTCGCCATCCAGCACCAGGTGTTGCCTCCCACCATCAACTACGAGTATCCCGACCCTGAGTGCGACCTGGACTATGTGCCGAATGTGCCGCGCCCAGCCCAAGTGCGCTACGCTATGAGCAACTCCTTCGGCTTCGGCGGACACAACACCGCCCTGATATTTGGCAAGTATGAAGAGTGAAGCGCATTAGCCCGCCCTCAGTGCTTCCCAAGCTTCCGCCTCAGATAGGGTACAATATCCCCATCAGAGATGCGGGTTCATTCGATGAACGAGATGGCGTTTGCTGCGATACAGATGGCATATCGGCTGGAGGATTACAGCAGCCGTGAGGTCTTTCGCAGGCGGGTGTTGTCGCTTGTCAAGCAGGCACGCCAACACGCCCCCCAGAAACCCATGCTGGTTGCTTTCCCAGAGGACATCGGGCTGGGACTGCTCTTCATGCAGGATTATGAGCGCGTGCGCACCAGCAAGACGATGGTGGAAGCGGGCACGCGCCTTATGGAGAAATATCACATCAAGCCGTTCAGTGAGCGAGAGGCGGTCAAACAAGCGGATGCGTTCGCAGCGGCGGTGCGCGCCCTCATCGTGCGGCTCAGCCCCTTCGTGGAGCGGGTCTATCACGAGACCTTTTCGGAGGCGGCACGCACCTACCGCTGCTACCTGGTGGCGGGAAGCGCGCCCATCGCCAGCGGCGACTGCGTGTTCAACACCTGCTATGTCTACAATCCATCGGGCGAGCGAGTCCTGGTGCAGCGCAAGGTGAACCTCGTGCCGCTGGAGCAGGCAGCAGGACTGAACCTCTGCCCAGCCGACCCCGACCACTTGACCCTGTTCGAGACGCCCATCGGCAAAACAGGTGTGCTTATCTGCTATGACGCCTTTTTCACCGCACTGGTCGATGCCCTGGTGCGCAAAGGCGCCCAAGTGCTGGTGCAACCCTCCTTTAATCCACTTCCCTGGACCAAGGAACAGCGCGAGTCGTGGGAAACCGGACTGCTTGCTGCCGTGCAACGACACGCCCACCTGATCGGGGTCAACCCGATGGGGGTCGGGCAGCTGTTCGATGTGGTGGCGGAAGGGGTCTCCTCTATCGTGGCGCATAAGACCCGCACACCCGACGGCTCCGGCTACCTGGCACGCGCCCGTAGCCAGAACAGCGAAGAGATTGTTCTCTACCCATAACCCATTGGGAACTCCAAGTATAATTTAGGCGGTCTAATGGCGGGATTCATGGTGGTGCTCTGCTTTAATCTGCAGAGAGATACGGACCGAGTGGAAGGGCAGACCTGCCTGTCTGCCCATGTAAGGAGGTTATGGCGACTATGGCAAGGCTGCAGAGCGGAATCGCATTCCTGATGGGATTAATGGCTTTGGTGACGGCGCAGGAGACACCCCCCGTCAGCGTGAGTGAGGCGGTGCGCCTGGCAAATCAGGGCAAAATTCAAGAGGCGATCGAAGCGTTCGAAGCACTCTATCAGCGCGCACCCGACAACAAAACGGTGCTGAGCTGGCTTGGCTATCTCTACCTCAAAGCAGGCAAACCCGCCGAAGCAGTGCCCATCCTCGAAAAGGCGGTGCAATCCACTCCAAACAGCGCAGAAGCGTGGAACAATCTGGGGAATGCCTACCTGCACACGGGACAGCTCGAAAAAGCCATCGAGGCGTACAAGAAGACTCTCGAACTCAAACCCAACTCGGCAGATGCCCACTATAATATCGCCAATCTCTACACAAAAACGAAGCAATATCAACTGGCGATTCAGCATTATCAGCAGGCGATTAAGCTGAATCCGCGTGATGCGAACGCCTATAACAATTTAGGCTATGTGTATCAGATGCAGCAGCTAGCCCGCCGTGCGATGGAGATGTATCGCAAAGCAGTGGAGCTTGACCCTAAAAATCTCACTTTTCGGTATAACTATGCGCTGTCGCTGGCAGCGCTGCAACAGTATAAGGAGGCGGCAGCGGAACTGGAGCGTGTTCTGCCGCAGCAGCCCAGCGAGACGGCAGGCTGGCTCAAATTAGCCGAATGCTATGTTTACCTCAAAAACATGCCGCGTGCCCTGCAGACCCTGCAGCGCGCCATCTCACTTCATCCGAACCAGCCCGATCTGCACTATAATTTGGGTGTGCTCCATCTGCAACAAGGCAACCTCTCGGCAGCTGCCAACGCCTTCCAGAACACGCTCAATTTGCGTCCCGACGATGCTGAGGCACTGGCACAGCTGGGCTATGTCTATCTGCGCCAGAAACGGCTGGACGATGCCATCGCCGCGCTGCAAACCGCGCTGGAGCGCAACCCGAAACTGGACAGCGCACGCCTCAATCTGGCGACCGCGCTGCGACTCAAAGGCAACAAAGAGGAGGCGATGCGCCTCTATCGGCAGGTGCTATCAGCGAATCCCCAGCAGTTCGAGGCACGGCTGGCTCTGGGCGACCTGCTGATGGAATCGGGCGACCTGAAAGGCGCCGAGACCCACTATCGCCTCGCCATCAAGATTAACGACCGCTCCGATGTCGCCTGGAACAATCTGGGGCTGGTGCTGCTGCGCACCAATCGGGTGAACGAAGCCGTGCAAGCCCTGGAGCGGGCAGTGAGCCTGAACCCGAAATCGCCTGCCGCACTCAACAATCTGGGCGCCGCTTACGAGCGCAAGGGCGATATTGCCAAAGCCAAAACGATGTACCGCCAAGCCCTTGCGGTAGACCCGCGCTTCGAAGAGGCACGCGCCAACCTCAAACGATTAGGCGAATAGGTAAACGATTGAGCCGAGGTGTTCAGCGATGAGCCGTACCGCTTGGATAGTGCTGGCAGCGTCGTTAATAGCGTTAGGGCTGCTGGCGATGGGTGGTTCGATGATCGAGCTGCTGAAAACCGTTTCATAGTGTCAGGACGACCTTTACAGGACTGCCACTTGTTCATCCGCGCTTGCCTGTTCTCGCTTATATGCCCGCAGAGCTAATGCTCCTGCTACTGCTAAAGCATACAACCCATAAATGATATAGCGCCAAAGCGGATAATGTGGCGAGTCAATGGCACCCAGTGGGGATGCCGGTAAAACGATATCCCGCAAAATGTGGGATAAGACATTTCGCGGCATGATCGTTGCCCAAAGCCCCACAATGATGGGCAGACTCATCTGCGAGGTGAAATCAGCGAGACCGCTATCCAACTGGAGCCGTCTGGAGTAAGGGAAGGTGGAACGACGCCACTGCTGGAAAACGGCACGCGCCGAGAATGCCTGAAGCATAATCAGTAAACACCACAAATAGGTGGTTGTGGCGAACCATCTGCTCGGGGCGACTCCATGACCGCTGCACAGCCACACGACCAGCCAATTGACTATCGCGGCTCCCCACAATAGCCCCCACTCCCAGACGATGCCACCCAACGGGATAGGTAGCGCGTATTTAAGTGGGCATGGGCGCAAGGCAACGCCATAGTAACCGAGAACCTTCACCCACCCCCAGCGCGCCAGCAGCCCAGACAGCACCGTACCCCCGAACACCACTGCCTCTGCACTCAACATGTGCGGCACGCTATCTGTCGCCAAAACCCCTACATTCAAGCCTACAAAGATAAGCAAGAACACTGTCCCACCCCATCGCTGAAACCGGTAGCCCCTCTCTGACCACCAGCCCAGCCGCTGAGCCGTCGCACTCACTATCAAAGCAATCCCGGCTGTGATTACCAACACCAAAACAAGCCGAGACGATAGAGTCCATCCACCCAAGGAATAGTCCGTCACTACCTCCTGCGGCACCATAAAAGGCATCAACCCAAGCAAAGGCGAATGCCAAGGCAGCTGCAACCGAGAAGCGACAACAGGGAAAAACATCAAGAACAGGACAAATAACAAAAGCAAAGCCGGGAGAGATCTCGGAGTGTCTGCGACCGAGCTACCTCCATACCCATACCCAAAGAGAGACTGCTCCGCTAAGGTCGGTTCCGGCTCAGGGAACGCGCGGAGCATGGCGCGCGCCTCAACCGATGCCCATAACAGCGCAGTAAGCCACTGTAGAAAGAAGCCCTGCAGCAAAGTAGGAAGTGAAACGCCACCTAATAGCCATGCCCCTATATAAACAGGAGCAACAGCCAGCATCGCCAGCGCAGTGAAGACACCCACTGCCAAAAGTCGCCCCAAAACGATTTCCAGCGGATGCAACGCCGTCATATACATGTCAGCCACCACGCCACGATTCGTGCGATCACTAAAAATCCGCCGCGTGAGCATGATTGCGAACCCAAGCCCCACTATTCCCGGCAAAGCCAATATCGCCTTAAACGCCATCTCGGGCACGGTATTTGCAAGCCGCGTGTCTTGGAAAATGAAAAACATCCAAAACAGCGCGGCAGCCACCATCATCGTCAGCAAGGTGCTGATTGCCAACCAACGCCAGAAGGGACGCCAGCGAATATAACGAGCATACTCAAACCGTGCTACACTCCATAGACTATCTAACATCATTCCCAGTCCTCATCTGAACTTGTGGTGGTTGGCTGCTCCCGCAAGCGGCGGAACACTCTTAGGTGAACAATCGCCCTCCGAGTCATCCACCAGCTCAATCCAAACAACACCAGTATCTGTGGGATGCCCCAGAAAGGATGAAATTGCACCGACGGTGCGAGCATCAAAAACATCGGCGGCATAAGACTGACCCAGAACAACGGCATACCGAACCACTTCCAGACAGGGGGGAGTGCGATACCGCCTATTCCACTGCGTGACAACCAGACGAATAGACTAGATAGCAAAACAGCAGAAAAAGTTAATGAAAATAAATTAGAAGAATAAATGACATAATCAGCTATGGATTTCGCTGGTGTAATATGTCTGCCGGCGGCGGCAAGCTTGGAACTGTGAGAGAACCAGACCAGACCAATAAGGTAAAGCAGCATGATAATCGCAAACCAAAGAGCGGTGCCGAATGTGCCATGAAGGAATATGCCAAACAGGAGCAGCCATGGCAGGATGTAGAACACCAGTCGGCGCATGCCACGCGCTATTGAGTGGGCGAGCATGCCATAGACTACATGCTGACTTCCCAGCCTTGTCAAGCCGATATAAAGCGCTCCCTCGAGGGGAAGAATCGCCAGCAAAGGAATTTCGGATAAAAAGACAGAAGAAAAGGCAGAAGAAACAATCAACATAGAGAGGAAGGCACTCAACATAGCTGCGAAGCCGGACGCGGTGCTGAATCCTTGCACCAGAGTATGCCAGTCCTGGTGTAAGGCAATCCCTGCCACGATGAGTGCGGTTGGCCAGACAAGAATCAGCCACCTGTACTCGCCCTTGGAAACGGTCCACACAGGCGGGAGCTGGCTGAGGGGAGGTTTCAGGAATTGCTCGAATTGCTCGCGCAAGCGTGTCAACGCTTCAGCGGTTGGTCGTGCGCTTTCCGCTTCACCCTGCTTCTGCACGATTTCCTGCGCCAGCTGGTGTAGCTGCTTCATAGACATGGCAATGTGAAAAGCCCAGAAGGGCTTCCCAGCCAGCCAGGAGATGGGGTTGTCCTCGTAGAACTCCTCACGCCATCGATGCCACCAAGCGCGCAGCTGTGTGAGCCGACTCATGGCGATCCCACCCGTGTAAACTGAACGGTGACGATGTTCAGCACCGCTTTCCCTTGTGCGCGGCAATGCACCCGAACAGGCGGTAAAGGGTGAATGGCTATCTGGGTGTCCAGCGTGGATATGTTGTGCAAAATGAGCCAATAGGAGTCGGGAGGTAGGTCCAGTGTGTGAACACCGGTGCTGAGGCTGAATCGGTGATTCGTAAGGAGGACACGGTGTGGCAGTGGTGGATGAGCCATTTCGATAGGTGCATCCAGATAAGGTTCGTTCGCTTCAGGCACAGAAAGCAGAAGCCAGAGGGTGGCTCCTGTAAGGGCAGCCAACCCCAGCAGGGCATACGGCGCGGCGCGTAGACGCTTCAAACGGCGCAAAATGCGCCACAAAAGCAAAAGGCTCACCCCATGAAAAACCAAAACCCCACCTAAAACGCTCATCAGTCGTAGCGATAGGGGCAGCCCGTTGGCTGGGGAAGGCAACGCTTGACGAAGTTTAAGGGTAGGCGGCTCGGGTGTTGATGCCCATGCACTGATTAAGAGCGGGTATCCCGTCCAGCGACGCCATGCCATCGCCGTCAAATCGCCCCAAAAGAGGGTCAATTTACCCAGCCCAAGTTGGGTCGAGCTGGCAAGTACCACCTTCCCACTCCGATAGATACGCCAACCCCGTGCGGTATGGGCTTCTACCAGCACGACGGGGTCCCGTGGTGGAGGTAGCGAGAAGGGCGTGATGGGCTGAGTCAGGTGAAGGCGCACGCGCTTATACTGGGCAGGCACCAAGACGCGCAGGGGTGTCTGGGTGAGAGGCAATCCCAACGAGCCAACCGAAATGATGAGATGCCCGCCGCACAGGCTCCAGTAAATCAGCATGTCCCACTGCTCGGGGCGAAGGCGTTCACAACCCTCCGTCAGCACGATGATGGGCACACCACGCAAGGTCAAGGGGTTGGTAGGCAGTTGTTCTGGACGCATATAGACGGGTGTCCAGCTCCAGCCTTCGGCGGTATCCACAGGTGCCTCCAGGAACTTGTAATCTAACTGATAGGTCGCACGCTGCCATGTCTCGAACCCGCCTTGCCCATCGCCCACCACGATAAGGGGGAGTCGCAGGCTCATTTTAAATGGAACAGGTAGCCACTGATCGGGCTTGCCCTCCTCCCGCCAAATGAGGGCTGGTTCGATGAAGAACTGCCTTTTGCGCTTTTTGGAGGTGGTGCGCTGCCAAGCATCCACGGGTACTGCCAGCTCCACCTGCTTGCGTCCGCCGCGCGGCAACACGATAGGGATGAAGCATCGAGTCCTGTCCGTGACGCGCCATTCCAGCGTACCACGCGTAAGGGCACCTTTGTTGCTCAAGGTCACCCGTACTGGTACAGGTGCCGTGACCGCCTCGTTGCCTATCAGAGACTCGACATGAACCTGAACCTCCTGCTGGGCAACGAGAACCAGCGGGCAAAGGCTTGCCACCCCGATGAGGGTGAATAACCAGCGATACATGCTCTAACTGATTCCTGCACTACTCGAACACATAGAGTAGGTATTGTGCCAGTCCGATGTCGCCTTCCACCTGCAGTTCACCCGTGTTGTAGGCGTCCAGCGCGTTGCGCTTGCCCGTGATAATGTCGATAAACACCGGGGCAGGGGCACGGATGACCACCTGCGCTTCGGCAGGATTGCCTTCCTTGCTGATGCTGGCTTTGCCCTCCGCAATCCGCAGATAATATTCACCCGCCCCTTCGAGGATGAAGCGATAGGTGGCCTTCAGGGCGCCAGCACGCTCAGGGCGGAAGCGCGTGAGATATTTCTGCAGTTCGGCTTCGACCTGTGCCACACCTTCACCTCCTGCACCTTTCGCCAGCGGGGTGAGCCGTGCGCTGAGCTGCTTCGCCGTTGCGATAAGCTGCTCGCCGATTTGGGAGCCGACCGACATACTGCGCTCATACTCATAAAGGTCTAGCCAATAGTCCTCCTCGCACAGGATGTAGCCCAGCTCATCATTTCCCAGCCCGATGAGGAACACGGGGTCGCCATACGCGCGCAGCTGCTTTTTGAGCAGAAAGCCGATATTGGGCAATACCTCGCCCGGCATGGTGAAGAAAACGGCGTTCCCGACCCGAAACAGGTGCGCCTCGGTGGTCAAGGTGTCGTTCTGCAGCGAGTCGCCTTTCGGGATGACGCCGAGGGCAAGTGCCTGCTTGAACCGCTCATTTTCGAGGGGCACGGTGAAAATCTGGCTGCGATGCTCGATTGTCGCATTGTCGGTGAAGGTTGCGCTGTTGAGCGCATCGAGGGTGCGGGTGGCAAGCAGGGTTCCCATGCGTTCGGCGCGTGCCCAGTCTTTGCCCTTCTCGCCCTGATAGTTCGGGTCCGATGCCGGTGAGACCATCCCGCCCAGTGCGCCATTGACAAAAATCGCCACGCCCCCACCCCGTGCCTCGATGGTGCGGTAGAACCAGTTCGGGAAATCGGCGGTCAGCTGGTCATTATTCAGCACTTCGGGATGGCAGGCGAAATTGGTCAGCGTGGCGATAGGTTTGTTGTCGGCTTTACTGCGCACCTGCAGCACCGACGCCTCCGTGTCCAGAATCTCCTTCACCCGATAGTTGTAGGCGATGCCCTCCACGCGCGTTTTGGCGAACCCAATCGTGGCGGGCTGCAGCTTGCTAACTGCCTCGTCGATGGTGCGGGCAACCGTCTCGATGACGAAGTTCACATAGTCGTTGTCGCGCCCCGAGACGGTCGGCTGCGGTCCCCAGAGACCAATCGTGTCGGGTGCGGAATGCACATGGGTACATGCCACGATGACCCGATCGGGGGGAACCGAGCGGACGCGCTGGCGAATCTTTTGCACATCGTCGCGCAGCAGCCCAATTAGGTCGCACACGGCGATGGCGATGCGCTCCTGCCCCGCTTGCAGCACGAGGGCGCGCACCCAGATATCGTCGTGGACGCCACCCGTGTTGGGGCGATTGGACGCATAGCCTGCCAGATAGACCTGCTTGCTCGGCGTGATTTTGTTTGCGGCTGCCCCTGCCTGCAGTGCCTGCGCCCACGCCGCAACGGCTAACACACTCAATGCCAATGCCATCATCGGTCGCATCGTTTATGCACCTCCTGCTTCGAATGCTTGTTCGACGGGAGGGAGGGTGATTCCTGCCGATTCGCCCGGTTCTTTAAGCAGTCCGCGCACGAGATGGTAGGCGAAGAGGCGTCCAATCTGCTCTTTGGAGAGTGTGCCGCGCGGGTTGTACCAGCTGGGTATCCAGTTGATGGCGCCCAGCACCACATAGGCTGCCATCTTCACATCGGTCGGCACGAAGATGCCCTGCTCGATGCCTTCGGCGATGCAACGGCGTACATTGTGTTCATACTGGTCGCGCAGGGCGATAATCTCTTTGCGCTGGCGCGGGGGAAGGGCGTGATGCTCGCGTAGAATGACCACGCTATAGACGGTATGCGCATCCCCGGCGATGCGCACATACTCTTCCACAATGGCGCGCAGCTTCTGATCGGGTGGGTCGGGTCGCGCCATAATTTCCTGTTGCGATTCGAGCAGGACTTCCATCGCGCGCTTGTAGAGCTGGTAGAGCAGGTCGCTCTTATCGCGCACATAGTAGTAAATGCTGGCTTTGGTCAGCCCCAGCTCCTTTGCTATCTCTTCAACGGTGCTGGCATGGAAGCCCTTTCGGGAGAAGACTTTCGCCGCACCTTGCAGAATCTGCTCGCGTCGTCTCTCCTGTTTGCTGGTGCGTTTTGCCATCGGTCGCTCCTCCTCTGCTATCATACATATACCTGATGAGGGTTGCGTGTGGCGAACAACTGGGACAACTCAGGCACAGTTCGGACAGGGTTGTGATGAACTTTCGCGCTTATTCCAGCACTTCCACTATAATCTTGTCGTTGGTGTAGATACAGAGGCTGGCGGCGATGCGCAAGGCGGCTTCGGCAATCTCGCGTGCGCTGAGCTGGGTGTAGCGGAGCAGGGCTTGCGCCGCGGCTTGGGCATAGGCGCCGCCCGAACCGATGCCGATTACGCCCTCATCTGGCTCCAGCACATTGCCATCGCCCGCCACCACCAGCATGGCATCCCGATCCGCCACAATCATCAGCGCGTTCAGCTGGCGCAAGACCTTATCGGTGCGCCAATCTTTGGCGAACTCGACCGCGGCACGCCGCAGGTTTCCGCCCGCTGCCTCCAACTTCGCTTCGAAGCGGTCCATCAGGGCTTGCGCGTCTGCAGCAGCGCCTGCGATGCCTGCCAGCACACGATTCTGGTAGAGCCAGCGCACCTTGCGTGCCGTGTGCTTAAACACCACATCGCCCAGTGTAATCTGTCCATCGGCGGCGAAGGCTGTTTGCCCATCACGACGCACCGCTAAAACCGTTGTGCCATGCAGTTTCATCCTCATTCCTCCTCGTTGGGTGTAGGGGGGAGGGCGCGCTCCAGCGTGCGACGCAGCTGGTCCACGGTGAGGTGGGTGTAAATCTGGGTGGTCTGCAGTCGTCGGTGTCCCAGCAGTTCCTGCACGCTGCGCAGGTCGGCACCACCTTCCAGCATGTGGGTGGCGAAGGTGTGGCGCAGGGTGTGCGGCGAGATGTCCAGCCCCAGAACGCGCCCATAATGCTTCAGCAAGCGGTGGACGCTACGCACGCTCAATCGCCCCCCTTGATAGTTCAGGAACAGGGCACGGGTGGGACGCTGTGGATTCATCAGGCGTGGGCGGGCATGCTGGAGATAATCGGTGAGCGCTTCGTGTGCGGCGCGCCCGAACAGTACCATGCGCTCGCGCCCGCCCTTGCCCCGCACCCGGATCGCGCCCTGCTCAAAATCGAGGGCGTTCACATCGAGGCTAACCAGTTCACTCACGCGCAGCCCCGTCGCATAGAGCAACTCCAGCAGCGCGCGGTCGCGCATAGCCAGCACATCGGGCTGCTCGGACGGCTTTTCGACCAGTTGCGCTACCTGCGAACGGGTCAAGAAGCGGGGCAGGCGGCGTGGCAACGATGGCTCCGCCACATTCGCCAGCGGGTCTGCCTGAATCCAGCCCCTCGCGCGGCAGAAGCGGAAGAAACTGCGCAGCGCATAAAGCTTGCGGGCACGGGTGGAAGGATGAACGGCGCGATGCGAATCGAGCCAGGCGCGCACCAGCCGCTCGCTCACCATCGCCACCGCCGAGACCCCCGTGCTCAAGGCGTACTCCACAAACTGCGCTAAATCGGTGCCGTACGCCTTGAGGGTGTTGGGCGCACGGCTCGTGCCCAGATGGGTGAGAAACCGCTCCACCGCCTCATCCAGATTCATCGCCAAGAGTGTACCCCCAGCCAGTAGTGTCCCTCGAACAGGGTTTGGGCGGGACCGGTGAGGGTGATAGGGGCGTCGGGTTGCCATTCGACGGTCAGGGTGCCACCGGGTGAGCGCACTTCGATGGGGTTCTGCCCCCAACCTGCGACTTGGCTCAACACGGCGACCGCTGCCGCGCCCGTGCCACAGCCCTGCGTCTCCCCCACCCCACGCTCCCAGATACGCACGCGCACCCGATGGGGCGACTCGACCACGGCCCACAGCACGCTGGTACGCTCCGGGAAGATAGGATGCGTCTCGATGCGCGGGCTGAGCTGATAGAAGGCCTCGTCATCGGGCAGCCGCTCGGTAAAAATGACGCTGTGGGTCGTGCCGACATTAACCGACCAGAGCCGCACCGCTTGACCCGCAATCATCAGGGGGTAATCCTGCACCGATTCGCCCTCAATCAGGGCAGGAATTGCGCGCGGGTGGAAGCGCGGCGGCGGCAACTGCGTGGTGATGGCTTCGATCTCGCCCTCGCGGAGGACGAGCCGAACGGGTATCAAACCGCGCGGGGTCTCGATGGCGAACGCAGGGGTGTCCACATAGCCCTGCTCGTAGGCAAAACGGGCGACACAGCGCAAGCCGTTCCCGCAGAAATCCTCCGTGCCGTCAGGATTGAACATCCGCATCGCCACCGGCGCCTGCGTGCCTGAAGCCACGACAAGCAAGCCGTCGCTCCCAATCCCCAGCGGACGGTGGCAGAGGTGCTGCGCCAGGCGACTGAGATGCTCCTCTTGCACCGCGCGGGCTTCCACCAGCACGAAGTCGTTGCCGACCGCTTCCACCTTCCAGAACGGCAGTTTGCGTCTCGGCGCGCTCACTTCTGCTTCATCGCCTCCTGTACCTCTTTTTCGAACTCTTTGTAGGAGCGCGAGCCAGACCAGGCTTTCAGCCGCTTGCCCGATTTGCTGTAAAGATAGGTGCGCGGGATTTCGCCGCCCCACTCCTTGTCGAAGTTGCGAATGAAGTAGTCGTTATCCTCGTTCAGCACCAGCACGGGGAAGGTCGCGCGCATCCGCTTGATAAAGGTTGGAACCACCTCGTCTGCCGTTTCCGGGTCATCGACCGAGACCGCTATCACCGTCAGACCCTTTTTGCGGTAGTTGTTATAGAGCTTCACGATGTCGGGGAACTCCTGCACGCACGGTCCGCACCAGGTCGCCCAGAAATTGAGTAGCACCACCTTGCCGCGCTGTTGGGCAAGCCGCTTACGCAAATCCTTCAGATTGGTTCTCGGTACTTTTGCCATGTTGCCATCCCTCAACGCGATTATACCTGAGCGGGCACAAGGGACAGCTGCATGGAACCATGAGAAGGATCGATTCGTATCGATATATGCACAAGCGTCTATCCAGTAGGTGAGGCGATGAGCGAGAAGCAGTGGGTGCGGATTGCACGGGCACTGGCAGACCCGACGCGATTGAGCCTGTTTCGCACGATTGCGGAGCAGGGCGAAATCTCGTGCGGGGCGCTGGCGGAGCGGTTCCCCGTGGCGCAGTCGACCGTGTCCCATCACCTGAATGTGCTGATTAATGCGGGCTTGGTCGAGATGCGCAAACAGGGGCAGCATCATCTCTTCCGCGTCTGTGCCCAGCCGTTGCAAGCGTTCTGCCAGCAGATGTTGCAACTGCTCGAGCAAGCCACCGCCACGGCACCCTCGCTCGATGCCACCCCTATGGAGACACTTGAATCTAAATCAAGCCAGGAGGGATTGCAATGAGGAGTGTTCGGAAGTGGCGATGGATGGCGTATCTGAGCGTGCTGGCGTTAGGCGCTGGCTCCGTTCAAAGCGTGTCGGCACAACCCGTAACCTACCGGGTAGACCCTGTTCACTCGTTTGTTCTCTTCCGCGTGAAGCATATGAACACCGCTTACGCCTATGGGCGATTCAACTCGTTCAGCGGCACGATTGTGGTCAACGAGCAAGACCCCTCAAAAAGCTCCGTGGAGTTCGAAATCGACGCCAACAGCATCGACACGGGCAACAGTCAGCGCGACGACCACCTGCGTAGTCCCGACTTCTTCAATGTGCGCCAGTATCCCAAAATCACCTTCAAGAGTACCTCCATTCGCCGCATTAATGCCAACACTTTTGAGGTGAAGGGCGACTTGACCATTCGGGGCACCACACGCCCGCTGACCGTGCGCGTGACCTATGTGGGCAAGGGGCGCAACCCACGCGGACAGGAGATTATCGGCTTCGAGACCACCTTCACCATCAAGCGCAGCGAGTTCGGCGTCAGCTACGGGCTGAACGGCGGACTATCGGATGAGGTGCGCGTGACGATTGCGGTGGAGGCGGTGCGTCAGTGAGCGTGTGGCTGCAGGCTGTCATGAGTGCGGGTGTGCCCGCTTTGGTGGCAGGTGTTCTTTGGCTGCTGAGCGGGCGCATCCGCTTGCTCCAACGCTTCGAGTGGCTGCTTTCGCCGCTTGCCGTAGGAGCAGGCTACCTGACGGCGCATGTTTTCATCAGCGGCATGCCCCCCTTCCCCCCCACCGATTCCACGCATTGGCTGTTCTATTTTGCGCTGTTGGGCGTTGCGTTGGGCTGGCTGGCGGAGTTGCCCGCCGATTACCGCTGGCTCTGGGGCGCGCTGGGATTGCTTTTGCTCGGTTGGCTGATGGTGCTGGGTTTCAAGCCGCTCCTCGAATCGGGCTATTGGTCAGCGTGGAATGGGGTTCGAATCATACTGCTGCTTACGCTCGCCACTTGGTTGCTCATGGTGCTAATTGCGCCGATAGGGGAGCAGGAGCGTGGCGCAGGTCTGCCGTTTCTGCTGGCGACGCTGGGCGGACTCAGTGCAGGGCTGATTTTTTACCACAAGAGCGCGTTGCTGGGTCAGTTAGCGGGTTCGCTGGGCGCGGTGCTGGGGATAGCCGTGCCGCTAAGCGGGGTGGTGCGGGGATTCCGATTGGGGCGCGGGGCGGTCGCGCTCGCGCTGATGCTGATGGCGTGGCTCTGGAGTATGGCGTATGGCTATGCCGAGTTGCCCGCTCACTTCCTCGCCTTGCTCTACCTGACGGGTGTGAGCCTCGCCATCAGCCGCCTGCACCCGCTAAGCCGCCTGCGCCCGATGGCGCTCTTCCTCGTGCGCCTCATGCTGTTGCTGCTGCTTCTCGGCATCCCGCTCCTGTTGAGTTATCAGACCTATATGGCAGCGCAGGAGGCGTCTCCCTATTAAGCAGGGTGTGCGGTCAGACCCGTTCAGGCACTTCGAAGCCTTTGGCGTAGTGGTCCCGGCGCAGCATGGCGTTCGCCTCGCGATCGTTGATGAACCGCTTGCGCTGGGGATCGAAGCGCAAGGCGCGCTTGAGCCGATAGGAGATGTTCGCCAGATGCACCAGCTGCGCGGAAATCACACCTTCCTCCACCTCGCAATGGAGGTCTTCGCGCCGACGGCTGCGCACCGCCTGAATGAAGTTGCGGTAGTGATTGGACTCGCCTGTACCTGTCAAGGGGGGCAACTTCAGGTTTTCTGCGGGGGCAAGCTCATCTTGGGGTGAGCGACGCGGCTTGTAGTTATCGCCCGAAGACATATAGCCCAGCGAGCCGTACACCAAGTTGCCGACCTTGGCACCTTGCTCATCGTTGGTGTAAAGCCCGCGCACCTCAAATACGAGGAGCGAGCCGTCTTCGAACTCGAAGGTGGCGACTTGGGTGTTAGGTGTCTCGCCTTGGTCTTTGTAGCCGTAGCGTCCCCCTGTGGAGTAGACGCGCACGGGATAGCGTTTGTTCAGGAACCAGCGGGCGATGTCCAGCTGATGCACGCCCTGATTGCCGATGTCGCCGTTGCCATACAGCCAGAACCAGTGCCAGTTATAATGCACATAGTTGGGATTGAAGCGACGGCGAGGTGCGGGTCCCTGCCAAAGCTCCCAATGGAGCCAGGGAGGTGGGTCGCTGTCAGGCTGGAAGCCGATGGGACCGCGCGGTTTGTAGCACAGCCCACGCGCCATGTAAACCTGCCCGATTTCGCCTGCCCAAGCACGCTGCACCGCGTTGCGCGTGATAGGGTCGGAGCGCGTCTGGTGCCCTACCTGCACGATGCGGTTATACTTGCGGGCGGCTTCGACCATCTTCTCGCCTTCGTGGAAGCTCCAGCAGGCGGGCTTCTCCACATACACATCCTTGCCTGCCTGGCATGCCCAGATGGTGATGAGGGCATGCCAGTGATTGGGCGTGGCGGTGGAGACCACATCCACCTCGCGGTCTTCGAGCAGTGCGCGCACATCGGTATAGAGTTTGGGGCGTTTGCCCTGTTTTTGCTCCACCATCGCGGCGCCTTGCGGAAGCAGTCGCTCATCCACATCGCACAACGCCACAATCTGCACACCATCGATTTCCAGAAAGTTGCGGATGTGGGTTTTGCCCTGCCCGTTGAATCCGACGATGGCGACGCCGATGGTGTCGTTCGGACTGTGGCTCCAGCTGCGCAGGAAGGTTAGCCCGGCTGCCGTGCCCAGCACCAGTTTGCCCGACTGAATCAGAAAAGTGCGCCGATCGATGCGTTCCATCTCCGCATGACCCCTGTTAGGGAGGATTCGGAGCGTCTGGCTGGGTTCCTGCTCGATTATCCGTTCGCCTGATTTTGACTTGGGGCAGCAGTTCCAGCACTTGTTCGCGTCGGGCGATTTCGGCGCCGCTGGTGGTGGCGGTGGCAGCCCCGGCGGCTGTGCCCCAGCGCAACGCCTCTTCGAAGGAGCCGCCTTGCGCGAGAATATGCAAGACACCTGCGACCATCGAATCGCCGCTGCCAATCGTGCTACGCACTTGCACTTGGGGCGGGATGGCACGGAAGGCGCCTTCGGGGGAGACCGCATCGGCGCCGCGTGCGCCACGCGAGATAATCACATAGCGGATGCCGCGGGCATGTAGCTCGCGTGCGGCTTCGAAGCAGTCGGTGTCGGTGCGCAGGGCACGTCCCAGTAGTCGCTCCGCCTCATGCTCGTTCGGCTTAATCAGTTCGGGTCGGGCGCGCAGCCCTGCCAGCATCGGGGGACCATCGCTATCGAGGGCGCAGGGCACACCTGCTTGATGGGCGCGTTCGATGAGGATGGCGTAGGCGTCGCGGGGCACGCCCGGTGGCAGGCTGCCCCCCATCGCCACCCACGATGCCTGCGGCAGATAGGCATCCAGCTTCGCCAGCAGTGCTTCCCAGTGTTGGGGGCTGATTTCGGGACCGGGTTCGTTCAGCATCGTGGGGGGACGCCCTGATGTCTCCTCGATGCAGAGGTTGCGCCGCGTGGGCTTATCGAGCCAGATAAAATCGTGGGGGACACCCTCAGCCTGCAGCACGGCGCACACGAACTGACCCGTTTTGCCGCCGAGAAAGCCCAGCGCCATCACCGGGCTGCCCAGCGTGTGGGCGACCCGTGCCAGATTGATGCCCTTGCCGCCAGCGTCCACCTCCACCCGCAGCACGCGATTGGTGTCGTGCAGGCGCAGCTCCTCCACAAAAATCGTCTCATCCACCGACGGATTCAGCGTAATGGTGAGTATCATAACACCTCCGCAGCGATGAATCGTTCGCGATAGCGATGGGAGCAGTTCCTATCTGCTATTGCCAGCCCCATCTCGATCATTTTACGGTTCACGAACAGGCGATTGGTCAGATAAAGATACACGGGTGTTGGGGTCTTGCGCTCATCAACAGGCTGTTCGAAGCGCAAAATCACCCGCTTACCAACCACATAACGCCTTAGGTAGTCCCACGCTTGTTCATAGCGATTAGGTGGCACGACCACCCCCAAAAGGGAGACCATCAGTCCATTGTCCGTTAGCAGCACTGGCGCATGATTCTCGCTGTTTCTTCGTAGGGCAACCACTTTGTGGGTTGACTCGGGCGCGGATGGATACGGATGTAGTTCCATCAGCGGTTTGGCGTCCTTGATGCGTGGTTGGTATCGTTCGGGTGGTTCGACAGGGGGCAGCGCGACTTCGCGAGGCTGAATCTGGGCGTTGGGTGCGATCAGCGAATCGATGCCCAGTTTCTCTCGAATGACGGGAATGTAGTCAGGTTGAATCTCGTATCCGATAGCGTTGCGTCCCAGTTCGAGAGCAACCTTGATGGTGGTGCCGCTTCCAGTGAAGGGATCCAGTACCGTTTCCCCTACTACCGTGAACATTCGTATCAGTCGGCGCGGTAGCTCTTCGGGGAACATCGCCTCATGGAGGACCTGGCGTTCACCTGCGAACTGCCAGTGCCCGCTGAAATAGGCTTTCCATTCATCTCGCGACAGAGCGGACGCTTTGCGCGCCTCTGGGTCTATCGGTTCTAACCTGCCAGGCTTGCGAAACAGGAGAATATATTCATAATCTAGCTCCACGATGCCGTTCGGTGGATAGGGAAATGAACCCATTACGACCGCACCACCAGAAGGACGCATGGTGGTCTTTTTCTGCCAAATAATCGCGCCCAGATAATCGAAGCCGATCATCTCGCACTGGGCGATAATCTCCGCATGCAGCGGGATCACTTTGTACTGTCCGTAGAGAGTGGCGCGCGCAAACTGGTCGCCGATATTGATGCAGAGGCGTCGCCCGGGCTTCAGCACACGCCAGCACTCGCGCCACACACGACTCAAATCATACAGATACTCGTGCAGGGTCTGCCCGTAGCCAATCTGGTTCGGCACGCCGTAGTCTTTGAGATGCCAGTAGGGCGGCGAGGTGACGACCAGCGCGACACTTTGGCTGGCTATCTCCGCCATGTTGCGGCTATCGGCGATATAGACCCGTGCCTCCACCGCTCTCATCGACATAGATTTTACTCCGGTGGCAGCCAAATAGGGCTGCCACCGGGGTTGGGAAACCGCGTTCAACGCAGGGTGAAGGTACGCGAGAACGCAATCCCCACATCGCTTTCGGCGGTCGGATGGAACCACCAAATGCCGATGTTCCAGTCGCCGAAGCGGCGCACTAACGCCAGATTATACAGAGTCGGCTCACCGGGCATGGTGCCCTGATGCGAATAGAACATCAGCGCCGTGTGCTGATCCAAGCGGTAGTTGGCAGCCACGAAGCCGATGTCGCGTCCGTTGTGCAGGCGCTGCCAGCCCGCCATGAGCGACAGGTTGCCCTCGGTGCGAACGCCCATCAGGTAGAAGCCCTCCTGCGAGCGGCGATAGGTGGAGGAAAAGCCATACCCCGTCAACACGCTCACAGGCGCACGCTTGCCCTGACGCGCCAGCTGATAGGTGACCAGCATACTGGTGCGCTCGCCATAATGCGAGTAGCCGATGCCGAGATCAAGCCGATCAGTAATCCCCGTTTTGAGAAAGGTGCGGAAGCGGTTCTCGTCGGAGCCGGGTGCAGCCAGCATGAACCAGCTCAGCTGCCCCTTCGGCACAGTGAGTTCAGCAAAACCCACCTCCACATCGCTCCGCTGCTGCGTCTGAATCACCACGCAGGCGGGACAACCACCTGTGCCTTCCTGTGCTTGCCCCATCCAGATCAGGACAAACACGCTCAACCCAACAATCAGTTTCCACTGTGTCATTGTTTTGCCTCCTGTGCTGAAAGATTTTTTGTGAAACAGAGAGTGGCTGCCCCAAAAGGGGCAGATTGGGAATGCGCCAAGCGCCCCCAAGACGGCGGGTGAACGCTCGGCAACAACGGCTTTCAGCACAGAGGCGGCGCGCGGGGGCAATCAGGAACGGCGGGCGGCGAGTGATTGTGAACGCCGGGCAAGCCGAAAATTGCCCCCACGGGCATCAGCACCTGCCCAACAGAATGCGAGGGCAGGGCGACAACCCAGAGAAACGGTTTCCAGCCCGGCGCCGAGGCCAATCGCGCCAGCTCGTAGTCTGCCTGTTGCAGTTGGCACCCACTGCAGTCGTGGGTGCAGCCGCTTGAACGCTCACAACAGGCGCGCTCGCTCTCGGAAAGGCAGCAGAGATCAGGAAGAGTCGTTGCAGGGTGCGCACAGCAAAGCAGCCGCGGCACTTCGCCACAGGCGCAAACGCGCACCCAGAACACCCCCAGCGGTGCAAGGGCAAGCCACGAAGCCCCTAACAGCCACCCGATGCGTCGGAACGAGCGCAACACCAAAGCGATTATACCATGTCCAAACGCATCTGCTCGGTGTCGGGTGCAATCTGGGCGCCAGCCGCTGCCATGTGCGCGAAGCGGGTTGGCTCTGGCAGGCGATGCGCGCGTATGCATCGCATCACGGTCTGAATCGCGCTCTCCAGCGAGATGCGATGCCCGATGGAGACGAACAGCGGTGCTTGTCCCCGCTGGGTGCGCAGCACGGCACCAATCACTTCCTCGCCATCCAACAGGGGTGTCCACGCGCCCGGCTCGTCGGGCGGCGGCTCAAAGCGACCCCACAAGCGCGATTTGGCGCATCCGATGGAAGGCTTGTCCAGATAGACGCCCAGATGGGTGGCGATGCCCATGCGACGCGGGTGCGAGATGCCGTGCCCATCCACCATCAGCAGGGCAGGCTGCAGCGGCAGGCGCGCCAAGGCTTCCAGCAGCGCGGGCGCCTCCCGAAATGCCAGTAAGCCAGGGATATAGGGGAAGCGAACGGGCTGCTCGACCACTGCCTGCGCGAGCGGGGTCATATCGGGATAGCGCACCGCCACCGCTGCCGCGCGTGCCCACTCACCCCGAAAGCCCACATCCAACCCCACCACGATGGCGCCATCAGGCGGAGGGGAACCCTCCCGCACGATGCGCTCGCGTAGCCGCTGCTGAAGCGCAACCGCTTCCTCCGGCGTGACATCCCAGCGGTGCATGGGCAGCAACCCGATTCGCCCACACGAGGGTGTTTCCTATCCCTCTTGCTGTGGATGGGGATTCTCAGGCGGAACTTCCTCGTGGTGCGCGGCAGGTTCGGCGGGCGTGAAGGTGTAGTAGTAAATCAGGCGACCATCCTCCTTCCGCTCGATGCGTTTGTGCATCTGCCAGCCGAATTTTTTTCGCTGGCTTGCGGCAACTTGCTCGGTCGCCGAAGCGGATGGCTGGGAACGCGGCACCATCTTAGCCCTCCTGCACCGCTTGCCAGGCGAGCGCGGCACCGCCCAAAATGCCCGCGTCCTCGACGCGCTCCGCCGGCACAATCCGACACATCTCCAGCAGGGTGGGGATGGCATAGTCGCGGGCTGCCCGCCGAATCGCATCGAACAGCACCTCGCCCGCCTTCGCAATCTGACCCCCTATCGCCACCACTTCGGGGTTGAAAATGTTGACGAAGCATGCCACCGCCACACCGATGTAAAAGCCTGTCTCCTCCCAAATTTCGCGTGCGAGGGGGTCGCCTTGCTCACAAGCTTCGGCGACCAGTCGGGGTGTGATGCGGGCAGGGTCGCCTGCACACAGTTGGGCGAGCAGGCTGTTCGGTTCGCGGCGTATCTTCTCGCGCGCGCGTTCGATGATGGCGTCCCGTTTGGCGAGGGATTCGACACATCCGGTTGCGCCGCAGCCACAGCGGGGACCGTTCAGTGCAATAATCGTGTGTCCCAGTTCGCCTGCGCCGCCGCTTGCGCCCACCAGCAGCGCGCCGCCTTGCCAGTGCGCGCTGCCCTGCACCTGCTCGCGTGTCAGCACCACGCCCCCGCCGATGCCCGTGCCCAGCGTGAGCATCACCAGTCCTTTCGCCTGACCGCGCCCGCTGCCGTAGTAATACTCGCCCAGCGCTGCCAGATTAGCGTCGTTGCCCATCCGAACGGGGATGCCCAGTCGTTGCTGCACCGCCTCGCCGAGCGGCACCTCGCGCCATTCGTAAAATAGCCCCTCGCGCCATTCGCCGAAGTTGGGTGCCCAGCGCACCACGCCACGCACACTGTCGATATGCCCGGGCACCGCCAAACCGATGGCGCCGAGGTCGCTGCGTGCCACGCCCGCCGATTGGATGGCTTGCTCGATGGTCTGAGCGATTGCCTCCAGCGTGCTGGGAAAGCCCTCCTGCGCACGCGAGGGTTGCTGCAGCGGCTCGCCCGCTATCGCCCCCTGCAGGTTCACCACCGCCGCGCGCACATTCGTCCCGCCCAGATCAACCCCTATCACATACCGTGCCATCAACGGCAGTATACCTTCTTGATTTAGGATACGGGCTTCTGCATCCCTCTGCTTCGCCAGAGTGCCACCGCCATCAGAAGGGCACTTAGCACCACAAAGTAATCGCCCAGTCGCGTATAGAGTGTGCCATGTCCATCACCCAAAGGCACATCCGCCACGACCAGCTTGTCCTCGTCGACTCCTGCTTCCGCGAGAACCCGCCCATAGCCATCTACAATCATCGAGGCACCCCTGTATTCGCTGCGTGCCATCGGCACCCGATGCTCCGCAGCACGCAGTGGCGTAATAGCGGCATGAAGGCGGTGCAGTATGTAGGCTGGATTTGGTGGATCAAGGGTTGGAACCGCTATCAGTCGCGCTCCGTTTAAGGCTTGATAGCGGCACGAATTGGTAAACATCGTGTCATAGCAGATAACGGCACCGAGCGTGCCGTAGGGTGAGGCAAAAGCGCGGATCGGCTGTCCGGGCGTCCACGAGGCGGCTTCCGCACCAAAAGGATGCATTTTGTAATACGGCTCACTGACCTGCCCATCGGGTGTCGCAAGGGCGGCTCCATTAAAAAAGCCATCGAAAAAACCGAACACAATCGAAAACCCATAGCGGCGCGCCCAAGCAGATGCCTCCGTCTTATTGCAGCAGACCTCGGGCATCACGACAAGATGCACTTTTGCGCGCGATGCCTCAGCGAGCAGATTCTCATAGACAGCGGAGCGCCCTTGCACAACCCCAACGCGTAAAGTCTCGCTCGGCTTGAACATCCACAACTCAAGCCAGCCGATAGCGTGAACCAGCGCCAGTGTTGCCAGCATCGCAACTGCGCTGCGCTGAAGGCGTAAGGTGACAAGGGAATAGGCTATAGCGGCGTTCGTTGTCCAGATAAGGAACGACAGCCCCCATACCCCTGTCCAACCAGCCAACCAGAGGAACGCTGGATTGCGCCAAACGGTCAGCGCAATCGTATAGGGGAAATCGAGTCGGGCGGCTATCCATTCGACCAACACACCCGTAGCACCAACCCCTATAATCAGCCAGCCTGCCGTACATAAACGGCGTGCCATCATCAGCACGAGTGAAGCAAAGGCTCCGAACATCAAGAAGTACACAGAAACAAAGCCGTCGTAGCTGCCAGTGAAGGACGCCATCAATGTGCAGGCAACGAACGCCATAAGCAGACCATAGAGCAACGGGAACAAGATGGGGGCACGGAAGCTTGCCATCAATACCGGAACAAACGCAACAAATGCCAGGAGTGGCACATCATGCGGGGGCAGCGCCAGAGCCAGCAAGCCACCTGAGGCAATCGCCCCCAGTGTGCCCCATCCCAGTTGACGGATGGATGACAATCCACGCTCTTGTTGAACCTCAATAAAGCCCATTAGAACCCCTCCAACAACAAATATACCATGTCGCAGCCTGCCCCAACAAAGCGGTTGCAGTTTCTAAGGGGTATACTGGAAGGGGAAGATGGTGCGTGTTCGCTGCCTGTGTGTGGGGCTGCTGCTGGGGCTATGGATGGCAGGCTGCGCCCGATTCCCCCCTACCTCGGATCAAGCCGGCGTGCGCCGATTGGTTATCGAGATGCAGGTGGCAGGGCGTATCCGACCTGAATATACCTATTTCGTGCTGTTTAATCTCAGCAACGACCCGACGGGGCAGCAGGGTCCCGTGCCCGTGGTGCGCCCGCCTTGGGGGAACGGCTTCGCAGCAGGCGCGTTCACCCACTTCATGCGCTACGACGCCACCTTGCCTCAAGGCGGGTATGGGCTTTATCGCGTTGAGCCGAATACAAACCTCACCGGCTTCACCTATATCGGGGCGCCGCGCCTGACGGAACCGCCAGTCGGTGCCAACTCGAACCGCCTCCGCTTCGAGATCGACCTCACCCAGCTGATTCCCGACCCCGACGAGGCGCGGGCGATGGTCTATGTGCAGGTGAACTTCCTCGCTACCGACCGTATCCCTGTCGATCCGAACGACCCCACGCCGAAGGTGTGGGACGCGCTGGGCGATAGCCGCGTGGAAATCAATCGCTACCTGAACATCCGAATCGACCAGAATCGCATTTTGCGCAACGCCGAGAACGGGATTGAGGTTGGGGGCGATGTGGCGGATGCCGATTTGGATATCGTGGATTGGCGGATAGAGGTGCGCACGCTATGAAAGGGACGAACGCTGTCCGTCGGGATTCGGAGGCGTTTGCGGGCGCGTCGGAAACGGATGGGGCAGGGGCGCTTTCGCGGCTGGAGGTGCTGCGGGGGCTTCGCTGGGCGAACTGGGACGCCATCTTCTTCACGCTCTATGTGGCGTTCACCAGCGGCGCGTTTCTGGTGGGGTTGGCACGGTTTCTGGGCGCGAACGACCTTTGGCTGGGCATCATCACGGCGGTGCCCGCGCTGATAGGTGCCATCCAGTTTCTGACGGCTTACCTGGCGGATAGAGCGCCCAGCCGGCGTGCGCTGGTGTTGCGCTATGCGCTCTGGTCGCGCTTGCCGTGGGTGCTGATTGCGCTGCTGCCCCTGATGGATGCGGGTCTGCCACGCAAGGAGCTGTTTACGGCGCTGCTGATTCTGTCGTCGGTGTTTGGCTCTTTTGCTGCGCCCGCCTTTCTGGCGTGGTTGACCGACCTGGTGCCGCCTGCGCATCGTGGTCGCTATTTTGGCAGGCGCAACATGATTTTGGGGTTGGTGGCAGCAGCGGCTGCGCTGCCGCCCGCGCTGTTTCTGGACCAGATGGTGAAAGTGGGGCGGTTCGCCACGGCGTTGGGTTTCGCCATCCTGTTTGGGCTGGGAACACTCTGTCTTTTTCTCTCGCTCTGGTCGATTGCCCAGATGCCCGATGTACCGCGTGAACCTGCAGCGCAACGCGGGTTGCACGGCTTCCTCGCCTTTTATCGTGAGCCGTTCCGCAGCGCCAACTTCCGCTATCTGCTGCTCTTCAACGCTATCTTCGTGTTCGGGCAGATGTTTGCGGGACAGTTTTTCACGGTCTATATGCTGGAGCAGATTCGAATGCCCTACTTGATGGTGCAGATTGCGGGGCTAATTGCGGCGTTGTCCAGCAGCTTGGGCATGCCGCTGTGGGGCTATCTGGCAGATAAGTTTGGCAATCGTCCCCTGCTGCTGCTGTCGGGCAGCGGCGTGGTTTTCCTGCCCTTTCTGTGGTTTCTGACCAATCCAGCGTATTATGGCTGGAGCGTGGGCGTGATTCTCAGTATTCAGGTGGTGGCAGGCTTTCTGTGGGCAGGCGTTGGCTTGACGCAGTTTAATCTGAATGTGGCGGTTGCGCCGCCGGAGCAGCGCGCGCTCTATATGGGGACACTCTCGGCGATTGTCGCGGTGACAAGCGGGCTTGCCAACTTGTTGAGCGGCGCGCTGATGGAATGGATGAAGCCCTATGTGCCCGATCCGACGCGCTTTTTTGTGCTGTTTGGTGGAGCATCGCTCTTTCGTCTGCTGGCGTTGCCGTGGCTGGCGCGCGTGCATGAAGCGGAAGGGCTACCCACGCGCTATGTGATGCGCCAGCTGCGTGCATCGGTGCGTCCGCGAGGGTGGCTGGCGATGCGCCAGCTGCGCCGTCAGACGGATGAAGCAAGCCGTCTGCAAGCGGTGCGCACTTTGGCAGCCGAGCGCACCACCCTGGCAGTGGAGGAGCTGGTGCAAGCACTCCGTGACCCCTCCCTCGAGGTGCGCCGGGAGGCGGCGCGCGCCCTGGGCGAAATTGGCGACCCACGAGCCGTGCCTGCCCTGCTGCAGATGCTCAGCGACCCCACAAGCGGCATTCGAGTCGAGTGTGCCGAAGCACTGGGCAAAATCGGCGATCGGAGCGCGCTGAACCCCCTCATCGCCATGCTGCAAGCCGAGCAAATCGAGGAGCGATTGGCAGCCACCCAAGCGTTGCACCAGATGGGCGATGCCCAGGCACTACCTGCCCTGCTCGAACGGCTGCAGCAGGCACCTGGACCGCTGGAGCAGTCGCGCTTGCTGGAAGCCATCGGACATCTGCTCCCCAACGCCACCGAGGAGATGCTGCAGGCGTTCAACATAGGCGCAGTTCTCCTCTCGTTTCTGCCCTCGCCGCATCCGGAGGTGCGCGCGGAGGCAGCGACGGCGATAGCGAGCCTGCCCCCTGACTCCAACTTGGCGGTGGCGGTACAGCGCGCGCTCACGCAAGAGCAAGAGCCGACGGTGATGGCAGCGCTTGCTCGCGCCCTCGCCCATCATGGCTCACCCGACGATTTGCCCGTGCTGATAGAGACCCTTGCGCGCAGCTCGTCGCCCCTGTTGCGCCAGCAGGTAGCGTTGGCGATTGCGCGCGTGCTGCAGCGAGATGAGACGCTCTATGCGCTGCTCACCGCCGACGAGATGGCGCGGGATCGCCTCATCGAGCGGGCGCTGGCGCCGCGCCTGCGCGAGTTGCCTGCCCTTTCGGACGCCTTGCGTGCCTATGCCTATGGCGACTACGGCTCCGCCATCCAGATTCTGCTCAACGCGATGCCGCACCATCCACGCCTGCACTGGCTGCGCCACGCGCCGCCAACCTTAGAGAGCTGGCTGCTTGCTGTCAGCCTGATTTAGGGCAGGAGCGTTCCCATCGTTGGGCACGATTCGGGGTACAATAAACTCTATGGGGATAGGGGCGATGGTATGCATGCGCTGTGAGCATCCGCTGGAGGAAGGGGCGCACTACTGCCCGCACTGTGGTGCGCCCGTGGAGCAGGCGCGCGTGCCCGATTGGCGGCGTGAGCAGGCGGAACGCCTCCTGCGCGAGGCGATGAGCCTGAACGAGCAAGGACGGACCGAAGAGGCCCTGCTCGCCTGCGAAGGCGCCCTCGCCTTAGATCCCGAATGGCTGCCCGCTCTCTCGCTCAAAGCCCTGCTGCACGAACGGCGCGGACAGATTGAGCAGGCCATTGAGACCTATCAGCGCGTGGTGCAGTTGAACCCGCTCAGCATCTCGGAGCGGGCACGGCTGGAGGCACTGCGTCGTCCGCCGCGTGCGGTGGCGCGACTGGAGGGTCGCCGCGCACGCCCCCTCTGGCTGGAGGCATTACCCGCGATTGTGGCGTTTATCGGCGCGGGTGTGGTGCTGATTGTGGGGCTGGTGGCGATACTGCGTTTGAGTGCGCCTATGCCGACTCCCGCACCTGCTCCGCCGGCTCCCCCTCCTTCCGCAGAGACCCGCACGGCACAACCGACCGCACCGCCCGCAAACCCATCGGACACGAATCAGCAAGCAGCTGTGCCGCCGGTGATGGTGGATCCCTCGCGCCTCGCACTTGCCCCCACGCCTGAAACGACCGCGCCGCCACGCGGCGCCATCCCACCCCCCGCCGCACCCAGCCTCGAAAAACGCGACAGCCAGACCGCTCCAAACGGCACATCGCCGCGTGCAAAAAACGAGCCACCACAGCCGAATCAGGATGAGGTGCTGCCCGATGTGGAGGTGCGCGAAGAGACCCAGCGTGGGGTGTACGAAATCCATGTGCATCGGGGCGAGTCGCCTTCGGAACGCCCCGCTGCCACGCCGCGTGAAGACCTGTTGGAGGTAGCACGCCGCCATCAGATGGCAGGCAACTATCGCGAAGCCATCGCCACCTATGAGCAAGCCCTGCCCACCGTACCCTCACCGGGCGAGGTGCATCAGCAAATCGCTATCTGCTATCTGCGACTGGGCGAGAAGGCGAACGCCCGCACCCACTTCCAGCAAGCCATCCAAGCCTATCAGGAGCAGATTCGGCGCGGGCAGCAAGTGGAAGCCGCGCGGGAAGGCATCCGTGCCTGCGAACAGGGGCTGAAACTATGCGAGTGATTCTGGCTTGCTGGCTGCTCATCTGGCTCCCCAGCGCGCTCGCACTCGGCAACCAGCCGCTCTTGTTAATCGCCCAGCTGCGCGTGCCCGCCCCCCCTACCGACAAGGAGCCGTTCGACCCCAATTTGGACATCCTGCCCGCCCTGACCCACTATCTGAAGGAGCAGCGCAAGGTACAGCTCATGCGCTACAGTCCCCAGCATCCAAGCATCCAGCGCTTCGCCCGCGAGAATCGGCTGGAACCCGCCGCGCTCGAATCGCCCGACATCCCACTCTTGCTGCGGCTTGGGCATGCCCTCAACGCCCGCTATGTGCTAATTGTCCGCTGCACACGCCAAAAGGAGAGCCAGCAAATCGAGTACGAGGTAGAGGTTTGGCAGCCCGGTCGGCGCACCGCGCTCTGGCATACAAAAGGCGCGCACCAACTGCTCACACCTTCCTCCCATGAGGTTCCCCATCAACCGGGGGAACAGGACGCCGCGCTGCACTCGCTGGCACGCACGATAGCGCTCCAGCTGGACAGCGAGCTATGGCGTCAGCTGCCCACTCTCCCTGAGGATCCCCTCCAAGAGGAGCAGGAGACTCAAGCGTCCCAGCCGATGAACTCGCCCACAAAGGACGCCCGCGCCAGCGCAGACCCCGATAAACTCATCGGCGAGGGACGACTCAGCGAAGCGCTGCTCCTACTGCGCGCCGAGGTCAATCAGAACCCGCTGAACGATTCTCTGCGCCTGAAGTTGATCGATCTCTACACACGGCTCGGTTTGAAAGAGGCTGCGTTGGAGGAATGTGAACGCGCCATCCGTTTGATGCCCCACAGCGAGCGCCTGCTAATGAACTGGGCACAGCTCATGCGCGAGCAGGCACGAGTCGCCGAGGCGATTCAAACCCTGCAGCGGTGGCTGCAAGGCACGCAAGCCTCGCGCGACCTCCTGTGGCTTCTCCTGTTCGACATGCAGGTGTTGGCGGGCGACTTTGCCGGGGCGGCATCCACCTTGAACGCAGCGACCACGCCCGGGCAGCACGATTCGGAATGGGACTGGCGTGCTTATCTGTTGCAAGGTATTCAGCGGCGATTCGCACAAGCGGATGAGCCAATCCCTCTGAACCGCGAGCGTCTCACCTTCCTCCTCTTTGTGGTGGGTGGCATCATGAATGACCTTGCGAATGAGCTGCTCGATTTGCGTCGGCTTGTGAGCGACCCTGCGCCCGACTGGAAAGCGTTGCGGGAGCGCGGCGAGCAGATGGTGGTGAACACGCTCGATTTTGGCAGGTGGCTCGGACGGCTCCAGCCTGATGAGGCGACGCGTGCGGCACTTGGACATCTGCAGTTCGGGGCGCAGCTAATGGGGCAGGCAGCCCAGCAGATGGCACGCTACCTCCTGTACCGCAAAGCGGACGACCTGGAAAGCGCGACCCTGCTGCGGATGGAGGCGTTGCGCGAACTCGAAGCCGCCACTCAAGCAAGCCGAACCCCATGAGCCACGCGCCTGACCTCTCCGTGATTGTGGTGAGCTATAACACGCGCGACCTGCTGCGCGAGTGCCTTAGCTCGCTGTGCTTTGAAAACCTTTCCCCGCTTCCTCCCACAACGCAGCCGTTTTTCAAGCGGGGCGAAAGTGAAAAAGGCTTCGCCCCCCCTCCTACAGGTTCCCCCCGCACGCGAGGGGAACCTAACGGAGGGGGTTCGCAAAAACGGCTGCGCAACGAGCATAACGGCGGAGAGCGGCTGGAGATTATCGTAGTGGATAATGCCTCGTCCGATGGCAGCGCGGAGATGGTGCAGCGTGAGTTCCCCGATGTGCAACTGATTGCTAATGCAGCGAATCGGGGTTTTGGCGCTGCTGCCAATCAGGGTCTAAAGCAGGCGAAGGGACACTACCTGCTCGTGTTGAACGCCGATGTGCGGGCGATGCCCGGTGCGCTGGCACGCCTGGTCGAGTTTATGGACACGCACCCCGAAGCGGCGGCGTGTGGTGGGCAGTTGCGCTATCCTGACGGACGGATTCAGCCCTCCTGCGCCAGCGAGCTGACCCTCTGGGCAGTGTTCTGCGAGCAGTTCTTCCTGGCGCGGCTCTTCCCACGCACGCGCCTGTTCGGTGGCTACTGGCGCACTTGGTGGGATTTCAACGCGACCATCGAGGTGGAGCAGGTGATGGGAGCTTGCCTGTGCTTGCGCCGCCTGCCCAACGGCAACCCGCCCCTGTTTGATGAGGACTATTTTCTCTATTGTGAGGATACCGACATGTGCTATCGGTTGCGTCAGGCAGGCGGGCGCATCTTCTATGTGCATGATGCCGTTTTTGTGCATCATTTGGGTGCGAGTGGCGAGCCGATGCGCGCGGCGATGGTGCGCTATTACAATCGGGGCAAGGAGCGCTTCTTCCGCAAGTTTCACGGTCGCTTGGCAAGCGGCGTGTGCTGGCTTCTGAATCGGCTGGGCGCGCTCCTGCGCCTGCTGATTGGGCTGTTGCTGACGCTGCTGACGCTGGGGCGCGTGCCCCGCTTTCGCCAGTATGCCCGCACCTTCTGGCAGGTGCTGTTTTACAGCTCGTAGTTAAGGGCAACCAGATTGAACTCCAGTTGCTGTTTGCCGCGTTGCACGGTAAGTTTGAGGGGGCGTCCGGGCTTGGTGTTCAGCAGGCGGTCTACCAGCTGCTTCTCGCTCCAGTTGGCGGGCGATTGCCCGTCGATCAGCACGATACGGTCGCCCGCTTTCACCCCTGCCAGGTCAGCGTCGGAGAGCGGCATCACCCAGCGGATGATAAGCTCTTTGCCTTGCCGACGCCATTGGATGCCGTAGCCCGCATTATCGGCGGCACGCTCCCGCTCCGTGTGCGGCTGCCACACCATCTGCTCGCGGAAGTAGTTGAAGGTGATTTTGTAGTGGCGCATGACGGGGATGCCCAGCAGCCCATGCTTGCCCTTGCGCATGAGTGCCGAATCGGAGGCGACGGTGCTGGCAGGCTTCTGATAGGCGAACACGGGACCGAAGCGCAGCTCGCCCAGCGTCATTTTATGCAGGCGCATCACCCGCATATCGCCCGTCATGAACTCGTACTCATCCCCTTCGAAGAACTCACCCATCCGCTTGTACCACTGCTCCAACTTCATCCAGACACCGCTCGACTTGTCGGGTTCAAAAGCGGGTGGCATCAAATTCATGGCGGCGCCCGTGTCCACAATCATCCGAACCTGCTGCTTGTCGCCCACGCCCATCGTGACCAAGATATGGTCGCCAAACATCTCGAAGGGGATGACCACCCCTTTGGGCATTTCGGCGTCGGGCGGTTCGAAGGTCATGGTGCGCGTGGTGAAGTCGATAGTGATTTGGAAGGCGGAGATAATCTCGCGTCCGAGCAGCCCAATGACCTTGCGCCCGTCCACTTCGTCGCTGCCCAGCGGGGTGGAGTCCAGCGGTCCGACCGAGAAGATGACATCTTTGATTTCGGCGTCGCCGATTTTGACGCTTTTTGCCTTCGCGCCGTAGGCGGGCACCAGCCCATACACCAGCGCCAGCACATGGTCGGTTTTGGGAATGCGCTCCAGCCCCGCCTCTTTGGCGATTTTGGTATCGATCCATGAGCGCGACGCACCCGTATCAAAGATAATCAGGTAGGGTCCCTTGTCGTTGATTTTGACCTCCACATAGAGGGAGAAGCGCACCATCTGGAAGGGGACGCGGGCGGGCAGCTTCTCGCGCACAATCGGCGGCGGCTCGGATGGCGGACGCTCAAAGAGTGAGTCGGCGACCTCGCGGGTGTCCAAATGGGTGAAGAACTGGTTACGCACCTGCGCGCCGTTCACAAAGAGACGCGTCTCAAAAGGCACCAGCACCTCCCCCGCGGGCGTGGCGACCTGACGGTAGTTGTGATAGGCTTCGAAAATGCGCATCAGTTCGTCGGTCTCATAGTCCACCGCCTCATATGCCAGCCCAATAACTTGGTCCTTCTCGTTTAGGTAGCACTCCACCTTGCGGCTGGGCTTTTTCGGCAGGCTTTGGTGGTGGGGGAGTGAGGGCAGCTGGAAGGTGACGCGGTAGCCGCTGCGTCCATCGGGTAGCTTGCTCTCCTCGCCATCGACAAGCGTCGCCTCTTTGTAGAGCAGGGGCAGCATCAGGAAGTCGTGATAGCGGTCATCCAAGAGGCTCTGCAGCTCCTCTTGGGCGATGCGGGCGACGAGGTAGCCCTGTTTGCGCCAACCTACTTTCCCGTCGAAGCCGATAATCTCCGTTTCGCCCCCGCGTTCGATCTCGGTGCGAATCTTTTCGCCTTTGCGGTAGGTAGTGATTTTCACATCGCTTTTGCCGCCACGCTCACTGGTGACCTCCACATTCAGGCGCACGCCCTTGAGGGTGAGTTGGGCAAACGCCTCGCCCCCATGGTTTTGCAACGCCCGTTCGAATCGGGCACGCGCGGTCGCCACATCGGCAAAAGCGAAGCCGAGCGTCAGTAGGCTCCCAGCAAGCCACAGAATGCTGGCACGCATGGCAAATCCCTCTCCCATGAGATTACCCACTCCTCACCCGATTCCTGCCTCCCCGGCGCACGGGGATGGAATGGATAAAGGCACACCGCTTGGGTTCATTTGGTGCAGGAGATGGCTGATCCTATCGGTCAGATGAGTGTTGCGGAGGGTCGGGGCGAGGGGATTCAATTAGCCCAAGATACGGCGCAGGTAGCGCCAAGTTTCGGGGAAGGGTGGGATGCCGCCGTATCGCTCCACATTGCCGGGTCCCGCGTTATAGGCAGCCAACGCGAGGCGCACATCGCCGAACCGATCCAACAGGTGGCGCAGGTAGCGTACGCCCCCCTCGATGTTCTGCACGGGGTCGAACGGGTTCTGCACACCCAACGCGCGTGCGGTCGCGGGCATCAACTGCATCAAGCCCTGCGCACCGCGCGGGGAGACCGCGTTCGGATTGCCGCCCGACTCGGCTTCGATAATGCGCAGCACCCATTCGGTTTCGATGCCATACTTGGCGGCGATGGGTGCCACGATAGGTTCCCAGCGAGCGACCTCTGGCAGAATTTTTTTCTCCAAGTTGTTGAGACTCGGAGAGTTGTTCCTATCCAGAGAAAAAAACTCTGGTTTAAGAATGCGCATGCCGGGGGGTGGTGTACCGCCTTCGGGGAAGCCAACGGGCGCGACTTGACCCGATGCGCCCGCCGAGATGGGGGGTGAGGGAGAAGCGGGGGAGACGCCGCGCAACTGCTCAATCTGCGTCTGAATCTCCTGAATGCGTTGGAGGGTTCTCTGGAGCGGTTCGCTGATACGCATAGATGACCACCTCGTCCGTCTCGCGCTGAAGCAGGCGGCTCAGCTCCTGCTGGAACTGGTCGTAGGCGCGGGCGCGCAAACGCGAGAGTGACTCGCGTTTGCGGCGCGCCTCCTGATAAGCCGTGCGTGCCGCCTCCTCCTGTTGCTGCAGCAGGGGCAGCAGCTCCTCCATCGCCTGCAAGCGCGCCTGCAACGCCTGCAGGGTGCGCTCGCGCTGGAGCCACTCCGCCGGGCAAAGGCTCATGCGGGCAATCTGCTGGCAGTGCTGGCGCATCTGGTGGATGGCGCGCTCATGCTCGACACGCTGCCGAATCGCCTCCTGCAGCGCGCGCAACGCCACCTCCTCGCGCGTCTCCCGATAACGCAACACGCGCTCCAACCGAAACCGAAAGCGTCTCATGGTGATTTATTGTCCGACAGGTCCGACGAGTCTGACCGGATCTGATTAATCTGCCTGCACCAGTGCAAGCAGTTGCGCCACCGTCTGGCTGAAGTCGGTATGCTCTTCCACACCTTGCTGCAGGAACCGCTCAATCGCCTCTCGGCGCTCCAGCGCAAAATCGACCAGCGGGTTCGCACCCTTCTGGTATGCGCCAATCAGCACCAAATCTTCGGCGTCGCGATAGGCGGCTATCAGTTGGCGCAACCGATTGGCTGCCTGCAGGTGTTCCCGTGCCACAATATTCGGCATCACACGCGACAGACTGGAGAGGATATCGATGGGTGGGTAGTGCCCGCGCTGGGTCAGCGTGCGCGACAGCACGATATGTCCGTCCAGAATGGCGCGTGCCGTGTCGGCGATGGGGTCGTTCATATCGTCGGCGTCGACCAGGACGGTGTAAAGGGCGGTGATACTGCCCTTGGGACTGTTGCCGGCGCGTTCCAGTAAGCGTGGCATCAGGGCGAACACGGAGGGCGTGTAGCCCCGTGCCGAGGGTGGCTCACCTGCTGCCAGTCCGATTTCGCGCTGCGCCATCGCCAGTCGCGTGAGGGAGTCCATCATCAGCAACACATCGTGTCCCTGGTCGCGAAAGTATTCGGCGATGGCGGTTGCCACGAATGCGGCGCGCTGGCGCACAATCGCGGGCTGGTCGGAAGTGGCGACCACCAGCACCGAGCGTTGCTGTCCTGCCTCGCCCAAACTCTGCTCGATGAACTCGCGCACCTCGCGTCCGCGCTCACCAATCAGCGCGATCACATTCACCTGTGCGCTGGCGTGACGGGCTATCATGCCGAGCAGGGTGCTTTTGCCGACGCCGCTGCCCGCGAAGATGCCCACTCGTTGCCCGCGTGCGCAGGTCAGCAGCCCATCGATGGCGCGAATGCCCATCGGGAGCGGTTCACGCAGGGGTGGACGCTCCAGGGCGGGAGGTGCTTCGCGATAAAGCGCGTACCGCTGGCGCATGGGGGGCAACGGCTTGCCATCCAGAGGCTGACCTGTGCCGTCCAGAATGCGCCCCAGCAGCGCGTCCCCCACCGCAACGGAGGCTTGCTGGCGCATCGGCAGCACCTCGCTGCCGATGGCGACGCCTGTCAGCTCGCCCAGTGGCATCAACAACAGGTTCCCGCGCTGAAAACCGACCACTTCGGCGGTCAACGGGGGTGCGTTGCGCCCGCGCACGATAGCGCACAGCTCACCCAGCTGCGCCGGCGGTCCCACCGACTCGATGAGCAGTCCCCGCGCGCCCATCACCCGCCCACTGATGCGGATGGTGTCCAACCGCCCCACGCGCTCGATCAGTTCCGACCAATCTGGTGCGCCCATTAGGCTGCCTCCGGCGGTGTGAGTGAAAGCTCGCGGGCAATTTCGTCGAGTTGGGTCTGGATGCGGGCATCATAGGTGCCTTGGGTCGTCTCGATAAGGCAGCCCCCCGGCTCCACCCGTCTATCCTCCACAATCTCCAGCCCCTCCAGCGAGTCGATCACGGTGAGCAGGCTCGTGCGCTTCTGGCGCACCAGCTCCAGATCGAGCGGGCTGACCCGGATACGGATCGGACCGAAGCCCTGCACACGCCGCAGCGTCTCCCGAATAAGCGTTAGCACATGCTCAGGGTGCTGGTGCAGTTCGTCGCGAATGACCTTACGGGCAATCTGGAGGGTTAGTGCGAGCATCTGCGGTTCCAGCAGGCGGAGATAGTTGTCGAGCTGGGCTTGCAACTGCTGCAGGAAGTGCTGCACCTCGTGGCGCAGCTGGGTCAAGTGCTGTTGGTACTGCGCTTCGAGCTGGGCTTGGGCGTGTTGTCGTCCTTCCTGATAGCCGGCTTCATAGCCTGTCTGATAGCCCTCCTGCTGGGCTTGCTGGCGGAGCTGGTCGGCTTCGGTGCGAGCCTGTTGGAGCAGTGCTTCCGCCTGCTGGCGGGCTGCCGTCAGCTCAGGTGAGGGAGGCGATTCGGCTATCGCTTCGATATCGGGCAGTGGGCACGGGGAGAGGTCCCGCTGTTGTCCGCCGTTCTGCCCTGCCTGTTTAGCGGGAGTGCTGCCTGTTGCGCCTCCGCTCTCCCGCTTCAGCGCATGCACCAACGGTACCAACCTCATCTCCCTCTATTTTCGGGTAGCCGTTGGATTCATGGAGGGGTACCATGAGGTAGTTCTGGTGTACTGAAGATGCACGAGTTTCATGAGTTCGAAATGGCTCACAGGGTAGAAAGTAGCCTCTCAATTGCCTCGATGACCTGTTCTGGGTGGATTGAAGTGACACACTCCTTCGGATACGGCTGGCACTGGAGTGGGGTGCAGCCTGCGCAATACTGCAGAGGAACCACTACCGCGTTAGGTACTTGCCATGCATGCCACTGGTGTGGGGGATAATCACGCCGAAAGTGGAGGCTCACACAGGGCGTACCAACCGCGGCGGCAAGATGAACCACCCCTGTATCCACACTCACCAGCAGGCGCGCATGGCGCAGTACTTCGGCTAAATCAAGAATGGACAGTCGACCGACCAGATTAAGTGCCACCCCATGGGTAGCTTGGAAGCATTGCTCACCCATCAGGCGTACATCGGCTGCCCCAGAAAGCACGGGCAATAACCCGTATTTTTGGTAGAGAAAGGTGCCAACCACTGCAAAGCGTTCAGGCAGCCAGCGTGGCTGAACCCCGCCTGTGCTGAGATGCAGCACCGCATAACGACCTGTTGGGACATTTTTTAGTTCAGCGGGCAGTGAGCCGGGCTGCGCTGGGGCAAAGTGCAAAGGGTAACGAGGCAACTGTCTACCCAGCCAAGTCTCGGCAACTGCTAAATTACGCTCCACCTGATGCAGAGACGGTTCGAAGTGAGCAACATGGGTAAGGAATCTCGCAATTGCAGGGCGTCGCTGCACCGCGCCCGCGCGAACTGGTACCCTCGCCAAGTAGGCTATCAGCGCGTGTCGGCGAGTGTCCGGACGCAGAATCAGCACCGCATGGGGACGCAGCGCACGCAGCGCAAAAAATAGCCGCCAAAACGCACGCCCATGCGGACGGTAGGGTACACCGCGCACCGCATCCAGACAGGGAGAGCCGTTTATCACGCCCGTCCATTGCGGAGTCACCCACGCTTCTATATGGCTCTCCTTAAACAACTGTTTAAGCGCATGAAAGACGGGGGTAGCTAACAGTATCTCACCTAACTTCTCGTCCGGACGAACCACAACAACGCGCTTGATCGAGCCATCCATAAACAGCCTCCAGCACATCTTTGACCTGTATCGCCAGCATGCATGCTCGCTGATTGTGGCAAGTTTCAATGGTGCATGTGGGTGCGCACAGGGAGGAGCGGTCGATGATTCGGTGCTGCTCACCGATGGGGGCGAAGTGGCGTGCCTTGCTGGGTCCGAACAGCCCCACAACGGGTGTGCCCATCGCCGTTGCCAGATGCGCCGGTCCCGTGTCGCCACTGACCAGCACATCCAGCTGCCCCAGACATAGGATGAGTTCGTCCAAACTGAGCTGTCCTGCCAGCACAAGCGGCGGATGATGCATCGCCTGCCGCATCGCTTCCACCTGCGGCATATCGGATTTGGCACCCAGCACCATCACGGTAATCCCCGCCTTGAGCAGCGTGTCCGCCACCTGCGCGAAGCGTTCGGGAAACCATCGCTTGTTCGGCGCGCTGGCGCCCGGATTAATGCCCACCAGGGGGTGTTCCCCGCGATAGCCTGCTTGCTCCAGCTTAATGGCGAGGCTCACCTCCGCTTTGGGGTCAGGAAACAGCTCCAGCCGCCAGTCCGACACATCACATCCCAGCCGCGCCACCACCGCCCGATTCAGGTCGTTAATCTGGTGCCAGTTCGGGTCTACGGGCACGGGATCGGTCAACAGTCGCCCGAAATAGCGTTTGACCCCGCCCACACGGCGCGGGATGCCTGCCAGAAAGGAGTGAAGCAGTTTCTCGTCGCTGTTATCCAGAATCACGGCGAGGTCATAGTGTCCGCGGCGCAAGCGGATAATCTCGCGTAGCTTGCCTATCAGCCCATTCCCGATATGGCGCAGATAGAGGGTGTCCAGATAGGGGCATCGCTGCAGCAGGGGATAGCCCCGCTTACCTGTAATCACCGTGATGTGCGCTTGCGGATAGCGGCGACGCAACGCCCGCAACGCCGGAATCACATACACGGCGTCGCCCAGCCCCGCCCGCGTCAGTACCACGATACGCCTCGGTTCGCTCATCCTACCCCATTTTACCCAAGCAGTGGGTATAATTTGGTATTTGGAGTGAGCGAGCATGGCGTTGACCATCGAGCAGATGCGACATGTGGCGAAGTTGGCGAGGCTGGCGCTGTCGGATGAGAAGCTGCACCAGCTGATGGGGCACATTAACGCCCTCATGCGCCACTTCGAGCGGCTGCAGGCGTTGCCCACTGATGAGGTGGAGCCAACCTCGCATTCTATCCCTGTCTATAACGCTTTTCGGGAGGATGTGCCGGGCACGCCGTTGCCGCGCGAGGAGGCACTGGCAAATGCTCCGCAAGCACGCGATGGTCTTTTTATTGTGCCGCGCATCGTGGAGGAGTAGATGGAGCTGCAGGAACTGAGCCTGTCGGAGTTGAGCGAGCAGCTGCGCCGACGCGCGATTTCCGCCGTGGAGCTGACCGAATCGGTGCTGGCGCAGATAGAGCGGCTGGAGCCGCACCTTCGCGCCTATATCACCCTTACGCCGGAGCTGGCACGGGAGCAGGCACGCCAAGCGCAGGCACGGCTCGATGCAGGGGAATGGAACCCGCTGCTGGGCATCCCCATCGCAATAAAAGATAATATCAGCACACGCGGAATACGCACCACCTGCGCCTCGCGCATCCTCTATAACTATGTGCCGCCTTATGATGCGACGGTGGTGGCACGGCTCAAAGCGGCAGGCGCCGTGCTGGTGGGCAAGACCAACATGGACGAGTTCGCGATGGGCAGCTCCACCGAATATTCGGCGTTCCATCCGACTCACAACCCGTGGGATTTAGAGCGGGTGCCGGGTGGCTCTTCGGGCGGCTCGGCGGCGGCGGTGGCAGCCCACATGGCGGTTGCCGCGCTCGGCTCCGACACGGGCGGCTCCATCCGCCAGCCCGCTGCCTACTGTGGTGTGGTCGGCTTGAAACCCACCTACGGGCGTGTAAGCCGCTATGGGCTGGTCGCTTACGCCTCCTCGCTGGACCAGATTGGACCACTCACCAAAACGGTCGCCGATTGCGCCCTCTTGATGAATGTGATTGCGGGCAAGGACCCGCTGGACGCAACGAGTGTGGAGGTGCCTGTGCCCGACTATCGCAAGGCACTTCGCCCAGAGGTGAAGGGGGTGCGGCTGGGTGTGCCGCGCGAGTTCTTCGCGCAGGGTGTGCATCCCGAAGTCGCACAGCGGGTGCAGGAAGCCATCAAGGTTCTGGAGGAGGCGGGTGCCGTTGTGGAGGAGACCTCCATCCCGATGGTGGAGTACGGCTTGCCTATCTATTACATCCTCGCGCCTGCCGAATGCTCGTCCAATTTGGCGCGTTATGACGGTGTGCGCTATGGGCTGCGGGTAGGCGAGGAGCAGGGGCATATCGGCATGATGGAGCGCACCCGTGCGGAGGGCTTCGGCGATGAGGTCATCCAGCGCATCATCATCGGCACCTACGCGCTCTCGGCAGGTTATTACGATGCCTATTATCTCAAGGCGCAGAAGGCACGCACGCTGCTGCGTCAGGAGTTCGATCGGGCGATGGCACAGTTTGACGCGCTCGTTTGCCCCACCGCGCCCACGCCCGCTTTTCGAATTGGCGAGTTGGTGAGCGACCCGTTGGCGATGAAGCTGATGGATGTGCTGACCATCCCAGTGAATCTAACGGGCTTGCCCGCGCTATCGGTGCCATGCGGCTTTGTGGAGGGGCTACCTGTGGGGTTGCAGATTATCGGCAAGCCCTTCGACGAAGCCACCCTCCTGCGCATCGGCTATACTTACGAACAGCTCACCCACTGGCACGAGACCTTCCGCCATCCCCGCGGCATAACTTCCCTACTGAGTTGACGAGTCGATGAGGTGGGTGGGGAACCCCATCATAGGGTGATCACGCCAAACAATCTCGCCATCTGGGTTGATAAGCACCGCGTCGGGGATTCCCATCACCGCGAAGGCGAAGGCAGCCGGGCACTCCCAGCCGCCCGAACCGCCCCAGTAGTGTTCACAAGCATCCCAAAGCCCCATCTTCTCTAAATAGGGCTTAATCGGGGCGGGTGAATCATCGAGGCTGACGGTCATGATGACCAAGCGGTCGCCAAACCGCTTTTTCAGCTCCGGCAGTTTCGCTTTGAGCGATTCCAGCGCACCCCGGCATGGACCGCACCATGTCGCCCAGAAATCGATATAGACCCATTTGCCGCGGTAGTCGCGCAGGTAGCGTTTCGTTTCGCCCTCCACTGGATAGAGAGTGATGTCTGGTGCCTTGTCACCTTTGTCTGGGGGCACGCGAAAGGTGGTACGCACAGGATAGCGTGGGTCTCCCAAGTAAAGATGACCGGCATCACGCTTACGACCTGCCACGCGCAGATAGTAGGGTGTGTTCAGCTTAAGATTTCGCAGGGTGGCTTTTCCCTGTCTATCCAGCTTGCCCTCTTGCACGATCACCTCGCGTTGTGCCTCATCCCGTACATAGAGCTGGTAAGGTTGATTCGCTGCAGGGGAGCCGTCGGGCATCAGCACTGTTATTTTCAAGGTGCTATTTCCCCGATAGGCAGCTGGGCTGGGTGGCGTGTATGCCATCTTAAGCTCGGTGGGCTTTTGCGTGGACAGCCTCACCCTTTCCCGCATGTAGAAGGTCTGCGTCTCCTGCCAGTTTATCGGAATCCCCGTCATCTCCACCTTATATTCACCTGCTGGCAGGTCGTCGAGTGTGAAACGCCCCTTGCCCTTTATGCTTTCTCCCCACAGAGTAAACATATTCGGAAATTCGCCACCAAGTTCGACGAGAGTCCCTATCGAGAGCTGAAAGCTTTTGAACTGCGCCTTGGGAGCGCGCCGCGTGTCTACCTCGATGGTCAGTTGGGCGGTTTTGGGCAGAGTTATCTCTGCCTCTGACGTCTGCCATTTTAACATCCCCACACCCCAACCCCTTGAAAAATAAAACACCCATCGGGTATCCCTATCCCTACTATGACAAACAACAAACTTCACAGGACAGGACAACCCGATGGGCAACACCACAACACACACCCAGTAGACCACCTCCAACACCTCATCCGCACCACACCCCTCCACACCACACGACCCGAACCCTACCGCACCCTCCAACAACTC
>Ga0079997_124585_pt1 | contig 74913 bp, 67 predicted proteins | sample PerSpoCPS_CMetaG_FD_69200 | JGI IMG/M metagenome (GOLD analysis project Ga0079997, IMG submission 69200) | Archaeal communities from Yellowstone National Park, Wyoming, USA - Perpetual Spouter C (PS_C) MetaG (SPADES assembly) (version 2) | ecosystem: Environmental > Aquatic > Thermal springs >...
CCATGTCCAAACTGCTGATGAGTTCGGCGACGATGCGTTGCGCCTTCACGAGGGCATCGTTGGCTCGTTCAAAATCACGGGCATTCAACGCTGCTTCGGCATCGTCCATGAGTTCACTGCCCCGCCGAAAGAGCAAACCGATGAGTTGCACGGGCGTCGCCGTCTCAACCATTTGCTGCAAGTAAGGGTTAGTCATCGCAAGTCAACCTCCTTTCTCCCTTGCCAGTTCATTTATCGGCAGCGTTGGGAATAGGCTTTAGCAAAGCGCCCAAAGCGTTCGCAAAATATTGGCGAGCAACCGAATGGCAAAGGAGTGGTCAGGATGCGGACAAGTTGGCTGAAGTGGCTTTTGGGATTGGGTGCGATGTCGTTGGCGGTCATTGTCGGGTTAAAGCAACTGAATTGCCAAGCAGCGAAACCAGCAACGCAACTCCTTTGGGTTTGGTGGGAAGCGGAGAAACCCACTGCCACCAATTTCCCGCCACCCGAACGCAACCCTTTTGCCCCACTGAACGAAAGGGAAGCAACTGTTCTGTCGGAAGGGCGATGGATTGGCATCACGGGCAAATACGCCGAAACGCCTTTTTTGGAATATGAAGTCACCGTCCCGCAAACCGCCGACTACCATTTCTTCGTCCGCAAGTTTTGGAAGCACGGACCGTTCCGTTGGCGCTTTGACAATCAACCGTGGCGGGAAGTTCCCCATGAAGTCTCGCTTCTGGATGAAGAGGAACTGCGCACATTCATCGTCGCCAACTGGATTTACGCAGGGCAAGTTCGCTTGACTGCGGGCAAGAATTTATCGGCAAATCGTGAGGTCGGCAAATCGGCAGGTCGGGGAAAACGGCAGCGAATGGCGACTGGCTAATGGCAAAACGGCAGCGAGTAGCGAATGGCGATTAGCGAGTGATGAAACGGCAGTTTTCTGAAGGGCAGCGCTTTTTGCACTGCCGAAAAACTTTGGCATTGAACACCGCACCTCGAACTTAGCACTCCGCACTGATTTAGGTTCGCCCTCCAAAACGCCGAACGAATTCGGCGCTCAAAAAATCCGTCACCAACCATTGGCTTAAGCCAGTGGCATGAATTGCACGAGTTGACGACACAAAATATAAAATTCCGTGCTACGGGTTTTAACCCGCAGTCTATGACGGGCAACATAAGCGCCAACTTCAGTCGGCGGAAATCAGGGAGGGCGAGGCTCCTGCCGAGCCAACGGATGGGACACGGAAGATGAGATGGGCTCACCGAGAGGTTCGCCCTCCTCTCAAACTTCCGACACCCTTCATTACTTGGTCACGCCTTGAAACTCTTCGGAAGCCCTGTAGGACGGGCTTAGGGAGTTTTGTGGCACAATGGTTGAAGGTGAAAATACAATGTTGGCTTCGTTGGTGTTGTTGGTTGCGGGTTTTGCAAGTTGGCGAGTGGACTTGGATGGCGATGGGCAAGTGGAGCAAATCATTTTTCGCCCACAAGTCAATGGCTCAATCGCTGTGCTCCGTAACGAAAAAGTCATTTGGCGTGGTGTGCCTAAGCGCTGGCAAGCGTGGAAGTTGGTGATCAGTGATGTGGACGGAGACGGGAAAAAGGAATTCCTTGTGGGCGTTAACATACGGACACGCTATTTCCCAAAGCGTCACAAAAGCGTTTTCGTGTTGGGTTGGAATGGCAAGTTCGCATATGCTCGTTGGCTCGGTTCTCATCTTTCCAAACCGATGGTTGATTTCACATCAGCGGAGTTGGATGACCAAGCGGGTGCTGAGTTGGTCACTTTGGAAATCACCCGTGACGGTCGCCGATGCATCGTCGTTTATCGCTGGATCGGCTTTGGCTACATCGTGATTTGGCAAAGCCAACCCTTCGTCAATGCACGCTTGTTCCAAAAAGGGAAAAGAGTTGGCGTTAAACTTTCCGATGGGCGATCTTTCGTTATCGTTCGTGCCGATGGCAAGTTAGCGCTCAGGCGCTACCGTTGAAGGCGAAAGTGGGAGGTGAGCATTGTGATGTCACGCTGGTTGGCAATTTTGGTTGTTCTCAATTTCGCCACTTTTAGCTTCGCTCAAATCAAGCCACAGGTTAAGCCCTATCGTGTTTCATCTTCGCTGAGGGAAGTCGTTAACCTTCACCAATTCGTCATCCCGAAGGAAGCCCAAGCGATGTTGGCGAAAAACCTGTTCGTCGTTTGCCCTGCCGACTATTGGCAGCCATTCTTCGTTTACGAGGAGAACGCCTATCAAGACATCCCAAACTTCGTCATGGTTGACAGCGTGCTTCACCTTTACCACTTGTTCTTCAACTTCGCATTGAGGCGCTTGGAAGAAGAGAAACTGAGTCCTTTGGCTGAGCAGTTAACGACGAAATTGTTGGCTCAGTGCATGCGAACCTACAAAGATGCGCCGACAAAAGAGTTGAAGGATGCAGCGTTGCGCAATCTCGCTTATGTTGCTGTTGCTGCCAACTTGCTCAACTTGAAACCAAACACACCTAAGGAAGCCCAACAGATGGTCGCAAGTGAGTTGAAACTAATCCAAGCAAGAGCAGGGCTTGGAGTTGGGGCGATTCTCCCTTATGCCATTGACTACACGCAGTTCATCCCACGAGGTCATTACACACGCACTGAGAAACTCAAGCGCTACTTTCTGGCGATGATATGGTATGGGCTTTTCCCATTCACACCACGCTACCGTGACAATAAGGGCAATTTGCATTGGTCGCCTGTGACAACTCGTCAGGCTTTGTTGCTCACGCATGACCTTTACGCTGCGAAGTTGCAGGACACTTGGGACAAACTGTTCACGCCCATCAATTACTTCGTCGGCTTTGCTGATGACCTGACACCTCCGGAAGTTAAAGGGCTTGCTGAAAAAGTTTTTGGCAGGCTCTCGCTGCAGGCTTTCGCCAATGAGGCAAAGTTCAAGGAGTTCATGGAGCAGTTTACGAAGATGCGGATGCCACAAATCAAACCGAAGGTTGCGTGGATTGCTGGTGCACTTCCACCGCTACCAGACCCAGAGACGCCACAGATGCGTTTGCTCGGTCAGCGCTACACGCCTGATAGCGAAATCTTGCAAGAGTTATCTCATCCAACAATGCGCCCAATTCCTTGCGGTTTGGATGTGATGGCGGTCATCGGCAGTGAGCGGGCAAAGCAAATTCACGATTCAGGTTATCGTGTGCACGGGTTGTCAGAAGGTTTTAGCATGAACGCTTGGGATGACTACCCTAAGGTTCGCCAGAAGTTGACGGAACGCTTCTCACGGCTTAGTCAAAGCGAGTGGACACGCAACTTGTATTGGAGTTGGCTCTGGGTGCTTCAGAGTTTGCTTCAACCGTTTGGTGAAGGTTACCCATCGTTCATGCGCACTGAGGCTTGGCAAGACAAATCGCTTCAAACTGCGTTGGCGTCTTGGGCTCAACTGCGCCATGACACGATTTTGTATGTCAAGCAATCTTTCGTGGGTGCGGAAGGGGGAGAGGAGGAAACGCCCAAGTTAGTCAAAGGCTATGTAGAACCAAACTTGGAGGCGTGGCGACGACTTTTGCATCTCGTTCGTCAAACACGCCAGTTGCTTCAGCCAAGAGGATTGTTGGTGAGCACCATCGCAGAAAAACTTGATGACTTTGAGAGCATGGTTGCTTTCCTGCTCCGTTGCGCTGAAAAGCAACTTCAAAACAAACCGCTCACAAGGGACGAGTATGAGCGATTGCAATTCATCGGTGGAGAGATGGATGCCCTTGCTCTTCATGTCGTCAGCGATGGTAAAGCCCGTGATTGGAGTGAAGTTATCCACCCTGCCGATAGGAACATGGCATGCATTGCCGATGTTCATACTGCTGCAGTGGCGTTAGAGGAAGCCGTTGGACATGCCCACAAGATTTTCGCCATCGTGCCTATTGAAGGCAAGTTAGTTTTGGCTCGTGGTTCGGTGCTCAGTTACTACGAATTCCTTCAACCTGCCAATAAGCGCTTGACTGATGAGCAATGGCAGGAGATGCTGAAAAAGCGCAAAGCGCCACCACAGCCTGCGTGGGTGAAGTCATTCACTGTCCCGACAAAGATTCGCATCAAAGAAGTTCCTGTGCCATAGGAAGGAGTGCGAAAAATCTCATTAGCCAAAAATTTTCGGCACATCAGGAGATGTGTTCCCAGAGATGCATGCCTTGCTCACGCCTTGATGCGAAGGATGGCACAAAGCGGTCACTGGATTTTGAAAACTTGCAACTTGTCCTTGACAGTATCCACCAAAACGAGTTCGTCTGCACCGTCACCATCCAAATCGGCTGGAAAGGCTTGTGGGAAGCCTTCTTCAGTGACAGTTGTGTGAATGTGCCAAATGCTTCGGTATCGCCCGTTCGCTCCCAAAAACAAGCGGTAGCGAGCAAGTGTTGGAATCTCCTCACCATGCTGCAATTTCCAACGAATAGGCTCGCCGAGAAGGACCCAATTGCCCAACGATGTCCTACCCGCAACCCATTCATCCCAAAGCACATCTTGCCATGGTGCATTTTGAATCCCACCACCTTCGCCCGGCAATGTCCTCGTAGAACGCAACTGTTTTCCATCCCACGAAACCACTTTCGTGATGGGACGAGATAGCCACCGTTCCTTCAAATCCGTCACAAATAAGTCCGTCCCAACCTTGCTGTATCCGACGGGCGTTACACCTACCACTTGCCCGATGAGATGGAATTTGTCCCGCCAATGGCGGAAGAAGAGCACTTTATCGTTGCTTTGTTCAATTGCAATGACGCAACCTTGCGGTGTTGGCACAACGACAGCGAGGTCGGGGTAGGGTAATGCGGGTTTGTTGGGTAAACGATATTGGGCAACTTTTTGGTAGCGCCTGCCATTTAACTGATAAACAGCCAATGCCCGCAAATCGCTTTGTCCCTTTAAATCCAGCACCGCCACGATTTCTTTCATTCCGTCGCCATTAAGGTCACACATATTTGCGTCAACCACACACTCGCCTTTTCTCGGCGATGTCCACCAGAGCCGATAAGTTCTCCCATCCCACTTGTAAATGCCGATGTGCCCCGGCGATGTTCGGTCATAACTTCGCCCTCTTGCGATGACTTCGCAAACTCCATCACGGTCAAGGTCTTCAACGCTCATAACTTCCCTCCAAAAATCAAGACCTTTCCATCCGCCAGAGTTGAAAGGAATAAGCCTTTGCCCGTCAGGACTGAGCACAAAAAGGAAGCCACCTGAAGAACCGTGCTTGATCCAAGCCACAACCTTTTTCGGCTACTTTTGGTCGGGTTCGGTGATGAAGGTCAAGGTAGGGCAATAGCCTTCACCAACTCCTATCTTTGCCCAAACGAGCCAATGGTGGCGGTTGGGAAGGGAAAACCAAGACGGGAGAGAATGGTGCTTAGGGATTTTGCCTTTCACGCTTTCCTTCCGCCTAAAGACCCAGATGGTGTCAAACTCGGCACGGAAAAACTCAGGGTAGCCGTCCTTGTCCATGTCAAAGAAACCTGCCCTAATCCCAATGGCATTTCTCAACTGCTGAATGGGTTCGCAAACGAGTTTGCTGCCCTGAATCGTCACTTGCCAACTTTGACCGTCTTCTATGGCGACAATAATGAGCGCTTGTCGTTTTCCGTGCGTTTCAACCCAGCACTTTTCAATCGGCTTTGGCAAACTCAAACTCCCGACAGCAACGACTTTCGCTGGCGGTCGCAGTAGAAGCCAAGTTGCAAGTCCGAGCATGGTGATGACCAGAATTGGGGAAAGCCACCGAAATAGGTTTTTATGCGAGCGAGCCAACAATCGTCGCACCATCTTAGTGTCACTCCTGACGCGCTCATCAGTGCATCTTATCCATCACCAATGATGCTAACGCTTTCGCCCTTTCGGGATACAGCCAAGCCATTGCCCCGACAGCAATGTATGTGGTTGGAAGTGTATTAGCGCACAAAGGCAATAACTGCTTGAACCGGGTTTTGTCGCCTACTTCGGCGAGAGCGGTAATCAGTTCAGCAATGTGGTGATTGTCTTCCGTCATCACCTTCAGCGCTAACTCTGTTGCCATCTCCGTCAAGCCATGCAACGCCATTGTTTTCAGCAGTTCTGTCAACATTCGCTCTCGCTGCCAATGGTCACTAACTTTCAAGGCAACCTGAAAGGCACGAGCAAACAAAGTTTGTGCATTCTCTTGGTCACCCAATTGAGCATACGCTTTGGCAATTTGCATCAAAGCCCACGACCGCCATTCAGGCTTACGCAAGCGATTAGCGAATTTTTCAGCTTCTTTCAGCAAGGGTTGTCTCATTTCCATTGGCGCTAACGGAACGATACGGCTGAATGCCCATGCTTTGAGCAAATCATCTTTCAATTCGCGAGCATTTTGGATGGCTTCCTTTATGTGCCCTTTACGAGCCAACGCTTCCAACTGAATAACAGGTTTTTGGATTTGCCAAGCAATGATAGTGAACGCATCAACGGGCAAGAAGCCTTCTGCGACAATTAAACCTTCAAATTCAGCGAAACCGAAAGCCGGAAGGCTCACCATGCCCACTTCTGGTTCTTTCAACTGCTTTCTCACTTGCTCTGCTTTTTTGCGGATTAGTTTGGCTTGCTCCTTTTGCCCAACAGTTTCCAACAAGACAGCAATGCCTTCCAAGTGAATGGGTTTGAACGAATCAGGCAACTGGTCAACGCATTCTAAAGCCTTTCGCAATGTGGCGGTAAATGCTTTGTGTTCTCCCGCTTCCATCTGTGCGTGGGCAATGGCAATTAGTGCATTGATTTTGGTTTCGGGATGGTCAATCTGCTCGGTTAATGAAAGGGCATCTCGCCACTTGCCTATCGTTGCCAACCGCCCAACAATCTCTTGAAGGGCATAAAGGCGATAAGACTCGTCTAACGCTTTCAGTGTCTTTTGGGCATCTGCTAATTGACCTTTGGTTGCTTGGGCGGTTGCGATAATTTGCAACGCTGATGCCGCTAACTGTCTTTCATCAACAGGTTCAGGCAAGTTCAAGATGCGGACAACGGTTTGCCTTGCAGCGGACTCTTGTCTCGCATCAATTTGTGCTTGAAGGATGCAGAGAAGTGCTTCCCGTTTCTTGCTTACATCGTTGATGCGTTCAGCCCACTGTTCAGCCTTTCCAAATTGCTTTTTCTCAGCGAAATAGCAGGCAAGGTGCAAAATGGCATCGTCGTTAGCGCCTACTTGCTCAATCGTCTTAATCGCTTCTTCGGGCATATCCGCCTTCAGTTGGTTGCGAACGATGTCAGTAAACAAGTTGGTTCGTTGATTAGGCGGAGCAAATGACTTAACCGTTTTGATGGCTTGAAGGAATTGACCGACATCGGTTTGGTGCTCTACCACGAGACTAATGATGCGCTCTTGTTCTTGTTGGGGCAGTTGCTTTGCCGATTTCAAAACTTCGTCCCAAAGTGCACTGCTTCGGTCTATCTGTCCTGAGGCAGCGAAGGCTTGAGCGACTTGAGATAAGGCGTTGAGCCGCATGAAAGGATTGTCAATGCGTCGTGCCGTTTGCTCTGCTATATCCAGTCGGTCTGTCAAAAGGTAAGGCGAAAGGCACATTGTTGACGCCCAATAATTTCTGCCCATCTCTCTTTGTGTGATTCTCTCCCACTCATCGGCAAGGACAATGGCTTGCTTCATATCGCCAACGGATTTAAAAGCCTTAACCAATTCCAGAAGCAAATTAACTCGCCAACCTTCAGGTTTGATTTCCTGCAATGCTTTAAGCGCATCAGAAAGCAAAGCCTTTGCTTCGTTCGCCCTATTCGCTTTTATCAATCGGTTAGCAAGTGCAATAAGTGTCTCCGCTCGCAAGGCAGCACTTTTAATTTGCTTTGCTGTTGCGACGCCATTTTCAATGCCTATTGTTTCGGCTTGTGCAAGGACTATCTCCTTCAGCCATTGGTCATCCTTGCGTTTGAGGGCTGCTTGGATGGCTTGGGCAAAAGTGGCTTGAGCCGATTTCTTGTCTCCCTTTGCTGCTTGCGCTTTAGCAATCTCCGTCAGGATGCGGTAGCCACCAACCTTTCGGGCACGGTCAAACAAGCCACGAGCCACCATCTCTCTTGCAATCGCAAGAGTTGGGTCGTTCCAATAGAACTTCACCCTTCTGGCAAGTTGCAAGGCTTCGTCAAACCGTCCAACTTGTGCCAAAGCGACGGCAACATCACTTATGGCTTCGTCAACGCTTCTCTCTTCGTAATAGTCTTCAGGGCGCTTGAGTTCTTGGACAATCCGAAAAGCACCGTCAAGATTATTTGATGCAAGCAAGTGCTTGACCAAAAGGGTTTGTTGAAATGTGTCCAGCATCCTTCGGCTCAAAGCGTCAAAGATTTGCCAGTCCACCTTCGCAACTTCCGACAGCAATATAAGGTGCAAAGGGTTTTCAACCTCGGCTGCAAAGGAAGGAATAGAGGAATTCAGCAATCGCTGCAATGTCTTCCTTGCCCACTCGTCTTTACCTTCGGCTTTTAAATGCCACGCCATCAGGAGATACCAAAGGGCGCGTCGCTTTGACTCAAATTCGTCAGCACGAGCCCACGCTTCCTTAAGATTGCCGTGCCGAAGTGCTTCCATTGGCGAAGGCAACAGGTGAATTTTTTGACGAGCGTGGTCCAGTAATGCTTCCGCCATAAGAATAGGGTCATCGGCAGCGATGGCTTCCTGCAACTTTTGTTGGGTTCGCTTCATCTCATCCAACCTGTTCACCTCCTTTGCCTTTGGGCGTGGAAGAAAACACAACTCAACCACGAACACCAAAGCGACAGTTACAATTATTGCCCAAAGCCTTTTGGAAGCCTTAGGTGGTTGCCTTTGTTCCGCCATCTCCCAAGTCACTCCCGTCAGCATTGCAGCCATTGCTTCAAAATCGCTGCCAAAATCAGTATAGCACGGTGGAAAGGGGCACAAACCGAAACGGGATGTGTTCGTCTAACAGTTTTGGACACGACCCTTAGGGGGCAGCGAAAATGAGGCGACGAAACAACCGGACGGAAGAAACCAAACAGCGGTTGGAGACTTGGCATCCCTTCATGCCGATGTCCCAATGGACGGACGAGCGTCTGGTTGAGGCTGCTCAGGCTGGCAACCAAGATGCTTTCGCCGAACTGGTTCGGCGCTACCAAGCGAAAATTTACAACTTGGCGCTCCGTTACACGAACGATAGTGAGACGGCGGTGGACATAACCCAAGACGCTTTCGTCAGGGCGTGGCAGATGCTCCCGAAGTTTCGGGGCGAAGCCAACTTTTACACTTGGCTCTACCGCATCGCTATGAACCTGTGCATTGACCGACACAGGCGTGCGCTGGTCAGGGGCGAGCCGCAAAAGGTCAGTCTGGAAGACTTGATGATTGAAAGGCAGCGGTTTGAGGAAGCAGAAGAGGATGCCGACCTGTGGTGGGAAGAGGCTGAGACCGCCGAACCTGAGGCAGAAGTTTTGCGTCAGGAAATGAGGCAGAAAGTTTGGGAAGCAGTTCAGCAATTGCCGCCACTTTTGAGACAAGTGGTCTTGTTGCGGGAATACGAAGGTTTGTCGCTGCAAGAGATTGCAAAAATCACGGGCACTAATGTCGGGACGGTCAAGTCCCGGCTCTATCAAGCACGGCAGCATCTGAAGAAACTTTTAGCGCCCTACTTCAACGACTGAAAAACCAAGGAGGTCTACGCCGATGAGATGCGAACATGCACGAGAATTGATGTCGTTGATGCTTGACGAAATCCTGACACCTGAACAGAGAGGGGAACTGGAGCAGCACTTGAGGGAGTGCGTTGGCTGCCGGGCTGAATGGAAACTTTTGCGGACGGTGCAGAAACTGATGGCTACTACTGAACCCGCTCCGCTCCCTTATGACCTCGTTCCAATCGTCATGGAGCGGGTCAGGGCAATAGAGCGTGAGAGGGGAAAGGCTTATTTTTGGGCAAACCTTTTCCGACCAAGGTGGCGCTGGTTGGCTGTGGCAACTGCTCCCATCGTTTTTGCACTCGCCATACTCGGTGCGAGATTGTGGCACAATCAACCTGAGCCACCAGCGACAATTTACTGGAGCGCCCATGTCACCAACGCAGCCGAAATAGCTGTCGCTCCAGAACTTGCACCAATTTCCGTTGCCCTTTCCAGCCTGCCCTTCACCGGGGCGACTGGCGAGTAGCGAATGGTGATCCCCTTAAGGTGAAAAGCAATGGCGAAAACGAAAGCATTGGCGACAACTCTCTTGACAATCTTCATAGTTGCTCTTGCCGGCTCTCAAGAGCCAATCCCGTTTGAACGCCGCAGGGAGTTCAAGTCGGAAGCGCTCTGGAACTTGCTGGCATCTCCCAAATTTAAAACCCTGCAGGGCAAAATCCAAGTGACGGTCTTTTTGCCGGAAGGCAGCCGCAGTTGGGAGATGAACTTGTGGGCAGATGAGAACCGAAGCCGAGTTCAGTTTGAGTTGCCTCACCCGGAAGGTCGGAGGCAAATTATCACCTTCACTTCGCCCAACGAAGTTTGGGTCTGGTTGCCTTTTGCGAAAAAGGCGCTCCGAGCCGAAGGAAGCGGTTTCCCTTCATGGCGTGACATGTGGCAAATCCGAACGGACAAACTTGACATGGCTAAAGCCAACTACACCCTTCGTCTCATCGGGCGGGATAGGGTTGCCGAGCGCTTTTGCCTCGTGTTGCAGTTAGAGCCAAAGGCGAAGGGCAATGCTATCAGGAAGGTCTGGGTTCACCCACCAACGAGACTGCCGTTGCAAGTTGAACGCTACTCTCCCGACGGGCAGTTGGAAATCAGAATCGCTTTCACTGAGGTGAAAATCAACGAACCTTTGCCTTTGCTCATCTTGGAACCGAGTGTCCCGTCGGATTGGGCAGTGGAAAATTTACCGCCTTTCCAGCGTCGTCGTGTGGACATCAGCCAAGCGAGAGAGGTTTTGGGCTTTGAGCCCATTTTGCCTTCTTGGCTCCCGCAAGGTTACATCCTTGAGGGCATCTTCGCTCTCGGTGACCAAAGGTGGAAGATGGCTCACATCGTTTACACTGACGGCATCGGCGTCATTTCCGTCTTCCAGCATCCAGCATCGCCGAAACGGAGACTGCCGACGGAGCGACCTCACCATCAAGAGAGACCTTTTGGTGCGTTTCCCATCCAAAGAATGTTCCCGCAAAGAGCGGTCATACGAGACATCGGCAACTTGAGGGTAGTTTTAGTCTCGGAAGTCGCAAGGGAGTGGCTGGAACGAATGGCAAATAGCATGACGCCGACAGCGGCTGCGAGGTGATTGAAATGGTGACCGAGACCCTCGCCCTTGACCCTATCAACAAGGCAATCGCCGATTGGCTCATTGAGCAAGGACGAGTGACCCCAGAGCAGGTGAAGGAAGCCATCTCAAGCATCGCACGAGGCAACGGCAACAAGCAACTTTCCGATGCGCTGGTTGAGTTGGGATATTGCACCGAGGACGATTTGCTCGCTGCCATGAGCGCCGTTTTGGGTTTGCCTGTCGTCAACTTAAGGGAGGTTTCCGTTGACCCTGATGCTTTGGCTGCAGTTCCAGCGGAAACAGCCTTCCGCCACCAAGTTTTGCCCTTGCGGAAAGAAAACGGGACATTGGTTGTCGCACTGGCTGACCCGCTCAATGTTGAAGTTGAGAGCACTCTCAGGTTCATCACCAACATGCCAATCCGCATCGTCTTGGCGAAACCTTCCGACATAAGGACGCACCTTGAACAGCATTACATGCGCCGAGTCATCGCTGAGGCTGAGGCGGAAGACATTGAGGTCATCAGGGAAGCGGAGGAGGAAATCGGCGACCCAACGAGACTTGCTCGTGAGGCTTTGGTCATTCGGTTGGTCAACATGCTTATCCGAAACGCTGTCCGTGAGCGGGCAAGTGACATCCACATTGAGCCGTTGGAGCGGGAGTTGAGGGTTCGCTACCGCATTGATGGTGTCCTGCACGAAGTCCCAGCACCAGCGAAACGACTGCACCCGGCAATCGTCAGCCGCATCAAAATCATGGCTAACTTGGACATCACTGAAAGGCGGAAGCCGCAAGACGGTCGCATCAAAGTCCGCATCTTGGGGCGCGAAGTTGACATCCGCGTTTCCATAATCCCGACAGTTTTTGGAGAGAGCGTCGTCATGCGCTTGCTTGACAAATCGGCGATGCAGTTCACTTTGACCGACTTGGGAATGCTGGACGATGACCTGCAAAAATTTGAGCAACTCATCCGCATCCCTTACGGCATCATCTTGGCGACTGGACCGACGGGCAGCGGTAAGACCACGACTTTGCACGCAGCCTTGAAACGGATTTATTCGCCTGAGCGGAAAATCATCACCATTGAAGACCCCGTTGAGTATCAACTTGAGGGCGTCACCCAAATCCAAGTCAACCCAGCCGTTGGCTTGACTTTCGCTACAGGGCTAAGGTCAATCTTAAGGCACGACCCTGATGTCATCATGGTGGGCGAAATTCGCGACTACGAGACGGCTGAAATAGCCATCCACTCAGCCCTCACAGGTCACTTGGTTTTCAGCACATTGCACACCAACGATGCACCCGGAGCGATAACTCGCCTCATTGAGATGGGCATTGAGCCCTTCTTGGTCGCATCTTCTATTGAGGGCGTTTTGGCTCAGCGGTTAGTCAGGAAAATTTGTCCCCGTTGCAAAGAACCTTATCGCCCGTCTGATGCTGTCTGGGAATACCTCGTTGAGCACGGCTTCGTGAAGGACGGCGAGCCCCAACTCTGGAGAGGAAGGGGTTGCCAAGACTGCCGCTTCACAGGATACAGCGGTAGGACCGGCATTTTTGAGATTCTCGTAATGGACGACGATTTGCGCGATTTGGTGCTTCGGAAAGCGTCGTCCCACGAAATTCGGCAACTGGCGATGGAAAAAGGGATGCGAACCCTTTATCAGGACGGCATGCTAAAAGTCGCTTTGGGCATCACAACCGTCGAGGAAGTCGAGCGCGTCACCCACGCAGCAGAAATCAGTTGAAAAGTTGGGTTGCGGGTTCTGGGTTGCGAGTTGAGCGTTTGAATTCGCCGTTTGAATCCCTAATTCGCAGCGCATAACTCTCAACACGCAACCCACAACTTGCGAGAGGTGTTGGCGCATGTTGCCAGTTTCCCGAACAGAGCAGCAAACGGTCGTGGCGGTTCAACAGCCACAGCGGCGAAGGTTGAAGCGGTGGGTCAGTTTCCAAGACCTGACAATCATGACCCGCCAACTTGCCAGTTTGGTTGGCGGTGGGTTGACTTTGATGCAGGCAATTGAAGCACTCATTGAGCACACCGAAAACGAAACCCTTGTCGCCACGCTCCAGCAAATTCGCGAGGAATTGCGCGGTGGCGGGACTTTCGCTGAGGCTTTGGAGAAGCACCCTCGCATCTTCTCGCCGCTCTATGTCAGTATCGTTCGGGCAGGAGAAGCCAGCGGTGAACTCTCAACGGTGCTCAACTGGCTCGCTGATTACATGGAACGGGAACAAAACCGAAGAACGCAAATTCGGTCGGCGTTGGCATATCCCATCCTGCTGACGCTCGTGATGATTGCGGCGCTAACTTTCCTATTGGTCTTTCTCGTTCCGAGATACGCAGCGTTGTTCGCCGAGATGGGACAATCCCTTCCTTTGCCCACGCAAATTCTCCTTGCCGTTTCGGGCTTCATCGTCAAGTGGTGGTGGGCAGTCGTTGGGTTGATTGCAGCCCTAATTTACGCCTACCGACTCGCCCGAAGAACACCCAAAGGGCGGTTCGTCACCGATGCTTGGAAGTTGAGGCTACCGATTTTCGGTAAGTTGCACTTGAAAGCAGCAATTGGGCGATTGTCAAGGGCGCTATCAGTGTTGCTGATGGGCGGCGTGCCCGTTCTGGAAGCGTTAGAAGTGGCAAGGGATGTAGTCGGCAATGAAGTTTTGGCGAGGGCTTTGGATGAGGTCAGGCAAAGGGTTCGTGAGGGCGAAAGGGTTGCAGACCACTTGAGGCGAGTTGGCGTCTTCCCGCCACTCTTCACCCGACTCGTCGCCGTCGGAGAAGAGGCGGGGAATTTGCCCCAGTCACTTACCACCGTCGCAGACACCCTTGACCTTGAAGTTGACAGCAGTTTGAAAGCCCTTGTGTCGCTCCTTGAGCCAGCCCTCATCTTGATGCTCGGTTTGGTTGTCGGCTTCGTCATCATCTCCTTGCTGATGGCTGTCTTCCAACTCAACACTTTGGTTCGGTGAAAAAGCAGGGATGTGGCACAATTTCGTTGGTGATGCCCATGATGCCAATGACCCTTGAAGAGTTGCGGCAATGGTTGGTCTCTGAACTGCCTAAATGGCTTAGGGAGCACCCAGAACTTCGCTACACCCTTGAAGGAGTGCTGGCTGAAACTTTTGTCCGACGAGACGAGTGGCAGAACTTAATGAGAGCGCTTGAAAAGTTGGCTGAAGGGCAGCAAGAACTTCAGCGAACGCTTCAAGAAGTTCTGCGCCAACAAGCAGAACACTCCCAAGCCTTGAGGGCATTGCAGGAGCAGCAGGCAGAACACTCGCGAACCTTGCAGGAACATACCCGCATTTTGCAAGAGCAAACTCAAATCCTTCAGGAGCACACTGCCATCTTGCGAGAGCATACAGAAGCCTTGAAGGCTTTGCAGGAGCATCAGTTAGAACACACTCGCATCCTGAGAGAGCACGCTTCTATTTTGCGTGAACACGCTCAGGCTATTAGGGACATGCAAAAGCAACTTGCTGAGCATTCCGAGGCAATCCGTTCCCTTCAAGAGGAGCAAGTAAAGCACAGCGAACTTTTGCGTCGTCTTGACGCGAAGATTGGTGCATTGGGTCGTCGTTGGGGATTGCTGAGTGAGGCAGCCTCTCGTGAGGGCATGTATGAACTTTTGACGCCTTACGGCTTTCGGGTGGAGCGGTTTTGGGCAAGGGATGAAGAAGGCTTCGTTTTCGGGCGACCCGAACAGATAGAGATTGACCTTCTCGTCCGCAATGAGACAACCATCGCCGCCGAAATCCGTTCGTCTGTGAGCAAGGCAGATGTTTGGGTCTTTTTGCGGAAGGTGGAGTTTTTGGAGCGACTGTTGAACCGCAAAATAGACCGAAAGGCGATAATATCGCCCTTCGTTGACGATGACGCTTTGGAATTCGCCCAGAAAACAGGGGTTGAGGTTTTCACCGCTCCCGAGGAACTTCGCAGCGGCTGAACTGTGCCTGCATTACTTTCTCTGCGTCCAAACTTTTTGGCAGAAACGACGAACGGAGGTGCAAAAGCGATGCAAACCAGAAGACGACGAAGCAAAGGTTTGACGCTCGTTGAGTTGGTTGTCGTGATGGTGATTTTGGTGCTGCTGGCGTCCATCGCCACAACGGTCGTGATCAAGCGGATTGAGGACGGTCGGCGCACCAAAGCCATCATGGACATCAAAGCCATTGAAAACGCCCTTGACCATTACAAACTGGACACAGGTTCTTACCCGACAACGGAGCAAGGTCTGGAAGCCTTGATTTCGCCACCTGCCGGCGTCACCAAGTGGAACGGTCCTTACCTCAAGCAACGGCAAGTGCCCCTTGACCCTTGGGGCAACCCTTACATCTACGAAAGCGACGGTGAGGACTTTGTGCTGTTCTCTGCGGGCAAGGACGGACAACCGAATACGGAAGACGATGTTGTGGCAGAGTGAAAGCGGGCGGCGGTTTGTTCTCACGCATGCACGCACGCACCCTTACACGCCTACACGCCTGCACGCTTACACGCTCGCACGCTCTAACGGCTTGACCTTAATTGAGTTGGTCGTGGTTATGACGCTTTTGGTGCTGCTTGCTTTCGTTGCGGCACCGTCGTTCGTTTCGGTGACCAAAAGTGCACAGGTGCGAACTACCGCCCGGGAGATTGTGGCAGTTTTGCGTTATGCCCGTGCCAAAGCCTTATCACTCGGTCGTCCTGTTCTCGTCTCTTTTGACCGCGAGCAAAGGACTGTGAGCGTTCTGTTGCCGACCGATGTCATTCAGCGTCGCTCAGCGATTAGCGGGCAGACAACTTTGTTGGGCAGCGAAATTGAGTTGACCGACGAAGATTGGTGGAAACTTTCCGGCGAGCGGTTGGAGACCCTTGACCCGGAACAATTTGCGGTTGACCCGTCGCCAATGGGGCGAGAGCGGACTTTGCCCGAAGGCGTTGAAATTGAGTCCATCCGCGACATTGATACCGGCGAGGAACTGAACCTGATTGCCTTTTACCCTGACGGGACATCTTCGGGAGCGGAAATCATTGTGGCGAACGAGAAACTCGCCGTCGTGCTTGAAATTGCGCCGCTGACGGGAAGCATCCAGTTGCAGGAACTTTCGCCCGATGAACTCGGAAGCCGACAGAGGTGAAAAACATGCCCTTCCTTCAATTACGCACTACGCATTACGCATTACGGTTCACGCTTCACGCTTCACGCATCAGGAAAGGCTTCACCCTCGTTGAACTTGTGGTCGCTTTCCTGATTTTGGTCATCGGCGTCACTGCTATTTTGGAACTGGTCAGCCAAAGCGCACTTAATGCCCGCTATGCGAAAGACAAGACGACCGCAACGGTTCTGGCTCAGCAGAAACTTGAAGAGTTGCTGGCTCAGCCAGACTTAGCGCCCGGCGAGACGGAAGGTGATTTCGGCGACGCTTACCCTCAGTTCCGTTGGCGGGCTCAAGTTAGCGAAGTCGGCGATAGCACGATTTCAACCGAAAGTGGGACAGGTTTGCTTCACATTGTCGTCACTGTGGAGTGGCAAGACAGGGGGCAACTTAGGAGCGTCCAACTTGAAACGCTGCAAGCACCCGTGACTGTCCTGCACCCACAAGAGGCGACGCTCCAACAACCGATGGGCAGTTTTTCGGGTCTCCCTGACATGAGCGGCTTCACCATGCAGGGAGGTGCGGGTCAATGAAAAGGCGGCGAGGCTTGACTCTCGTTGAACTCGTCGTCGTGATGGTCTTGCTGCTCTTCATCGGGCTCTCAGTCGGCGGTCTCGTCCGAGTAGTCCGCGATACCGAACAAAGCATCAACCGAACGACCGAGATGAACCAGACAGGACGAATCGTCTTGCAGCGAATTGCTTCCGAACTTTCAAGCGCAATGCCATTGCCCGTAATCACGGACGAAACGCAAGGGACTCTGATGTCAGCGACGGATTTTAGCGAACTGGGTGCTATGGGCTCGGAGGTTTCAACTTTGCCTTCGGTTTTGACTTTTTACCACGAGGACGCTTTGGACACCCAAACGGGTCTTGACCTTGACACTTTGAGGTTCACGACTGCGAACGCCGACCCACGCAGGAGCAACTCACCGCAAGCGGACACCGTAGAAGTTGCCTACTACATTGACACCGACCCGCAAACACCGGAACAGGGTTTGGTTCGCTCCGTCGGCACGCTCCCTGGGTTGCTGCCGGAAGATGCGACCATTGCTTTGATGCCGGTAGAGGTCTTGTCCGAGCGAGTGGTCTCTCTCAACTTCCGCTTCTACAATGCCGACAATGGCGAGTGGCTTGACACTTGGGATTACACCGATGTCCTTCCAGCCCTTGTGGAAATCACTATCGGCATAGCGCCTGAACCGTGCGATGAATTTTTGGCTCGATTAGACCGCGACAAAAGTGCGCTTGCTTTCGTTGAGTGGCTGACGACGACAGTTCCCATCCGCGTCCGTTCGTATCCTGACCCTTCTGTCCAACTTCAGCAACAACAGCAAGCAGGTCAACCAACTTTTCCGACTGGGGCACAACAAGCGCCACCGACCCAGCAACAACCGACTGCTCCGACAACTCAACCTGCTCCAACAATCCCTCAACTTCCACCTGCCCAAATTCCGTCCCAAATTCAGCGACCCTCAGGTGCTCAAACAGGTGCTCCAATTCAGCGACCGTCTGCCCCTTCTTTCCAAACTCAACCATCGCAACCGCCTCAGCAGCAACGCCCAACCTTCGGCACTCGCCCTCAACAAGGAGGTGGGAGGTGAGTATGCCTGCCAAAACTCAATTCAACTCACGCATCACGCTTCACGCATCACGGAGAGGCTTCGCTTTAGTCCTCGTGCTCGGCATCATGGTTCTGTTGGCGATTTTGGCTGCTGGCATCGCTTTTTCAGTGCGGGGGGAGATGAATGTCGCTGCGGAGTTTTCCGACCGAACTCGGGCTCGCTATCTCGCCTATGCAGGGTTTCAAAGGGCTTTGGCTGAACTCTCAACGGACAATCCAGGAGTTGACGGCTACTTGGAAACATGGGCAGAGTTGCGGTCGGATGACGAAGGTTGGGAATTTGAAGACGGGATTTTCATCGTCCGCGTCACCGACGAAACGGGCAAACTGAACATCAACACCGCTGACCGAGATACACTCGTTGCCTTCTTCACACAAATCACCGGCGACAGTGTTCAGGCGGAAGAGATTGCCGATGCGATTATTGACTGGCGTGACGCTGACGATGAGCCCGAACTTTTGGGAGCGGAAAGCGACTACTACCTGAGTTTGGAGCAGCCTTACCGGGCAAAAAATGCGCCATTCGTTAGCCCCTTTGAGTTGCTGCTGGTGAAGGGCATCACGAGGGACATCTTTTACGGCGACCCTAATTTAGGCATCCCGCCATTGACAGAATTGGTCACTGCCTACTCAGCCACTCCAAACATTGACGAACGGGGGTTGCCGCGGGTGAACATCAACACTGCCACGCGGGAGCAACTTCTGGAGGCACTGGGCGACATTTTGACGGAGCAGGAGATCGACGCAATTTTGAGGTATCGGGACGGAACACAGCAGCAACAACAACCTGCAACGGAGCAACAACCAGTTCAACCGACTCCACCGACAGGGGTTCAACCTCAGCCACCTTTCGTTCGCCCTCAACCGGGTGGTCAACAGCCGGGATTTGAGCGACCTCAGCAACCCGGCTTTCAGCGACCTCAACAACCATCACAGACTCGCCCAACACAGCCCGGTGCACAACCTGGTTTTCAGCGACCACAACAACCGTCTCAGCCATCTCAACCTCGTCCCACTCAACCGGGCGCTCAACAACCCGGCTTCCAACGACCCCAGCAACCTTCACAAACTGGTCCTGCTCAACCAAGTCCACAGCAACCACAAACACGCCCTCAATTTCCGACAACGGGTTCAGGGGGAGGTGTGAGACCGTCGCGGGGAGTTCCAGCCGAAGCGGTTCAACCTCAGCAAGGCTTTCAGCCTCAACAAGGTTTCCAACCTCAACAAGGCTCTGGAACGCGCCCAGATTTTTCGGGTTCGCAGCCGTCAACTCCCGGAGGCGGGACTGGACAGCGACCGACAGGGGGACAAACAGGTCAACAACAACGAAGGCAAATCCGCTCACCGTTGGACTTGCGCAGGGTCTTGCCGACAGAGAAACTCATCGCCATTTGGGAGCGAATAACAACGACGGATGCGCCCGTGCTTTACGGGTTGGTCAACATCAACACTGCACCGCCAGAAGTTTTAGCGACATTGCTCCCAGATAACCCGGCAGCCGTTGAGGAAATTCTCGCTTACCGCGAGCAAAACGGTGGCTTCGTCTCGGTCGGCGAACTGCTCAATATCGCTTCATTGAGCCAACAGGAGTTGCAAAGGCTGGTTTCACGGGTTTGCGTCAAAAGCGGGACTTTCCGCATCCGAGCCGCCGGCATCATCGGCAATCAAAGGGTCGTTCACTTGATTGACGCAATTGTTGAGCGCCAAATCGTCCAATCAACGGGTTCAACGAACATGACCGCAATGAGCGACCAACCGACAATGACAGTCCAGTTCGTTGTTCGGGCATGGAAGGAACGCTGATGCTCTTCAAAGCCACTCCGCTAACTGGTGCTGATAGCGGCGGAAAATTGCCCAACCGACAAGCAAAGTCAAGGCTGAAACAGCCAGTGCAATTCCAAAGTGTAGCCAATCAAAGGGCAATGCAGGTCGCCCGTCAGGCAACTGAACTGGCGGCAGCAAAATTTGCCGAAGGACTGTCAAGTAAACGGCAAACGGGTTGAGCATGTAGGCGTGATACCAGTGGCTCGGCACCATCTCAACGAAGTAGAAAACGGGACAGGCAAAAAACAGCAGCCTCAGGATGAAACTGTCAAGGATGAATTTCAGGTCGAGGTAGAAGACGGTCAGGCACGAAAGCGCGAGAACAAGCCCCAAAACCAGAGCAATCAGCCCGGCAAGGACGAGGGGCAAGAGAAGCCATTGCGGGCGAATCGGGACTCTGAGGACTTGCAGGTAAACGAACAAAACCAACAGGGCAAGCAGGAAGTGGACGAGGTTGCTGGCGACGGAAGCAACGGGCAAAATCTCGCGACGCATCGGGAAGGCTTTGATGAGAGGCATGTGGAACAACATCACCGAACAGCCATCCAGCAATGCGTTCTGGATGAACTGCCAAGCGAAGGCGCTGCAAAGCAAGTAGGCGGAGTAGTTGGGGATGTCGTAGCGGAAAAACTTTTCAATCACGATCAGCCAGATGAAAGCCTGAGCAATGGGAGGAACGAGCGACCAGAAGAAACCGAAGACTGTCCGCTTGTAGCGGATTCGCAACTCGCGCCAGACCAAAACCAAAACCGGCTCCCAAAATTGGGTTCGCCAAGAGATTTGCATCCTTGCACCTCCAATGCGTCAAAGTTTTTGACGACGCACAAAAAGCGCATAAGCCACATTGGCAAGTTTGCCGTAGCGAAGTGAACTGAGGCAAGTGGAAAGTTTTCAGCGAAAGGTGGTGACCGTCAATGCTTTGGGAAATGCTTCAGGTTGCATGGGACAGCCTGATGGCGAATAAACTCCGTTCCGTCCTGACGACCCTCGGCGTCCTCATCGGCGTTGCTGCAGTCATTACGATGTTGGCAATTGGGCAAGGCGCTCGTGAGCAACAACTTCAACTCATCCAGCAAATGGGCGCAAATGTCGTCCTCGTTTTTCCGGGGCAGTTCCGGCGCGGCGCTGTAGGCTTCGGCATGGGTTCGGTTCAGACTCTGACCATGCGTGACATTGAAGCCCTGAGCAAAGGCAACGCTCTGATAGTTCAAGTTGCCGCTGAAGTTCGCAGGGTTGCTCAAGTTGTCTATCGGCAAAAGAACACCAGCACCAGCGTCGTTGGCGTGACCGCCAACTATCCAGTTGTCCGAGCCTACAAAGTTGAAAAGGGACGCTTCTTCACTGAGCACGAGGATTTGGCAAATGCAAGGGTGGCGGTTCTGGGACAGACGGTGGTTGCCAACCTCTTCGGCGAAAACGCAAACCCTGTCGGGAAAACAATCCGAATAAACGGCATCCCGTTCAAAGTCATCGGCGTCCTCGCAAAGAAAGGCGCTTTGGGACCGATGGACTTGGACGACCAAATCCTTATTCCTCTTCGGACGGCAATGTATCGGCTTTTCGGGACGGAATACTTGAACACCATCAGCGTCCAAATCGTTCGCAACGAATTCGTCACCGCAGCAATGGAGGAAATTGAGAGGATTTTGCGGCGCAGCCACCGGCTTCCGCCCAATAAGCCAAGCGACTTTGTAATGCGAACACAAGCAGAATGGGAACAACTTGCGGAGCAAACTTCTCGGCTCTTCATCATCTTGCTCTTGAGCATCGCCAGTGTCTCTTTGATTGTCGGCGGAATCGGTATCATGAACATCATGCTCGTTTCCGTTGCGGAACGAACCAGAGAGATTGGCATCAGGAAAGCCATCGGCGCAAAGCCCAGCGACATCCAACTTCAATTCCTGCTTGAGGCTGTGGTTTTGAGTTTGGTCGGCGGCGGGTTGGGCATCTTTTTCGGCATCGCTGCGTCTTACGCAATTGGCAAAGTTGCAGGCTGGACAGTTATCGTTTCGCCAATTTCTGTCATCTTGGCTTTTGGCTTTGCGGCTGCTGTCGGAATCTTCTTCGGCTACTACCCAGCCCGCAAAGCTGCCAAGTTGGAGCCTGTAGAAGCGCTGAGGTATGAGTGAGCAAAAATTTTGTCAAGGAGGTGCGTTGAGATGTTGCGATGGAGCATCGCTTTTAGCGTGACGGCGTTGCTTGCAGCGGCAGCAATTGCTCAGCCGCCACCTCAGATGGCGGCTCAGTGGCAGAAGTTCCGTGAGGAGCACAAGTATCACTTCCAGTTGCGGGAGACCTTCCTCAAGTTGGGCGAGTTGGAGAAAAAGGGTGGTCCAACGGCGTTGACTAAAGACCAAGCCAAAAAGTTGCTTGAAATCTTCCAACCGCTGACAAAGAAGGAGAAACTGACGGCTGACGAGGCAAAGGAAGCCCTCAGGAAAGTCAAAGCCGTTTTGAAGCCTGACCAACTCAATGCCCTGCAGCGAATTCAACTTCCACGATTTGGTCGTCCCGGGGGACCCGGCGGACAGGGCGGACCAGGCGGCGGTTTCGGCGCAGGTCCCGGAGGACCGGGTGGACCAAGTGGCGGACCGGGTGGCGGTCCGCGATTTGACCCGTCACAAATGCGCAATTTCAACCCGCTTTCGCTCGTTGTGAAAGTTGATCCCAACTCGCCCGCAGCCGAATGGGCAAAACGACGAGCGGAGCGAATCAAAGAAGTGCTCAGCCTGCTTGAGAAAAAGGCGAAGTGAAAACTAAGCGAATTGTGCAAGGCGCTTCGCATCCCACGCTACAGGCTTTAACCCTTAGTTGACGGCGCAGAACCTAAGCGCCGACTTAGAAACGGGGCATGGGACAAGGGACACGGGGCATGGAAAGAAGGGATGGCGAGGTTCCTGCCGAGCCGAAACGACGGCGAGTGGCGAGTAGCGAATAGTGAACAGCAAATGGCGACTGGCGATTGGCGACTGATAAAACGGCAGCGAGTAGCGAGTGGTGAATAGTAATTTTCTGGAGGGCAGTGCTCCTGCACTGCCGAGAAATTCCTATGCTTAACAACTGCACCCAGCACTCAGCATTGTCGCACTAATTTAGGTTTCGCCCTCCCAGACGCCGAATAAATTCGGCGTTCATTAAAATCTGTCAAATCCCATGTCCCTTGTCCCGTGCCCTTGTCTCTCACTGGCTAAAGCCAGTGGCGTTGGATAGAGCAGCACTTATGCACGCTTGCACACCTACACGCTTGCACTCGTATCGGCTGAAGTCAATGGCACGGGCAATTTGCGAACCTTCCTTGCGTCTTGACATCGCTTGCTTCTGATTGTCATCATGTTTGAGGGCGTTTTTTTCTTCTGCCCGAGGTGAGCCGCAATGAGGCGCAATGTATGGCTGTCGCTGCTTGTCTTGGCTTGGGTTGTGGGAGGGTTGGCTGCCCTCATCCATTCGGAGCACCCGCGAGGGCGAGTGGTCGGAAAAGTCATTGCCGCCGAAAGCGGACAGGCTCTGGAAAAAGCGGAAGTTTGGTTTGACCACCCGCAAGGGACTTGGAAAGTCAGAAGCAAAAAGGACGGCTACTTTGAATTGCCGAACTTGCCTGCTGGGACTTACACCGTCACTGCATCAACTTACGCCCACAAACTTGAAGCCATCCAATTCACCCTGAGAGAGGGCGAGACCCGAAATTTGCTCATCGCCCTTGAACCCGTTGAGCCGTTTCTGGAACTCATCCACCCGCAAACCGTTTTCCACCCTGACGAAACTGTCAAGGTAGGAGTTCGCGGGTTCGTTCCTTCGGACGAACTCCGCATCCAAGTCTGGCAAGTCCAGAAGGAAAAGACTTCGGCGTCCGTGCCCTTGACGAGTTTGCTCAACTTTCTTGAAGAGGTCAGAAACGGTTGGTGGCGCGGGGTTTGGGAACTGAGAGATGCCCTGCAGCGAATTTCGCCTTGCTTGACGAAAGTCAGCGAAATGACCGCGCCAATAACCCAAAGGGATGGCGAAGGCGTCTTCATGCAATTTGTGCCTGTCCCGTTACCTTCAGAAGGCACTTACCTTGTCCGCATCTCGGTCGGAAGTTTGGAACGCATCGCTTTGGTTGAACTGACAAGGGTAGGATTGATTGTCAAGGTGGGAAGCGACCGAAATGGAAAGCCATCCGCCTTAGTGTTCGCTGCTGATTTGAAGACAGGCGAATCCATCAAGGATGTTGAGGTTTCGGTTTGGGTCAAAGAAAGGTTGGTTGGTCGGGAGAGCGACAAATTGGTTGCGTCTTCCGTTACCGACGCAAATGGATTGGCTCAGTTGCCTTTAAGTGGCATGAGCGGCGAAACAGGTGGCTGCTTCTTCGTCGCTTCCAAACGGAGCAACGCGAAAATCTTGCCCATCGCATGGGTAGCGTTGAGCGAATACGAGTTGAGGGATTTAGTCACTTCTGGCAAATCGCTTTTCGGCACGATTTACACTGACCGACCCGTCTACCGTCCGGGCAACAAAGTCCACTTCAAAGGAATCGTCCGAGAACAAACTCCAAACGGCTATCGTCCCGTCAAACTGACTTCCCGTCCCTCGTCCCGCTCCTCTCATCCCGAATCCTTTGACCTGTTCATCCGAGACCCTGACGGAAACATCGTCCATCGCACTCAAGTGGCTCTGAACGATTTTGGCTCATTTTCGGGTTCGTTCACTCTCAATGACGAGGCTCCGACAGGGACTTACACCGTTGAAGCAGTGCCACAAGGTAACGGGGCAGGCAGCAAGGTGACGGGCAGTTTCGTCGTCGCTGCTTACCGCAAACCCGAAGTCCAAGTTACCGTCAAGCCAGAACGCCGCCGCTTCTCCCGCTCGGAGAAGGTGACCGTCACAGTCTCAGCCCAATACTACTTCGGGATGCCCGTTGCGGGCGCAAGAGTTCTCTACATAGTGTCAAGGTTGCCCGTAGTTGACGAACAAGAAGGCTTTGAGTGGGGTGAGGGCTACGGTGGCGAAACTGTCCTTGAAGGCGAGACGAAGACCAATTCTGCTGGGCAAGCGGTCATCAGTTTCCGACCAAGCGATTTGCCTTCTGAAGCGCCTTCTTTCTCTGAATTCCGCTACGAGGTCTATGTTGGCGTCAGCGCCGCCGGCTATCAGTTTGCTGGAGGTTCAACGAATTTCCTCGTCACGCAGGGCGATTGGAAGTTGACGGTTTCTTGCGAACCGTCTTTTGTCGGTGAGGGCGAAACTGTCACTGCCAAAGCAAAGGTGACCCATTGGGACACTCAAAAGCCACAAGCCAACACAGTCATCCGTTGGCGTGCTGGGACGATGGAGTGGGCGGGCGAAGAAACGAAAATCCGCTGGAAACTCAACGGCGAAAGCAAAACCGATGGGAACGGCGAGGCGAAATGGCAATTTGTGCCCGATGAAAGTGGCGATTGGGTCGTTGAAGCGGTCGTTCAAGACCAGAGGCGAAACTCTATCGGCGCTGAGAAAATCATCTGGGTAGTCCCGCGCCGCGAAGCACCGACCTTGCCACCCAAACTCCCGCCGCTTCAACTTTGGCTTGACAAACCACGATACCGAGTGGGTGAAGAGGCGAAAATTGCCGTCCGAAGTGAGGTTAAGGGCGCAACCGTTTTGGTGACCGTTGAGGGCGAAAAACTTCACGCCTTTAGGCTGTTGAAGTTGCGAAATGGGGTGGCTCAGTGGCGGTTCAAGGTCACCAACGATTTGCTTCCGAACGCCTATGTGACGGCTTCTCTGGTTTGGCGGAAGAAGTTCGCTCAGGAGTCAAAACCGCTCAGGTTTGACCTTGACGACTTCCGCCTTCAAGTCTCCGTGAAGAGCGACCGAAGCGTTTACGAACCAAGGCAAACTGCCATGTTGACCGTTCAAGTTCGCGACAGGAGGGGCAATCCTGTCAAGGCTGAAATTTCCATCGCCGTCGTTGATGAAGCCATTTACGCCATCCGCGAGGATGACCCTGAGCAGGTCTTCAAATCCTTTTACGCTGAACGCCCCAACAAGACTCTGACCCGCTACTCGTTCCCTTGGTTGGCTTGGCAAGGCGACAAGGGGGAAATTGAAACTGTTCGGCGCTATTTCCCAGACACTGCCCTTTGGCTACCCCATGTTATCACCGACGAGAAAGGCAACGCCCAAGTTCGGTTGAAAGTTCCTGACACGCTGACCCAATGGCGGGTGACCGTTGTGGCTCACACCATTGACACAAATGTCGGCTATGGCGTGACGAAGTTTCGGTGCGCCGTCCCCTTCGGCGTCCGCATAGCCGCTCCCCTTGTTCTCACACAAAACGACCAGACGACCATAAGCGCTATCGTCCACAACGACACTGACCGAAGTTGCGTTGCAACCGTTGAAGCGCAAATTAGGTTTGAAGGCACGGAGGCGGAAAAACTGACGGTCGCTTTGTCAGGACAAGGGGCAAATTTTCAGTTTGTTTCGGGACAGCAACCCCTTTCTCGCCCCTCGCCCCTCGTCCCTCGCCCCTCTCCGGTGCTATCCCTTCCGCCCCAAACTGTCACCGTTCGTCCCAACGAAACTGCGACGGTGAAATGGGATTTTGTGGCGGAGCGTTCAGGGCGATTTGTCATCACCGTTCGGGCGAAAAGCGACAATGGACGAACAGATGCAGAACAGCGGGTCATCACTGTTTTGCCCCACGCTGCCAAAAAGGTTGTCTCGCAGACGGTCATGCTCTCCCCCAACGAGACAGCGCGAAAGTTGGCAATTGTTTTGCCACCCAACGCAGATTTGTGGGCGAGCCAAATTAGCGTCAGACTTGCACCGTCAATCTTCTCCGCTTTGCTTGGAGCACTGGAATATCTGGCGACTTACCCTTACGGCTGCGTTGAACAGACTATGGACAGTTTCCTGCCCGACCTTTTGGTTTGGCGGGTTTTGAAGGAGCGGGGGATAAAGGTTGCTTGGCTTGAGAAGGAATTGCCGAAAATGGTTCAGCGAGGGCTGGCACGGCTTTATCGGTTCCAGCACGAAGATGGCGGTTGGGGCTGGTGGGAAGACGATGAGACCAATTTGTGGATGACTTCTCTGGTGGTTCGGGGATTGGCAGAGGCAAAGCGAGCAGGTTTTGATGTGAGCGAAGTCGTTCTGGCGAAAGGCATCAAAGCCATTGAGGAAATGCTGAGCGAGGGATGGCGAAACCGTGACAGCGATACGGGCGTGTCGCCACTTTGTGGGTGACTCGGCGCGGGCAGGGACCATCCGCCCCGCCAGCAGGTCAGGAGCAAGTTGTCAAGAAAGTTCCTGTCATCGTGGCGGTAAGGGATTTGCCGAAAGGGGCACGGGTTAGCAGCGCCGATGTCCGTGTCGTTGAGTTACCTGAAGAAAAAGTCCCGAAAGATGCCGTCACCAATTTGGAGGCGGTATCAAATTCCATCTTGCTACAAGAAGTGCCCAAAGACTCACCATTACGCCTCTCGCAACTCATGCCACCACCTGAGCAACTCAGGGAGTTTAGCGTGCCTCTCGGTATGAGGGGCTTCGTTTTGTATCAACCTTTTACCGAGGGCGCTGCGGACATCCTTTTGCCCGGCGATTTGGTTGATGTGATTGCCACTCACCGACATGGCGACACAACAGTTGCCGAAATTATCGTCCGAAGGGCACAAGTTTTGGTTGCTGAAAACTATGTCCCGGGCATGAGCAGGGAAGAAATGTTGAGGCAACGGATTTTGTCCAGAGCGGCTCAAACTACTCCCGCTCCACCAGAACCGCAAGCGGCGCAACCCAAACCAGCCCCAGAAGGTGAAGGCACAAAAGCCGCTGCTACAATGAGGCGAATTGTTTTGGCGGTAACACCTGCTGAAGCGGTTCGGTTGGCAAGGGCTTTAGAAGAAGGACGAACTTTGACGGTTCTCCGCAACGAACGAGACTACTTCCTGACACCGCCTTTGCGTTCACCAGAGAAACTTCCAACCGCTGCGCAGCCGCAACCCCCTCGCCCAGTCGTCCAGCAAGTTACACCATCCCGCCCAGTTGCTCCTGTCCGAACAGTGGTCGTTTATCGTGGGACAGAGCGAGAGGAAGTCATCGTGACTCGCCAATAGCAAACATCGCTCAATGGAAGGAGGCGTTTTCGGCGGCTATGGCGGATTCGGAACTTCATCGGGCATCATTGAGGATTTTGCTGGCTGGAGTGGAATTATCGGGGCTTGATGCAATTGGTGATTTGCCGGTCCTCATAGTTGGGCGCATTCAGCCTTCTGATGGACAAGAGGCTCTCGCTGAAAGCGCCGTCACTTTAGCACCACACTTCGTTTTCGTTAACGGCGACGAACCGAACTTTGACGGATTGGCTTTGGCTCGGCTTTTGAGGGAGCAGAAACTCTCGACGGCTGTCGTCTTGTTCACCGACAGGAAGGACGAAGCGTTCCTGAAAGATGCCGCACTGGCTGGAGTTGAAGATGTGCTGCCCAAATCGTCAACGGTCGAGCAAATCCAGCAAATGATTCGTGAAGTGCTGGAATCTCCTCGCGGTCGGCAATGGCGACTGGCAATAGCACCTGCGCCGGAAAAGAAGAAGGTTGAAGGCAAAGTCGTCGCTCTGAGTAGTGGCAAAGGCGGTGTCGGGAAAACGACCGTTATCGTTAACCTTGCCATCTCCCTCGCTGAGGAAACGAAAGAGCCAGTTGCTTTGCTTGACCTTTTCATCGGCGATACTTTGGCTTTGGTGAATGCGACGGCGAAGATGACTTTGAGTGAAATCCCTGAGGCTGTTCGCGAGGTTGACTTGGAACTACTCAGACCATATGCCGTCCGCCACGAAAGCGGCGTCCACTTCTACACTTGGTTCTTTTCGCCAGAACGCAACTTGCCAGAATACATTGACTTGGGACGGCTTGAGGCGGTCTTGAGAGCGCTGAGGGAGGGCTATCGCTTCGTCCTCGTTGACACGCCGCTAACCCTTTATGTCCCCGATTTGGAGTTGTTGACTTTGATGGACGAAGTCATCATCGTTGCCGTCCCATGGGATTTGCTGTCCCTGAGGGCGACGAAGGCTTTGGCTTTGGGAATGAGCCGCTGGAAAGTGACCCCTAAGTTGCTATTCAACAGGGTTCAAGCCGATGCCGATTTGACGCCGGAATTCATAGCTAGCCAACTCGGTTTGGAGGTCTGGGACACTATCCCGAATGACGGACGGACAGTCGTCCAATCAGTGAACTTGGGTGAGCCAGTTGTCCTCTCAAGACCAGAAAGCGAAGTCGCAAAAGCCATCCGACGGGCAGCGAGACGATTGGCAGGTTTGCCCATAGAGGAACCGAAGCGGCGAAAGTTTCTCTTTTTCGGGTAACCGAAACTCACTGCTTCCTCCACGCCTCTACCGCTTCATCGTATTCGCGACTGTTGAGAATTCGCTCTATGGCTGCATCCAATTCCCTTTGACTTCGGTCATAGTGGCGGTGATAGACCTCGCGGTAGAAGAGGTCGTAAAAGGCTGAGATGGTTCTGTTGGGCTCAAAGACGCGGACGATTTTGATTCGCTCAGCCGCTTCCCAAATGCTGAAGGCGCCAGCGCCAACTCCCGCGAGCAAAGCCATCCCGTAGGAAGCATCTTCTGCAGTTGTAGTGGCAACTGGGTGTCCGAAGATGTCTGCTGTCAATTGGCACCAGAACGGGCTTCTCGCGCCGCCGCCAACCATCCGAATTGGCTCAAAGGAAACTCCAGAGAGCAACTGCCGGATAATCTCCCAACCGTCCCGAACCGCGAAGCAAACACCTTCCAGAACTGCCCTGATGAGGCAAGCATCGCCACCGCTTTCGGGCTCCATCAAAAATGCCGTCAAGCCATACCAAGCACCACGCCCCTGAGGTGTCTTGACAATTCTGTCACCAGTGATGTAAGGCGAAAACAAAATCCCGTGACTTCCGGGAGGAACTTGCTTTGCCCGCTCCGTGAGCAAGTCATAAGGGTCAACTCCAAACTTTTGAGCCGCCGTTTTGTAAACATCACCCAACACATCACGGAACATCCGCAACCCGATTCCTGCACCGTTAACGCAAGCCATATTGATGAGCACATTGGGGACGGTTGAGTAATGGACTTGTGTCCGCAGTTGTTCGTCAACCAAAGGTTTTTCGCCGATGGGTGCGACAACGACGCCGCTTGTCCCCAAAGTGAACAAAACCTGACCGACTTTCAAAACTCCACCCGCTAATGCACCTGCAAGGCAATCACCAGCGCCTGCGATAACGAGCGTGCCTTCCTTGAGCCCAGTGGCTTCAGCAGCTTGGCGAGTTACCTTCCCAATCACGCTGCCCGGCTCATAAAGCGTTGGTGGTTGCAATTTGTCAATGCCCAAGACTTTGAAGGCGTCCAAAGCCCATCGCTTGTTGGGAATGTCCATTAGCGAAGTTTCAGAACCGCCACACATGTCCATAGCGACTTCTCCTGTCAACTGCAGAACGATGAAATCCCTCGGTGTCACGAAAGTGACGGCATGTTCCCACGCTTGCGCCCACCTTTCGGTTTCAAAGTTGCGAACTCCCTTTGCGAACTCTTCAGCTCGGTTGCGGACATAAAACAAGTGGGCTCCAGTCCAATTGGCGAGGAAATCGTTGCAGATTGTGTCAATCAAATATCGCTCGCCCAACTTGCTTTTGAGCAGATTTGCCCCTTCTTCTGCATCCTTTGCGGCACGCCCATCGTTCCAAAGCAGCGCTCGCCCCAAAGGTTGCTTGTTTTTGTCCAGCAAAATCATCGTGTGCATTTGACCTGTAGCGCACACGGCTGCAATTTCTGCCGGCGGGTCACGGCGCTGAAGGGCATCAACGACTTTCCGTATGGTCTCACAAGTTGCTTGCCACATTTCTGCAGGTTCTTGTTCCGTCCAGCCGGGTTGGGGGATGTAGAGGGGATACTCTGTGCTCGCTTCTGTCAGAAGATTTCCGTCTTCGTCAATTGCCCTTCCCTTGACACTCTGCGTCCCAACATCTAACCCCAAAAACGCCCTCACTGACATCGCAAATTCCTCCCCTCAATTTGGTTCAAGTCGGAATCCCAAACTCATGCGAGCCAACTAACCTTGTTTGGCGGCTTCGCACCAAAAAGCCCAGTTTTTCTCGCAAGCATTGTTGAAGCGGGTGAGGAATGTCAGAGTTTGTAAGTGCCAGTCTCTTCCTCTTGGCTCTCAAACACTCGCTTGACCAAAGAAATCAGTTCCAGCGGGCTGAAAGGTTTGGTCAGGTATAAGTCGGCGCCATACTGGTAACCTTGCAGGACATCTCGGTCTTGAGCCCTCGCCGTCAACATGATGACTGGGATGTGGCTCGTTTCAGGGTCAGTCTTGAGACGCTGGAGGGCTTCAAATCCATCCATCCGAGGCATCATGACATCAAGGACGATTAGGTCGGGTTTCTCCGATTTCGCTTTCTCCAAGCATTCAACTCCGTCGTAAGCAGTGAGGACTTCGTAGCCTTGCCGCTCCAAGTTGACTTGAACCAAGCGAACAATGTGGCGTTCGTCGTCCACTACCAAGACTCGTTTTTTCAGACCTGTTGCTGGTTGCATAGTCATTCGCGATTCACCTCTCCCTGCAATTCGGTTTATGCCAAAAACACTACCTCAAGCCAAAGCGCCCTTAACACTTATAGCACTCCCAAAGGGCAGCGTCAAGGTTGCAGGAATGTGCCACAAAAGTTCCGAGCGCTGTTATAATCGTTGCTGCAAGTCTCGCTCTCAAAGGAGGAACGGAACATGCCCGTGGTCGTTGTTGTAGGCGCTCAATGGGGAGACGAAGGCAAAGGGGCGATGGTTGACACGCTGGCTAAGGAAGCAGACATCGTTGTTCGCTTCCAAGGCGGCGCTAACGCTGGGCACACCGTCATCTACAAAGGCAAACCGGTTGCTTTGCACCTCATCCCTTCAGGCATAACTCACGAGCACACAGTCTGCGTCATTGGCAATGGCGTCGTCGTTGACCCGAAAGCGTTGTTGGACGAAATTGAAGCCCTTTCGTCTCTCGGCATTTCAATCACTTCTGAAAGGCTCAAAATCAGCGACCGAGCCCACTTGACTTTGCCTTACCATCGGATGCTGGACGCCGCAAGGGAGATGGCAGGTTCTCGGTTGAGATTGGGCACAACCAGAAGAGGCGTCGGTCCAACTTATGTTGACAAGGTTGACAGGGTCGGCATAAGGGTCGGCGACTTGAAGTTTCCCGAAAGGTTGGAAACGAAACTGCGAATCAACTGGGAGCACAAGCAGGCTTTCTTCAACGCCTTGCCCCCTGACGAAAGACCAGATTTCAACGCCGTGCTGGACGAATTGTTGAAATACGCCGAGTTGATTCAGCCCTACATCACCGACACGGTTACATGGCTCAACGAACAAGCAGATGCCGGAAGAAGGATTTTGCTTGAGGGTGCTCAAGGGACTGGGCTTGATGTTGACTTTGGGACTTACCCCTTCGTCACCTCATCCAACACAACTGCCGGCGGCGCTTGCACTGGCAGTGGGCTTCCACCAACGAAAATCAATTTCGTTCTGGGCATTGCGAAGGCATACACTACAAGGGTCGGCGAAGGACCCTTCCCGACGGAATTGCAGGGCGAAGAGCAAGTCAAGTTGAGGGAGAAGGGACGGGAGTATGGAGCAACTACGGGACGACCAAGAAGGTGCGGCTGGTTTGATGCTGTCCTCGTCCGATACGCTGCCACCGTCAACGGTTGCACTGCCCTCGCCTTGACAAAACTTGATGTCCTTTCAGGCTACCCCGAAGTCAAGATTTGCGTCGCCTACCGATGGCGAGGCGAAATGCTCACAACTTTCCCGGCAGAGTCGTTCATTCTGGAAGAGGTTGAACCCGTATACGAGACATTGCCGGGTTGGGATGAGCCTTTGTCAGAATGTCGCTCGTGGGAGAAACTCCCTGCCAACGCTCAAAGGTTTGTGATGAGGTTGCAGGAATTGGTGGGCGTTCCGATTGCCACTGTCTCGGTAGGTCCTGAAAGGAGTTGCGTTTTGACGAAACCCGATGCCCCATCAATCTGGTGATGTGCGTGCAAGCGTGTATGGGTGCAGGCGTGAAAGTCTTTCGCCTGCACCGCTCGCACTCACGCATATACACTTGCACTTACTCGCCCAAAGCATGTTGAAGTGCTCTCAGCGTCTCTCTCAACTTCTGCTTGATGCGAGCCTTCTTTGCTTCAAGTTGAGCCTTCAACTCTTCCGTCAAGTAGCCTTCTTCGACAGCCTCTGCCAATTCCTCTTCAACTTCCGCTAACTCCTCGGTGAGTTCTTCAATGTGCTCGCCGAGTTCCTCAAGTTGCTCTGCTTTCTCCGCTCCCGCTTCTTCCTTTTCCTCTTCGCATTCAATCTGAACAGTTTGGGCTGTCCTTTCAACTTCCTCGGTTGCTTTGGAAACCGCTTTTTCGGCGATTTCAGTAGCCTTTGCGACGACGCTTTTAATCCACTCGGGCAACCCTGTCCTCAACAGTTCAGCCAACTCCTCAGCGGATGTGATGACCAACTCGGAAAACTCAACGGGCGATTTTTGCTCCCGGATTCGCAGAACAGGTTCCCGCTTTCGCTCTTTTGGCTCTTCCACGACTTCCTCGCCGATGAGAACTTGCAATGCTCCGACCAACTGGGTTGCCGCCAGAGAGAGCGTTGTCGGGTCTGGGTCATCAGGCAACGGCGAGAACGGCAACCTAATTCCAAGTTCCTGCTGCATCCAGTTGACCAACTCGTTGAACTGTTTTCCAGCACCCGCTAATTTTTCTGGTCGCAACCCAGGGGGCAAATCGGCAAAATGCCTTGCTTCCCTCCTGAGCACTTCCGACATCCTCAAGGCTGCTCTGAGTCGTTTCTCTTGGCGCTCTTGCTGCTCCATGAGTTCGTCCCTCCTTCAAGCGTTATTTTGCTCTGCTCATTCGCTCTTTGAGCATTCGCTTCGCCTCATGCATCCTCCACTTGACAGTTGTTAACGGCACGCCGAGGAAAGAAGCGATGCGTTTCAGCGGCATGTCTTCGAAGTAGTGAAGCCAGATGACCAGCCGATACATTTCAGGCAAATCCTGAAGGGCTTTGTGCAATTCTTCGTATCGTTCCCGCTTTTCCATGCGCTCAAAAGAGTCCTCTTCAACTTGAGCCTCCCAGCGCTCAAGCAAAAGTTCGTCAAATTCCCATCGCTGCTTGTGGTTCAAATGCCTCATCGCTTGATGTCGGGCGATGGCGTGAAGCCAAGCGCCGAACTTGTGCGGGTTCCGCAAACTCGGAAGTGCTTTCAGGACGGTTAGGAAAGTTTCCTGAGTCGCATCCTCAGCGTCGTCCCATGAACCTGAGACTTGATAGGCGACAGCGAGAACAGCCGGGCGATACCTGCGCACAAGTTCATCAAAGGCTTCCAAGTCACCAGCCATCGCAGCCAAGACGACAAGGACATCTTCCTTGACCTTTCGCCACTCCGAAGCCATAACTTTCCGCCTCTCTTGAAGGCATCCGTCCTTCCCGAAGAAACTTGACTTCATCGGCACCGCTTCCACGAATTAGCCACCTCAAGCCAATTTGGCATCCGCTTGTATCGCTCCACCACTTGCTCCCTCAGTTCCTTCGGAATGCCTTTCCGTTCCAACTCCACTTCAAAGCGGCGAACGCTTCGCCAACGCTGCCGAGAATGTTTCGCCATTATCCAAAGCATTGACGCAAATGCGGAACACACTAAAACGCAGAACCGAACAAACAGCGCCATGCCGCTCGCAATTAGCCTTAGCAAGGTCATACCTTCTCAGCCCTTCACCTCTCTTGCGCCGTTGGCAGTGCCTTTTGCGGCTGAGCGACAACTTCTTTTGGTTGGATTGAAGCGAACTGTCCTCTCATAGCCGATTTCATCAACTCAATAAGCCAAGCCAAGTTAGTGCCTTCAGCATACTTCAGCGTCAACTCCTGGCACAACGCCTCGGGGAGTCCAGCCTCTTTTAGGGAGCGGTAGTAATTGCCGATACTCTGCCCTAACCTCATGGCGTTTTCCTCGTTGTAGAAGACGGCATGGACTTGCTGAAGCAAGTTGGGCAGGAGACTAACGATGTCTCGCAGCATAGGCAATGCTGTTTCCCTCAACGCTGTCATCACTTCACGCAGTTCCTGAACTTCGCTTTGCTCGTTCATTTTTCGTCACGCCTCCTTTGGGAGGAATTGGCACTGCCATAGAATAGAGCACTTTGGGAAGTCGAAGGATAGGTTGCAGGGTGGCAGAATTTTGGCGACACAATTTTTAGCCAAAATTGAGGTGGGACAAATGGGTGCAGTGTCCTCAACGCACTGTGTTCTCGTTGCAAGCCTGTTGACGATTTGCCTTGTCCCGTTCACTTTCGGCGCTCAAGAGGCGACGCAAATCTCCTGCCCTTTGGTCGGGGCAATTCGTTGGGACGCATGGCATGGAGAATTAAGCGAAGTCGGGAAGGCTGTTGAAAAGACGCTTTCGCCACCAAAGTATCACTTCCGTTTGCCTTGGTTCGCCAAAATCCACCCCGACGGAAAAGTCACTATCCGAGGGGAAAGTCGGGAGGTTTTGGAGCAGGAAATTGCCTACGCTCGTCAGGCTGGATTGGACTATTGGGCGTTCGTGACCTACCCTGAAGACCATCCCCTCTCTTTGCCCTTGCTTCATTTCACCAAACTGCCAACCGAACGCCGGCAAGGGTTGCGGTTTTGCAACATTGTTGAGTGGGCTCGCTTTGGCGGTCCACAACATTTTCGCCGTTGGGTTGAACGCTTGGTCAGATATTTTCGTGACCCGTCCTATGTGAGAGTTTTGGGCGAGCGACCGCTCCTTTACTTGCTAATGCACGATGAAGATTGGGTGCTCAAGCAGTGGGGTTCGGCTGAGGCGTTCAAGGAAGTAGTTGACTCGCTAAGGCGGGAATCGAGACTGGCTGGGCTGAGTGACCCATATTTGGTGGTGATGCACTTTTCGCCCGAGCGAGGAGATGGGATTCGCCGCCAAATTGGCGCTGATGCCCTCTCCAGTTACGCTGTGGCTGGCGGAACGCCTAAAGGTGCGCCTTTCCTTCAAGCGTTGAGTGCGATGAAAAGGTTGTGGGCTGAGATGGCGAAAAGGGCGCCGATGATTCCTGTCGTTTCGTTTGGCTGGGACCCTCGCCCTCGCATTGACAACCCAGTCCCTTGGCACAAACCAGATTTGCTTTTCTACCAAACCTTTACCGCTGAAGAATGTGCGCAAGCACTTAAGGAGGCGTTGGACTTTGTGGCGGCGAACCCTCAAGTATGTCTTGCGAACACTGTCATCATCTATGCATGGAACGAGTTTGATGAAGGTGGGTGGCTTTGCCCGACGCTCGGCGCTAACGGCAAACCCGATACAAGCCGCATTGAAGCCGTAGGCAAAATTTTGCGGGAGTGGAAACCACAAACTCAAAAGTAGCACACAGCCGCAGCCGTTGGTTGGGACAAGGGGCAAAGCATAAGGAATAGGCTCTCCCTTAACAAGCTTGCTTAGCGGGGCTTGAACAAGGTTGCTATGCTATTATTTACAACGGCAAGTTAAATGGAGGTGGGTTGAATGAGTTTCCCTGAACAGGAGTTCAGGGATATGTTGAAAGAGTTGGAACAGGCTTTGCAGGATGAGCAAGGACTCTGGAAACTGCGAGGGTTCATTGACATAGCCTATAAAGTCTATGCTCTGTCATCGGACACGAAAGTTATTTCTAAAGCCCTTGAGTTGATGGTTCTACCTGATGTAGTGAACTTCGTCAAAGCCAAAGGTTACCAGGTCATCTTTGCCCCTGAGCAAAACTTTTACCCCGACTTGAGTTTGGTGAGGGAGTGTCCTGAGGAAAAAATAGCTTTGGACTTGAAGAGCACCTATCGTCTCCCTAATGACCCCGAACGGGTCTCTGGCTTTACCTTAGGGGCTTTTACGGGTTACTTCCGTGACCGAGCCAGTGCCAAGAATATTGTTTTCCCATATCGTGAATACACCGCTCATTATGTCGTGGGCATCATTTACACAAAGGTGGAGGTGCCAGAATTGCCAGGCGTTCACTCCTTGGACCGACTTAGCAGTATTGTGCCTCCAATTAGGGATATTGAGATCATCTTCCAACCCAAGTGGAAAATAGCAAGCGACCAACCTGGTAGTGGCAACACGAAGAATATTGGGTCTGTGAAGACCGTTGAGGCTTTAAGAAAGGGTTCTGGTCCTTTTGCTAAACTTGGGGAAGAAGGGGAGGTAATTTTTGACCGATATTGGCAGGAGTATTTGACGGCAGATATGGCGCGGAAGGTGGATTTGCCTAAACCTTTATTCCGAAATTTGCGGGAATACCTGCACCATATCAATCGTTTCGATCTTTTGAAACGGTTGGAGGTGACGGGTGATGAAGTCTGAAGGGCAACTTGCACTCTTCACGGAAGCCCCTATCCCTTTTGCTCTCCCTTCCACAAGGTACCAAGGCAGCAAGGCGAAATTGATGCCACAGATTTGGGAGTCCTTGAAACATTTGGACTTCCGCACTGCTCTGGACGCTTTTGGGGGTAGCGGTGTCTTCTCGTATTGGCTCAAAAGGCATGGCAAACAAGTGACTTACAATGATTACTTACGCTTTAACTATTACATTGGGCTTGCCATTATTGAAAACAACCATGTCACGCTGACAGAAAATGAAGTAAAACAGATTATTGTGCCGAAAACTGGCAAGTCTTATCGTTACTTCATCACTGAAACTTTTAAGGACATTTATTACACTGATGATGAGAATACATGGTTGGACATCGTTGTCCAGAACCTTGAAGACATAGATGACCTTTACAAGAAGGCTTTGGGCTACTATGCTCTTATCCAAGCCTGTTTAGTCAAGCGTCCTTTTAACTTGTTTCATCGGAGTAACCTTTATCTTCGCTTGGCAGAAGTGCCCCGTTCCTTTGGTAATAAGGTGACTTGGGATAAACCCTTTGAGGAACATTTTCAGGCTTTCGTGGCGGAAGTCAACCATTTGGTCTTTGACAATGGGTTACCAAACCGCTCTTTGAACTTGGATGCCCTTGATTTGGAAGGGGACTATGACCTTGTGTATCTTGACCCCCCTTACATATCAGCATCTGGCGTGACGGTAAATTATCTCGAATTTTACCATTTCCTTGAGGGTTTGGTGAACTATGAAAAATGGGCGGAATGGATTGACCCCTCAACAAAAAACAAACGGCTGAGGCTAAAACCTAACTTGTGGAACGACCCGAAACGAATTCGTCTCGGATTTCAAACGATGTTTGAAAAGTTTCGTCATTCCATCCTTGTCGTTTCCTATCGCTCAGATGGCATCCCTTCTGTTGACCAACTGGTAAAAGACATGAAACAGTTTAAAAAACGGGTCACCGTTTCCTATTTCCAAGACTACCGATATGTGCTCAGCCCTAAGCGGGTGACAGAGGTGCTTATCATCGGGGAGTAAGAAGAGAAATTTCGGCGCTTAACAATCGCGCCCTGCCCCCAGCACTCCGCACTTGATTTTGTAGATTCGCTTTCCACATTGCCGAATGAATTCAGCGCTCAGAAAAAAATTCGTCATTAACCACTGAACTCATCTCAAAACCCTTCGAACAGTGATGAGACAGGTTATGAAAGCCAAGTAGTGAAGGCACAAATCCTTTTTGCGCGGGGGAAAGTCCGCTACCATCGGAGTTTTGAGACTAGTTCGCTGGCTGAAGTCAATGGCATGGAGAGTTTTTAGAACATACTGACTAAGGAGTGAAGAGCCATGTGGCGGCATGTCCCAGTTAAGAACCCGAAACCGAACGCTCAGGAGTTCATTGACATCCTCATGGGGCGAACGCCCCAACGGAGAACGCCGCTCGTTGAATACATTGTGGACGATTTCGTCATGAGACCCATCGTCATCAACCTGCTCGGAAGGGAGTGGGTGACGCCGAGAGGCGACCGAGAATCCCTCAAAGCCTACCTTGACAACTTCATTGAGTTTTGGTATCGCACGGGCTATGATTTCGTTCGGATTGAAATCGGGCTTCCCTTCCGAGAGAACCGACTTGTCGCTCCCGATCCCGCTTCCGACAAGCAGCGGGCGTGGGCTGACGAACATCACGGGGCAATCAGCAATTGGGAGGACTTTGAGCGCTACCCTTGGCCAAGGGTTGAAGACATTGACTTCTTCCCGCTGGAATACATCAACGAGAACTTGCCTGAAGGGATGGTGCTCATGAGTTCGCACGGTGGCGGGATTTTTGAACACCTGTCGTGGATTATGTCCCTTGAAGGGCTGAGTTTGGCGCTTTACGATGACCCTGAACTCGTCCAAGCGGTGAGTGACCGAATAGGTGAGTTGATAACGAAGTTTTACGAGCACCTGCTGCAGTTGGAGAACCTGATAGCCGTTTTCCCCGGCGACGACATGGGTTTTCGGTCAGGGACATTGGTGTCGCCTGAAGCGCTGCGGAAATATTGCTTGCCTTGGCACAAAAAGTGGGCTGAAATGGCTCACCAGAGAGGCTTGCCTTACTTCCTTCACTCCTGCGGCAATGTCTTGGCGATAATGGACGACTTGATCAACGATGTCGGCATTGACGGCAAACATTCCTTTGAGGACGCAATCATCACGGCTGAGGAATTTCAGAGGCTTTACGGTGACCGCATAGCCGTCCTCGGCGGTGTGGACTTGAACATCTTGAGTGCGGCGACGCCGGAGAAGGTTCGCCAGCGAACCCGCCAACTCATTGAAACTTGCGGAGCCAAGGGCAGGTTCGCAATCGGCTCAGGCAACTCCATCCCAACCTATGTGCCCGTTGAGAACTACCTCGCAATGATTGACGAAGCCCTTGACTGCATGGGATTGAACGATTGAAAGTTTCGTTTGCGTCCTTTAACCTTTGAGTGCGTAACTCATCCCCTGCCTTATGTTCCGACTTAGCCCACTCAATGGATTGACCTTGCGAACTGCCGAAAAATTTTTGCACTTGCTGCCGATAAGGGATTTGGGCAGGTTGAGTTTGCCTTAAATCGGCGCTAAATGCTCATGCCCGTTTGAAATTGCCTTTGAACGGAGGGACGAGCCATGAAAGCGTCCGTCCCTGTGGTTTTGCTGGTTGAAGATAGTGACGATGATGCCGTTTTGCTGCACCGGCAACTTCAAAAGGTTGGGGTTGATGTCCAACTGCAAGTTGTCTCTGACGGCGAGGAGGCGATTCGGTATCTCGCTGGTGAGGGGGAATATGCCGACAGAGACAAGTTCCCGCTGCCTTCGCTGGTCTTTCTGGACTTGAATTTGCCCCGAAAATCTGGGCTTGATGTTTTGGCTTGGGTCAAAGAGCAGCCTTCGCTTCACAGGTTGCCTGTGGTAGTCTTGACGGCGACTGAGGACGAGGGTGCAATTCGGGAAGCCCTCGCTTTGGGCGCTAACCACTACATCGCCAAGCCGCCATCAGCGGAGGACTTGAGGGCAATCATTGATGAACTTCTCTGGGTTTCTGCTCATCCGCTGCGGGTCTTGCTGGTTGACGATGACCCTGAAACGCTCCCTTTGCTTCAGCGCATCCTTTCCCGTGAGTTCCATCAAGTTGAAATCCGCCATGCGACAACCGAGGACGAGTTCCAGCAAGCACTTGAGCGGGGAGATTTTGACATCGTTGTCACCGACTATTTGCTTCGGTGGGGTAACGGCTTTCGGGTGGCGAAAAGGGTCAAGGAAAGGTGTCCCGATTGCCCTGTCTTGATGCTCACGGCTTCTGGCGACGAGGAAATCGCCGTCGCTTCACTGAAGGCAGGCATTGACGACTACATCGTCAAAAGCCCACGCCACATTGTCAGGTTGCCTTTGGCTGTTCGCATCGCTTTGAGGAATGCCCGTCAGCGAAAATCAACCCGGCAGTTGGAGCAAACGCTTCAGCGGTCAACTCAGGGTTTGCATTGCATCCTTGCCACCCTTAACGCTCATTGGACTGAGGATTTGGTCAACCCAATTTTCGCTGTTGACAGGGACGGGACAATCCGCTTGTGGAGCCGGGCTGGCGAAAGGCTTTGGGGCTACTCACACAGCGATATCGTTGGGAAACCTGTTTGGGACTTGCTGGCTGATGAGGAAGCGAAAAGGCAATTTGCCGGGGTGATGAGGCAGGTCTTTGGGGAGAAGCGCCTTATCTCGGGCATCCCGCTCGCTTTCCGTGCTAAAAGCGGGCAAATCAGATTGACCGAAAGCCGACTTTATCCCATCCACGATGAAACGGGGCAAGTTGCCTTTTGCGTTTGCTGCAACACCGACATCACAGAGCAAAAACGGGTGGAAGAGACTTTGCGCAGGAGGCAAAGGTTGCTTGAGAAAGTCCTTGAGTGGGGGCGTGAAATCGCAAACTCCGCCGACTTGGACTCCTGCCTTCGGAAAATTAGGCGCATAGTGCAAGAGGAAATCGGCATAGACAGGGTCAGCATCTTCCTTTACGACCCTGAACGCAATGTAGCCTGTGAAGTCATAGGCGTAGCCATTGACGGCAGTCCATCTAAAGCGTCCAGCATTGAGTTCGGGATTGAGGGAGGGGTTTTTGAGGCTGCTTTGAAATCGCCGACGAAAAGCGTTTTCGTTTCCGACTTCACCGCAGAATACAACTTGCCGCCAGACCACCCAATGTTCGGGGTCAAGGAGCATTTCACCGCTTCCCTATGGGCTGGCGAGAAACTTGTTGGCTTCCTTTGCGCCGATAACCTGCCTTCCCAACGCCCGTTCACCGATGAGCAGATTGAAATGCTGAGGCTTCTGTCCGGCTACATTGGAGTTGCCATTGAGAACGCCAAACTGCTTGAGGGGAAGCAAAAGCGAACGGAGTTGCTGGAAAAGGTTTGGAAGGTGAGTCGGGAAATTGGTAAGGTCACTGACCTTCGCTCCTGCGTCCTTCAAATCCGAAACGCTGTCATCAACGAGTTCGGGCTTGACAGAGCAGCCGTCTGGCTTTACGACCCTGAAACCGACACTTTCTGCGGGACTTTCGGGACGGGAAGGAGTGGCGAACTGACGGACGAATGGGATTGGCGAATTAAGGGAGACCGCTCCGTTCGTGTGGCTTTCAGTCAACCCAACGGCTATTTCCACACTCACGACTACTCAACGACATTTGCGCCAGCACCACCAATCATGGAAGGTGTCAAGGAGCATATCAGCGTTTCCTTGTGGGCTGGCGACAAACCGGTTGGCGTCATAACCGCTGACATGCTTTTGACCCAGCGCCCTATCACAGCCGAGCAAATAGAGGCGCTAAGGTTGTTTGCGAGTTATGCGGGAATTGCCATTGAAAACGCACGGCTTCTGGAAACTCTCAGAAAGCGAACAGAGCAATCGGAATTGCTTGCGAGGTTGATTCACCTTGCCAGCCAACGGCTTGACATTCACAGCGTCGCCCGTGCGGTTGTGAAGGAACTGAGCGATGTTCTGAGTGGGGCTGCTTTGTTTGTTGTCGTTAGTGGTGACGAGGACAAGGCAATTTTGAGTGCTGCCAACGATGTCGGACAGAATTTGTTGGCTCAACTCGGCATCCCGATCGGCGCTTCCTTTCCCAAGTCACAACTTGACTCGTTGGGAGAGTTCTCAAAGGGTTCTAACCTTGTCCGAGTTGACGACCTAACTCAAGTTTCCGACCCGCTTCTGCAACTTATGTCGTCGGCAAACTTCAAGTCGCTGTTGATGGGGCGAATGCTGTGGCGGGACGATTGGGTCGGTTCAATCGTCGCTTTGAGGGAGCGACCGCAAGGATTTTCCGAGGAAGAAGAGGCTTTCGTCCAGACCGTTGCCGATTACCTTGCTGCAGCCTTCCACAACGCCCGATTGTTTGAGAGGCTGCAACAAACCATTGACGAACTGAAGCAAACGAGGGCTGCGCTCATCAGGCAGGAACGGTTGCAAGCGTTGGGGCAAATGGCAAGCGGGGTCGCTCACGACATAAACAATGCGCTCGTCCCAATCCTGACCTTCGCTGAACTGCTTGAAGGGATTGAAGACGAAGCATTGCAAGAGGTCATCGGACATGTCAAGAAGGCTGTTGACGACATCGTGAACACCGTCCAGAGGCTCAGGACTTTCTACAGGCAGAGAGGACCTGCCGAAGAATTTGAGCCAGTCAACCTGAACGAAATCGCTCGGCACGCTGTTTCCATGACTAAACCGCGCTGGTATGACATGGCTCAGAAGGAAGGCGTGACAGTCAGCATTGAGTTGGATTTGGACGAAACTTTGCCGCCAATCATGGGCAACGAAAGTGAACTCAGGCAGGCGCTCATAAACTTGCTCTTCAACGCAGTGGACGCTGTTGTGGCTAAAGGCGGAAAGTTCGGGACAATCGCAATCCGAACCCGCAGGCACGAGGATTGGGCGATTTTGGAAGTCTCCGATACGGGAATCGGCATGGACGAACAAACCAAGCAGCGGTGCTTTGAACCCTTCTTCACCACGAAGGGCGAAATCGGGAGCGGGTTGGGGCTGTCAATGGTTTACGGAATCGTCCAAAGGCACGAGGGCAAGATTGAGGTTGAAAGCGAACTCGGGCAAGGGACGCTCTTCCGAATTTGGTTTCCCATCCCGAAGGAAGTCGCTGCTTCGGGTGCTGAGGCTGAAGTTGCTCCCGCCGAAATTCCTTCCCTTCGCATCCTTGTCATTGACGATGACCAGCGGGTTCAAGAGGCGTTGAGGGCGATGCTTGAGCATCTCGGTCACCAACCAGTTGTCGTTGATGATGGTGCGAAGGGGATTGAAGCCTTCAAAGAGTCCCTTGAGAGCGGCACGCCTTTTGATTTGGTCATCACGGACTTGGGGATGCCGAAGGTCAGTGGTTCGGAAGTTGCCCAGCAAGTCAAAGAACTCAGCCCCAACACGCCAATCCTTGTCATAACCGGCTGGGGTGCGGAACAGAAACCAATTCACGCCGATTACGCATTGGGGAAACCAGTCCGATTAAGCGCCCTTCGGGAAGCCATAGCGAAGGTTTGGCATCAAGCAGCCGCTAAAAGGCAGAAGAGTTGAAGCCCATTGAAACGGGACGAGGGACGGGAGAAATGGGAGGGCGAGGTTCATGCCGAGCAAAACTGAAGCGATTAGCGATTGGCGAATAGCGACTGGTTAAACGGCAGTGAATGGCGAGTAGCGAGTGGAGAATGGTTTGGCGGGATGTTTTGGTCTAACACGATCATTGGGCACTTCCGACCTTTGCCATCGTCACTCGCCGTCGGTTAACCTGCTGAATCAAAGCTTCTTTCGCCAACTTCACCGCTTCGGCGATGTGCTCGTGGGTTAGGTAGCCATCAAAGTTGCGACAGATTTCATCCCAACTCATGCCCCTTGCTACCATGTCCAAGACGACGGAGACGAGGATGCGAGTGCCTTTGAAAGTCAAAGCACCATGACAAACCTTCGGGTCGCTGACGATGTATCGCCCATACTCTCGCCGCTTCATCGCTGTCACCTTCTTTCGCTTTGAGATGCTTCGTGCCTTTACAGCCATGCTGCCTTTAACTCTTCGGTCATTCCTTTCGCCCACCAACGAATCCCTCCAACCGTCAGCCGAGAAATTTTGGCATTCAGCAACCGAACTTTGAACCCAGCACTCCGCACTTTATACCCTGCACCCACTTTCACGCAGCCACTTTTTTGGCTTTTCGGGCTTTTGGTTCTATCTTTTCGTCCCTCGTCCCGCGTCCCTCGTCCCGAACAGAAATTTCAGCCTGCGCTTTTAAGGCTTCCCTCATCCTCCTGATGCCCGCAAGCAACGAACCCAGAAGGACCAAAAGCGCCCCGAGCCAAACCAAGTTGACCGCAGGTTTCTTTTGGACATTGACAACGATGAAGCCGTGTTGCCCGTGCAGACCCTCAATTCCCTCAACTCTCAAGGTCACCGAGCGGGATTCTGCGTTCATGCCTTCCAAAGAGACCGTGATGCCTTTCTCAGGGATTTTCGCCTCGTGTTGAGTGCCCTTGTTCAAGTCCCAATAGGGCGTGACGGTGTATGTCTTCGTGCCATCGTTGAGTTCAACCACCGCTCCAACTTTGCTTGGCATCCCGCCCTCCATGCGTTCACCACCCAAGTGGAATCGGACGAATTTGATGCTCCACTTTCCCGCTTTCCTCTCTTCGCCCCTCATCAGCGTTATCGTGCCCGGCGCTTCTGCGCCTTGAAGTTCAATGGGCTCGATGTAGATGTCGTGGGTTAGATAGCGTTTGATGAAAGGGACACGGACGAGCCCAAACTTTGTGTCCCAAAAGATTGTGGTCGCTACAAATTCGGGCTTCGCATCAGGGTTGGAATGCTCGTCCATCCGATAAGCCTCCAAACGCGCCTCTATCTTTCCGTCAGGGCGCTCGTGGATGCCAGTGTAGGTGAACAAGTAACCGTGAGCCATCCTGTGCCCGCCCGCAGTGATGACCAATTGTCGGGCACTGTCGTGCAACTCAGAACCGACAACTCCGAGAACGAAAAGTGCCAAGCCGATGTGGGCAATGTAAGCGCCAACCGTCAACGGGCTTTTTCTGGCTCGGAGATAAAGGGCATAGAAGTTGGCAACCAAACAAGTGGACGCAACGCCTATCAAGACGAGAGAAATCGGGTAGCGAACGCCGAACAGGAATGCCAACAACGCCGTCAACAATGCGATGTTAGTGACCAACCACGGGGTCGCTTTCACCCACTCTTTGCGCTCTTCCTCACTCTTTCGCTGAACAAAAACCAGCAACGGGAAGAAAGCTAACAGAAGGCACATGACCAAAGCAAAAGGAAAACTCGCTTTGTCGTAGAAGGTTCGGTCAACAGCCACCTCACCGACTTCAGTCAATCCCAAAGCCTTGCCCACCAATGTCAGCCAAGGCAATGACAAACCAGCAAAGACCAATGCCCCAAACAGAAACAGCACAACGGCTCCAGCATAAAGGAAAGTGTTCAAACTCGTCACGCTCTCAATGACAGGCTTACCTTCCTTCCCGTCCCCCGTCCCTCGCCCCTCGCCCCGAACGGGCACTTGCTTCAACCTCAAGAAGAACAACCCAAAGGAAACTGCTGCCAGCCCCAACATGATGCCCAAAATCCACCAAGTTATCGATGAAGTGCCGAAACTGTGGACGGACTGAATGAAGCCGCTGCGGGTGACGAAAGTTGCATAGTAGGTTGTCAGGAAAGTCAGGAGCGCCAAAAAGGTCACAGCCCTCGCTGCGCTTTTGGTTGTCCTTTGGACGACAAGCAAATGCATCAATGAAGCGCAGCCAAGCCAAGGGATGAAGGAAGCGTTCTCAACAGGGTCCCATGCCCAATAGCCTCCCCAGCCCAAAACTTCGTATGACCAAACACCGCCGAGAAAGATGCCCAAGCCTAAGGCTGCCACAGCGAAGCATGCAGCAGGTAAACTGTATCTCGTCCAACCGTGCCAGTCTTTCCGCCACAAACCAGCCAATGCCAAGGAGAAAGGCAAGCCCATAGACGCATAGCCCAAGAACATGCTTGGCGGGTGAATTGCCATCCAGAAGTTGTGCAGAAGCGGGTTGAGACCGCGACCGTCTGTCGCACCGGGATGGACGATGCGGAACGGGTCTTCAATGGCTGCTGGTAGAAGGAGCAGGAAAATCAGACCGCTCATGATTGCAAGGGTTGCCGGTTCGTATGGCTTGGCGAATCGCCAGACCAGAAAGCCCCAAAGGACAGTGAAGAAAGCCCACAAAATCCAAGTGCCTGCTTGCCCTCCCCAAAAAGCGGCGAAACGATACAAAGGCTCAAGCGACCTGTCGGTGTAATCGTGCACATAGGCAACTTCATATCGCTCGGTCATGATGAGCCACCAAAGATAAACCATCGTCGCAAAAATCAAGCCACCAGTCAGCAAAAACCAAAGGCGCGCTCGCCTCAAACTCAAATCCTTCAACCCCGCACCCCGCACTTCGAACCCCGCACTCTTTTCAACCTGCCAGTATTTGAAAGCGGCAACGAGCGCTACCAACATCGCAGCCCAAAGCAAAATTCGTCCAATCCACATTCTTCGTTCCCTCCTTGCCTGTCAAGGCATTTTTCATCTTGACGGCAAAAGTTTGACCGAGTTTTGACCCAAATCAAGGCACACCCCCTAACTGACCTTGAACCCACTGGCGAATTATTGGCAAAAGTTGGTCACGGGACTGAATCGCTCGTCCTCGGCTCACATGTCCAGCCTCATACCTTGCTCTTCGGCTGGTAGAATACAGCAGGCTATACTCAAAGGCAATCGGCAGCAAAGTGACTATCAAGTTGCGTTCTCGGTGATTTTGTGGGTGGTTGCCGAGCACCGCCAAATAAGCGTCAACCCAATGCAAAGCTGCATAAAAAGCGACAACGGCGATCCAGTCGCAGTGGTCTGGATTACCCTCGTCAAAGATTACCAACACTCGTTCAAAGGCTTCTGCCTTCGCTATATGCTCACTAACCGTTGGCATTTCCTCACACCCTCCGATAGACCTCAATGCTGTTAGTTGGGTAGTCGTTGCTCGTGACCATCAAATCAAGGAACAGATTAGGGAACTGTGCCCAAGTTTCCAAAAAAGCCTTGACAATTTTTTCTTCCGCTTCGTCCACGCAGTTGCTTTCAACCACGACCCACAAGTCAACATAGTCCTCGCAGGAGTTCACCTTCACGACTTTCACTTCGGGAAATTGTGCGACTTTTTCGGTGAACTTTCGGACGGCTTCGGCATACTTGCCTAACTTCGTCAAGTCCGCTGCCGTGACCATCTCTCTCGCCTCCGTTAGCAAATTCATGCGCCTTTCAGTTGCCTCAAACCTTCAATGAAAGCCGAGACTTCACGATGCCACCTGTCAAATTCTTCCTCCACTCGTTCCTGCGGGTAGTCGCCGTCATACCAGTAAGCGATGTGGAGCGTGTTGATGAACTGTCGGAATTGCTCCGAAAAGGGATTAGGCAACTGGCGCCTCAATTCGCCCCATCGCCCCTCCTCGGTGTCCAAAAACCACATAGCAGCAACACGAGACGCTTCAAAGAGCAGATTGAAAGCGTTGCGAAATCGTTTATCTTGGCGGTCTGGGTCAGTTTCTGCGAACCCTTCCCGAAGTGCATCCCTTGCAAGTTCCAGCCAATCTTGCGCATCTTTTAGTGTCGGGACGGGCATGTTTGCAATCGCCTCTTCAATTGCCCCTTCATCGCCCCAAAGTAAAACCCCCGTCCTCAAAGCCAAAACCAAGCCCTTCGCCTTCTCGCCCCTCCTCAAAACAATGACATCAACGGGTTTGGGAAAATCGGCAACTGCTTCCCAGTAAGCATCGGCGGGCAAATCGCTTTCGGTGATGACAACGATGTCAATGTCCCTTGCTAAGTCGGGAAACCAAACGAACGAACCAATCAAAACAACTGAGCAAACTTTGTCATCAACTTCAAGCAAAAGTTCGACAACTTTTGAAAGCAACTCGCTGTCCGCTGTGATGGCAGTTGATGCTCTCATGGCTGTTCCAACTCCTTTCGTTGCCTCAAACCCTCAATGAAAGCCGAGACTTCACGATGCCAACGCTCAAAGGTCTCGGCGATGTTTTCGGCTGGATAGTGACCGCCGTAGAAGTAGGCGACATGAAGCGCATCAATTATGCGTCGGAATTGTTCGTTAAAAGGCGGCGGCAATTGTCGCCTCAGTTCACCCCAACGAGTTTCCTCGGTGTCCAGAAAGCACATTGCTGCCATCCGAGCAGCATCAAACAACGCATTGAAAGCGTTGCGGATGTCCATGTCACGGTCAACAGGGTCTGATGCGTTAAGTCCCATCTGAAAGTAGTGACGCGCCCTGTCGGCAACCCTTCTCGCTTGCTCAAAAGTTGGGATAGGCATGTTTTCAGTCGCCTCCTCAATTGCCCCTTCATCTCCCCAAAGTAAAACCCCCGTCCTCAAAGCCAAAACCAAGCCCTTCGCCTTCTCGCCCCTCCTCAAAACAATGACATCAACGGGTTTGGGAAAATCGGCAACCGCTTCCCAGTAAGCGTCGGTGGGCAAATCGCTTTCGGTGATGACAACGATGTCAATGTCCCTCGCCAAGTCGGGAAACCAAGCAAATGAACCAATCAAAACAACTGAGCGGATGGCGCCATCAACCTCAAGCAGGCGTCGCACGATTTTGCGGAGCAAATCAACTTGAGTTGCACTCGTTGTCATGTTCTTTCACCTTTGCTCAGCGTTCAGTTACTCGTTCGCTCATCTTCTCCGTTTCACCGCTTCACCGTTTCTCCTCCTTGCTTGCCATTTCCTTCATCCCCTCATACTTTGACGGGCACTTCAGGAACATCCTGTCGGCTTCAAAGACGCCGTTGCGGTAGCGCCCGATGACAACTGCTGCGGGAGTTTGCTCAAAACCTGCTGGTGGCACGAAGTTAGGGTTGAGCCTGACTTTACAGACTGTGCCTTTGTGGTCTTTAGCCATAAACTCCAACGCTCCTGTCTCGTGGTCGTAGGTCCGAGTTTTTTGGTCTATGAAGACGGCGACTCTGACCGTGCCAGTCATCTTCTTCGCTTCCTCAAAACTCACATAAGGCTGGACAAAGTTGCCCTGCGAAAATAGGGCATAGCCCGCGTAAACGAGCAAACCAACGAAGCCGACGACAGCAAACAATTTCCATCGTCGCTCAAACATCACTTCATGTCACCTCCATGCGGGAAATCGTCACTCAACTTTTTCGTTGCCTGTCTTGTGTGCCTCGTCCTGTTCAATTCCCCTCAGTTTCGCCTCCAGTCGCCACAAGTAAGCCATTAACGCAATCCAAGTCACAAGCCAAGTCAAAAAGAAGGGCAAAGAATCCGTCATCGCTCTACGCCTCCGTTTCCCTTAACGCAATTTGCATCTTTGCCCGTTCCAATCGCAAGATAGCGCTTTTTGTCCTGACGAGTTGAACGAACAGCAGCAGGAAAGCCAACATGGCGAGCCTGACGACAAGACGATAGTGAAAATCCAACCCACCTCGTGCGATAATCCCTGACGGGTGCGCGCTTGCTGCTTGGACTGTGGGCAAGTATGGCACGACCCAATAAAGGAAGATGGAAGCGACCGCGCCCAAGACAGCGTAAGCAGCGCTCACCGAAGCCTTGCGCTCTGGGTCCTCAATTGCCCCACGAACCAGCAAGTATGCCGAATAGGTGAGCAAGACCAAAAGCATCGTAGTTTGCCTCGGGTCCCAACTCCACCATTCGCCCCAAGCCAATCGGGAAAAGTAAGCGCCCGTAGCAGTTGCCAACACAGCAAAAAGCCAGCCAACTTCAATGGACGCATAACTCAAATCGTCCCATTGAGCCTTCCTCGTCACCAGGTAAGCGACACCAAAACCTGCAGCGGCTATAAAGCCGATGAACGAGACGATGGCGAGCGGGACATGAACGAAGATGATTTTTGCGATGTGCCCGTTGCCATACCACTCGGCGAACTCTTTTGCAGGCGGCACCCAAAAGAAGGCAAGGGCAAAAACGATGACCGTGAGAACTCCAACCGCTATGGTCAAGATGTGACCGACTGTCCGTCGCATTTTCTCCAGCCTCCTTCAAAGCGTTTCAAATTTTGCCATCGGGTTTTGCAATTTGTGTCAGGGTCAGCCTTATTCGGCTTCTGGAGTGCACATCTCCCGATGTGCCGAAAAATTTCAGCAGTGCGGGAGCACTGCTCTCCAGAAAGTGCTCAAGATTTCTTCAGGCTAAATTTGCTCCGTCCATTGCAGCGCTTCCTTGTAAAAACTGGCGAAAAAGATCAAGGCACCGCCGATCAGAAGTGCAAGCACAAGAAAGATGAGCGTGTAGTAAACGAATGTCAAGACGAAAGGCTTTACCGTTTGGGCAGTCAACGCTTCTTGCTCAAGGGCTTCAGCAACTCGCTGCAACCCCTCGTCCAAGTTGCCCGTTCGTTCGCCCACGACAATCGCTTGAGCGACTGTAGGTGGAATGAACGGAATGGAAGCGACGGCTGTGCTGAACTTTGCACCTTGCTTCAACGAAGCAGCCTGTTGGCGTGCAGCGCGAGCCATCGTTAGGCTTCCTGAAGCCTGTCCAGCCAAAATCAAACTTTCCGTTGGTGGAATTCCTGCAGAGTAAAGCATTGCCAGAACCCTTGTAAACCTTGCGACGGCATACCTTCGCTGCGGCAACCCGATCAAGGGCAACCTCATTTTAACTCCGTCCCACCAAAGCGCTGCTTTCGGGTTGCGGGTAAGGAACCAACTGAGCAAGTAAAGCCCCAGAAAAGCGACGATGCCCCAAAGCAGGTAGCGAAACGGTCCAAACATCCGCTCGTAAAGCCACTGAGCCCACTTAGGGTCTGGCGAAAGGGCAACCATAATCTTCGGCAAAGCGAAAATGACGAACAGGAGAATCGGCGTCAGGCAACCGAGATAGCAACCGAAGCAACCCATCATTGCTCCCCAAGTGAAAAGCCATGTCCTGTGCTCTTGTTGAAAGTGGTTGGCGAGGAACCCCAAAACTTTGTCAAGTTGACCGCTGCGTTCACCAGCCTGAATCATCGGGATGACATGGATTGGGAAAGCGACGCCTGTTTCTGCCAAGGCTTGAGATAGTGGCACCCCTGCGGCGACTCGTTTTGAAGCGTGGCTGGCAACTGCGGCAAGTGGTGTCGGCATTTTTGCGATTGTCTCCAAAGCGTCAACCAAAGGGACTCCCGCTCGGACGGATTGGTAAAGGTGTTGGAAGAACTGAGCGAGGACGGAAGGGCGAACGCCAAAAGTTTTGAGCCACCAAGAGATTCTCGCTCTTTGCTGAACGGGTCTGAGCAAAGTCGGCTGGATGCCTTGTTCTCTGAGCCTGTCTTGGGCTTCGGAAACTGTTTCGGCGTAGATTGTCCCCCGTCTCGGCTGTCCCGACAAATCTCGCCCTTGCCACTCGTAAACGGGCATCTCCCTCACCGACCAAAAATTTGGCATCGGCTATAGCGCTTGTTGAGTTCCTTGCGTGCGACATTCACCTTCCCGCTGCAACGCTTCGGACTAACTTGTCAATTTTGTCCTGAACGAGTTTCCCCACTTCATGCAGAACCTCTCGCTCTTCTTCAGATAGGGCATCAACCCGAACAGTCACACCTTCTCGGCTCAACTCAATTGGGAGTCCAACAGTTCCGAACTCAGAAGGCGTTTGGGCGCAAAGGAAAACAGGCTCGCTTGATTGAGTGGCTTTCATTAACTTCAACACCGATTGAGCAGCGATGCCGCCAGTTTTCGCCCCTGAAGTGTGGGTTAGGTAGGACTTGACGATTGCCCTAACTTCCGTTGGGAATGGCTGAAGCGCCCTGTAGGCAGCGTCCAAGCCTTCACTTCCCAAAACACTTTCAGCGACTTGGAACGCTTCCAACTTGGACCGCTCAAAAACTTCTCTGGAAGGGCAGCGGAGTTTGCGAACGGTCTCATCGTTCAAAGGTTTTCCGTCAACCCTGACCAAACTCCAAAAGAAAAGCATATTCGGACCGTGCTCGCCACCAGCCCAAGCAATGACCCTTTGAGGTTCGCAGTTTAGGTCGCGAGCGATTTCAAACCTGAAGCGGTAACTATCAACGAGAGCGCCCGTTGCGACAATTTGGCGGGTTTCTAAAGCGTCGCTCAAAAGTTTCACGACCAACTCGTTTGGGTTGGTCACAACAATCACCCAGCCGATGCGGTCTCGGTTTCGCACCAAGTAAGGCAGTAAACTTTGGACTAACCGACAATTGTCCTCAGCGAGCCTTTCGCGGTGAAATATGCGGGTGAAATGGGCAGGGTCGGGGACGCTGGCAACGAAAACCAAAAAATCGCCCCAAGCGTCGTCGGTGTCAACGGATGCGACAATGTTGATGCCTTTGTCAGCGAAGGCTTCAGAAAAATCTTCCGCCATGCCCCTGACGATGAACCCACTTTTGCCCTCTTTCCTGCCGATAAACACAAGTTCGTCACCTTCGGAAAGAAGGTCACTTAAAATGAGTGCGTGGCTTATGACCCGACCGACATCTGACCCAGCGCCCAAAACAGCAACTCGCACAGCGTCAAAGCACCTCCTCAGGCGCAAAAGTTTGCCATTTCAAATCACGCCCATTCCCTTCAAGGCAGTTAGAAGGTTTTCCCGCTGGCTTTCAGGGAGCGGGAGGAAAGGCGCTGAGATGAAAGGGCGAATCAGACCTTTCAAGTGAAGCGACATTTTGAGGGCTGGTAAAAAGGGCATCGTTTCAAGAAGCCTTACAAGTTCGTTTATCTTTCGCTGCCAAGCAAGTGCCGAGGTTGCTTCTCCTCTTCTGGCAGCATCATACAAAGCCACAAACCAACTTGGCACCAAATTCGCCGATGAGTTGATGCCTCCGTGAGCGCCGTAAAGGAGTGTGGGAGCAAGCAACGCATCGTGACCTTGAAAGACGAGGAAGTTTCGCCCATTCATTTGGTCAACCAAGTTGAGGACAAAGGGCAAATCTCCCGTTGAGTCCTTGATGCCGACAATGTTGGGCGCTTCGGCGAGCCGTTCAATCAACCCAAGGGAAAATCGGACTTTCGTTGTTGAGGGTATGTGGTAAATCAGGATTGGCAATTCGCACTCGGAAGACAAAGCCCGATAGTGATTTTCAATCTCAGCATCGCTGAGGCGGTAGTAGAAGGGTGGAGCCGCAACGACACCGTTAGCGCCAAACCTTTGAGCCTCTTTCGCCCAAAAGATTGACCGCTTCGTTCCCGTCTCCGTCACACCGACCAAAACAGGCACTTCACCGTTTACCTCCGAGACCACAACATCAATTGCCCGTCTCTTTTCATCGTCGGTCAAATGAGCGAACTCACCTGTTGAGCCGAGCACGAAAATGCCGTGAACGCCCGATTGAATTAAGTGTCGGACCAAAGCCCTCATTGCGCCCTCGTCAACTCGCTCAATTTCGTCAAGAGGTGTCACTACAGGCGGAATTATTCCGCTGAACTGCATCCTTTTTCCCTCCTTTCACTCTCCCATCACAACACGCCCAACTTCCTGAGAACCACTGCGCCGCAAGCGATGTCTTGAATGGCTAAGCCTGTTGAGGAGAAGACAGTGATTTCGTCATCAGATGTGCGCCCATCCTTTTTGCCTATGAGCACTTCGCCCAATTCGCCGATAATGTCTTCGGGCTTCAAAAGCCCTTTTTGGAGCGGGACATTGACCTCGCCAGATTCCATCCCTTGAGCCATGTCGTCCAGAAAAACTCTCGCCCTCCGTAAAATTGCTGGGTCTAACTCTTGCTTGCCCGGCGCATCAGCGCCGATGCAGGTGAAGTGAACTCCTTCCGAAACCCATTCGCTCTGCACCAGAGGCTTGCGGGACGGAGTGGTGGTGACAATGACATCGGCATCTTGAACGGCTGACTTTGGGTCGGGACAAACTTTGATTTCTACCCCAAGTTGCGGCTCCAAGTCTTGCTTGACTTGCCAAGCCAAATCTTCGTCAAGGCTCCAGATGCTGACCTGTTCTAAATTCGGCAAGGCAAGTTTGTGGGAAAGGAGTTGAAACCTGCCTTGAGTCCCAGCGCCCAAGACGGCAAGTTTTCTGGAGTTGGGACGAGCCAAAGTGCGAGTGGCAAGTGCACCTACTGCAGCGGTCCTAAGAGCCGTCAAGTATGTCGCTTCAATGACAGCGAGGGGGAAACCCGTTTCTGGCTCAAGCATGACCAAGATTGCCATCACCGTCGGCAATCCCTTCTCGCGGTTGTTTGGGTGAGAGTTGACGACTTTAACTCCAGCGACATTTTGCTTGGGCAAATATGCGGGCATGGCTCGGAAGTCACCGTTAGGTAGTGGGACGATGAGTTTTGGTGGCATAAGTGCATGACCTTCTGCCTTGTCACGGAAAGCAGTTTCTACAGCCTCAACGGCTTCTGGGAGGGGAAGCAGTTCCTTAACTTGCTCCTCACGAACATAAACGGTCTGTCTTGCCATAACCTTTCACCTCCCAACGCAATTATGTCAACTGGGGCGGAAAGTGTGTCAGGATTTTATCCGCCTACCCTTGCCCATCACTTTTGGAAGTGGCAATGTTGAAATTTGGCTTTAACAGGAAGTGAGGTGATAGGGCAATGCCTGCGAACCTGACGCCAGAATACTTGCAAGCGGAAGAGGATTTTCGCAAGGCTACGACCATTGAGGAGAAGATTGAAGCCCTTCAGCGGATGCTTGCCCTTTTGCCGAAACATAAGGGCACAGAGCGAATTCAGGCAGATTTGAAGCGACGCCTGGCGAAACTTAAGGAGATGGAGCAACAGCAACGCGCTCGCAAAGGCGGTGGCGTTGACCCATTTTACATCCCTCGCCACGGTGCAGGGCAAGTTATCGCCGTCGGTTTCCCCAATGTGGGCAAGTCGGCACTTTTGAGCGCTTTGACCGGTGTCCAACTTGAAGTCGCCGATTACCCATACACGACCCAACGACCCTATCCAGTCATGATGCCATACGAGAACTTGCAAATCCAGTTAGTTGACACGCCTCCTATCGTGGATGAAGTTGAGCCAGCCTTTGCTGGAATGGTTCGGAGAGCCGATGAGGTGTTGCTAATCGTTGACCTTTCGACGGATGACTGCTTTGACCAAGCAGAAGCACTGTTGAAAGGTTTTGAGGCAAGGAAGGTGAAGTTGGTGAGAGAACCTGTTAACGACAACCCAGCAAATCCTGTCGTTGAGCGGAGCGCAATTTTGGTGGGCAACAAATTGGACGAACCTGAAGCCGAGGAGCGATTTATCTTGCTGAAAGAGACATACGACCAGCGACTTCCCATGATTGCGGTCTCGGCGAAGGAAAGAGAGGGGCTTGACGAACTCAAGCGAATGATTTTTGAAGGTTTGCGGATAATCCGCGTCTATTCCAAACCGCCCGGCAAAGAACCTCAACTTGACAAACCCTTCGTGCTGAAGAGAGGGGCAACCATCTTAGACTTTGCCGAGGAAGTTCACCGAGACTTCCCCGAACGGTTGAAATACGCCCGCGTTTGGGGTTCAGCGGAGTTCCCCGGGCAACCTGTCAGCAAGGATTTCGTGCTCCAAGACGGTGACATCGTTGAGTTGCATGTTTGAGTTGATGCGTGATGCGTAATCCGTGATGCGTGAAAGCGTAATGAGAAAAAACGGAAAAGGGCATAGGGGGTAATCCCTACGCCCTTCAATTGTTGCCAAGTTAAGGTTCAGTCTCGGACTTCAACGAGTTCCTTGCGGCGCCGTCGGGCAACAGCCTTCTTTTCGGCTTCCCTCTTCTCCCTAACCGCTGCTTGGGCTGCAGCCAATCGGGCGACAGGGATTCGGAAAGCGGAGCAACTGACATAGTTGAGCCCGACTTCGTGGCAGAACCAGACGCTGTTGGGTTCACCGCCATGCTCTCCGCAGATGCCGATTTCAAGGTCGGGCTTAACGGAACGAGCCTTCTGGACGCAGATTCGCATCAGTTCGCCGACGCCCTCTCGGTCAAGGACCTCAAATGGGTTCGCCTTCAAGATTGGCGTTCCTTCTTTGCCCGGAACTTCTTCAAGGTAGTCAGCCATGAACTTGGCTTCAACATCGTCTCTGCTGAACCCGAAAACTGTTTGGGTCAAGTCGTTAGTGCCGAAACTGAAGAAGTCAGCGACTTTGGCGATTTGGTCAGCAGTGATGCAGGCTCTGGGAACTTCAATCATCGTCCCAATCATGTAGTCAACTCGGACCCCAGTTTCAGCGATGACTTGTTCCGCTACCTCTTCGGCATCCCTGCGGGTGACAATCAACTCATTGACATGACCGACGAGCGGGATTTCAATCTTGGGCTTGGGGTTGTAGCCTTCCTTCTTGAGTTGGCATGCTGCCTCCATAATGGCTCGGACTTGCATTCGGTAGATTTCTGGGAAGGTGACGCCCAATCGGCAACCTCGGTGACCGAGCATGGGGTTGTGTTCGTGCAACCGAACGGTTTTTGCCCAAATTTCCTCAAAGGGTTTGCCCAACCGCTCAGCGAGTTCTTTCGCTTCTTCTTGGGTGTGGGGCAGGAATTCGTGCAAGGGTGGGTCAAGCAAGCGAATGATGACGGGAAGCCCGTCCATCTCTTTCAGGAGACCATAGAAGTCTTCACGCTGGAAGGGCAGAATCTTTGCCATTGCATCTTCGCGCTCTTTGGGGTCATCGGCGAGAATCAGTTGCTGGAAGTAGGGCAACCGTTCGGGTGCGAAGAACATGTGTTCGGTTCGGGCAAGCCCGATGCCTTCGGCTCCAAGCAGGCGAGCGAGTCTTGCTTCTTCAGGCTTATCAGCGTTTGCTTGGACGCCCAACTTGCGTCGCTCATCAACCCAAGTCATGAATTCGGCATAGTAGCGGTAAAGTTCGCTCTCTTCGGGTTTCATCTCGCCCATGATGACCCGAATAATCTCGCTGGGGACGACAGGGACATCGCCCAAATAGACGACACCGTTAGTTCCGTCAATGCTGATGTAATCGCCTTCCTTGACGACTGTGCCGTTGACAGTGAACTGCTTGTTAGCGTAGTCAATGACGATATCGCGGCAGCCGACAACGCAGGTTTTGCCCATCGCTCGTGCGACGACGGCGGCGTGGCTGGTTCGCCCGCCCTCGCTGGTCAAGATGCCTTGTGATGCGTGCATCCCTTCAATGTCGTCGGGAGAAGTCATGTGTCGCACCAAGATAACTCGTTCGCCACGCTTTGACCATTCAACGGCTTCATCGGATGAGAACACGACCCGACCCGATGCAGCGCCGGGGGACGCAGCAATTCCTTTTGCCAGTCGCTTTGCTTGCTTGATGGCTGCTTCTTCAAACTGTGGGTAGAGCAACTGTTCAAGCAAACGAGCGTCAACCATCAAAACAGCGTCATCGGGAGTGATGAGACCTTCGTGAACCATGTCAACAGCGATTCGGATTGCCGCAAGTCCTGTCCGCTTACCCGTTCGGGTTTGCAGGATGTAAAGTTTGCCCTTCTCAACGGTGAACTCAATGTCCTGCATGTCGCGGTAGTGCTCTTCAAGTCGCTTGGCGTAGCCCAGCAATTCTTCGTGGATATGTGGCATGTTCTGGGCGAGCCACTGGATGTCCATCGGCGTTCGGATGCCAGCGACGACATCTTCGCCTTGTGCGTTGGGCAAGTAATCGGCATAAAGCCCGGGCTTACCCGTTGCTGGGTCACGAGTGAAGCCAACGCCTGTTCCAGAATCCCAACCCATGTTGCCGAAGACCATCGTTTGGACATTGACGGCTGTGCCCAAGTCGTGGGGGATGTTGTTGATGCGTCGGTAACTGATGGCTCTCGGGTTGTTCCAACTTCGGAAGACTGCCTCAATAGCCATTTCCAGTTGCTGCCATGGGTCGTCGGGGAAGTCACGACCTGTCCTTTCGCGGATGAGAGCCTTGAACCTCTGGACGGCTTCCTTTAGGTCATCAGTGGTCAAGTCGGTGTCGCGAACTTCTTTGGGGTCTTTGCCCGACTCTTGAGCCCTGCGAGCCTTGAGTTCGTTGAGGATGTGCTCAAACTCCTCTCGGTCAACGCCCATAACAATGTCGCCGAACATTTGGACAAACCGCCGATAAGCGTCGTAAGCGAACCGCTCATCGTTGGTCTGCTTGATGAGCCCATGAATGGTTTGGTCGTTAAGACCCAAGTTCAAAATCGTGTCCATCATGCCTGGCATGGAAGCGGGAGCGCCAGACCGAACGGAAACGAGCAACGGGTTTTCAGGGTCACCGAATTTCCGCCCGACTTTCTTCTCAACTTTCGCCATGTATTGCCGAACTTCGTCCATCAAACCTTCGGGCAGTTTGCCGCCGTTGCGGTAGTATTCGCGGCAAACCTCAGTGGTGATGGTGAAGCCGGGCGGGACGGGCAATCCCAAGTTCGTCATCTCCGCCAAGTTAGCGCCCTTGTTGCCCAGCAACATCCTCATTTCCGCCTTGCCTTCCTCAAACAAGTAGATGCGTTTTCGCTTGCGAGCCACAATCGCACACCTCCGTCTAACTTTGAATTTTGGGATAGCGCTTCCTGCTCAGCCGAAAGGCAAACAAAAGGATAACGCAGCGATGCAGGATGTAAACTGGGACTTTACCCTGACAAGGCTCATTGCCTCGTCCCTTGCCTCAAAGCATCAAAATAGCGGCGGACACGCTGTCGCTCCGATGGTGGAATTTGTTGGCTGCTTAGGGCTTGCTCTGCCCGTCGCGTGTAAGCGGGCAAAATTCGGCTCAAAGGTATCCCTGAACCGCTCGGTGAAGGCGGTGCAATCACATCCTCGCCAACTGCTGGACCTGGCAGCAAAGGTTGTGAACCTGTCAGCGCTTCTGGTCTCGACCGAACATTCAACTTCACCGATTGGCTGCCGATGTTAAAGTTTTCTGGTTGTCCAACCCACTCGCCAGTTCCCCAGTCAGGTCCTTGACCCAAGCCGGTGCCTGCGCCAAATCCCATGCCTGCACCAAGTCCTGTGCCGGCTACGCCGGCACCAACGCCAACTCAGCCAAACCCGAAGTGGGGGCGGTGACCCCGCCCCGAACCCTTTCAGGTTCCGCCCTCCTTCAACCGCTTCACCGCTTCCAAGATTTGCTTTGCCAGTTCGCGGATTTTCTCATCGTCGCCATATTGCTTCGCCAGTTCCTCAATTGCCTTCTCCAATTCCTTCAGCATCCGCTCCAGTTCCTCAGGCGAAACTTGCGGGATTTGGTTTTCCCGCAAGTTCTCAAGTTGCTTTTGGAGTTCCGAAAGCAACTTCATCGCCTCTTGGAAGTTAGGGTCGCTCATCAACCTGCGTAAAAACTCTTGTGCTTGTTCCGAAAGTTGTAACGCCCTCATCGTTTGTTGCAGGCTTTTAAGTTGCTGCTGAAGCATTTGCTGCTCGGCAGTCGTCAACGGTTGACCTTGCAAGTTGCGCCCCGACTGAAGCATTTGCTGCAACATCGCTTGTTGCTGCTTCAATGCCTCCATCAACTGCTTCAGTTCCTGTTGGCTAAGTTGCCCCATGCCACTTAAAGCCCGTTGAAGCAGTTGCTTTTCGGCTTCAAGGAGTTGGCGCTGAGTTTCCGTAAGGTCACGAGATTGAAGTTGACGCTCTATCTCCCGCATCCGCTCAAGCAAAGCCTTCATCTCTTGCATCTGCGAAGCCATCGCTTTCTGCTTCATGCTCTCTTTCAGAGTCTCGGCAGCAGTTATCGCTTTCGTTGAAACGCGCTTTATGTGCTCTTGCGATTGGCGCTGCAACTTTTCCGCTTCAGCCAGCAACTTTTCTGCCTTGACAAGCGCTTCCTTTTTGCTCAGCCGTCCCCTCTGTGCCTGCTTGTAAAGTTCGCGCAGTTGCTGGGCTATGGCTTTCTCCAGTTTGGTGGCTTCAGGCTCTTTCGCGTGTTCAACAACGGGCTTAAGGACTTTGTTGAGGTTCTCAACGACTTGCTTCGCTTCCTTTCGGTCTTGGCGGAATGAGGCGAGGAAAGGCAACGGCAACTGAGGTAAGAAGTTGCTGACCAACAAAGCGACAAGCAAAAGTGCCATCGCCCCATGCCATGTTGTCAAGCGGAAACGAAAGATTTGCGATGGTCGCACCGATGCGAGGTGGGAAACGGCGTCTTCGCGCAGAGGTTGGGTAAAAGGAGTTTCGCTGCACAAAAGTGCCGTAGTGACTCGGTCTTTGAGTTCAGCCCTTCGGTCAATCAACTGAGCAACCGCTTCGGCTGGAAGGAAGCGAACGAGAGCGTAAACTATGCCCGAAAGGAGACCTATGGCGATGGGGAAGGCGATGGATATGGGTTCCGCCTCCCACTTGCCGAGCCAATCGCCCAAATCGGTCAGCAGGGCAAAGATAAGCCCAATCGTCCCACCAACCGCTGAATACTTCCACGCCAATACCAACCTGACCCGCCGCCTGAAAGGAGTCAAATGCTTTATGAGCGCGTTTTGCTCCATGTCAGCACCTCCCGTCAATCCAGAACCGACGCAACAATTTTAGCAGGTCACAAAAGGGTTTGTCAAACGCCAAAGAGTGTGCTCAGGAAACGCCCGCGCCATTGGCTTTAGCCAATATGAGTGCAAGCGTGCAGGCGTGTAAGGGTGAACAAAGAGGTGCTGAGTGAGGATTGCAAGGTGCAGTTGTAAGCGCCTAAATTTCTCGGCGGTGCGGGAGCATTGCCCTCCAGCATTCGCCTGAGCCGAAGTTTTCTTGCCTTCCCCGCAAAGTGCCGTCAAACTCTTTGTGACGATAGCGATTTGCGGAGTGAAACGGGAAATGAAATGGTTCCTTCTGCGCAGGTTGCTGAGTTTCATTTGCCCGGACAAATGCGTTGACAAAGTTACGGATGTGTCGCTGACCGAATTGAGCGAGAACGGGATTCGCGTCATCTTCGTTGACTTGGACAACACCCTTACCGCTTGGGGAAGCAGCAAGGTCAGCGAACCAGTCAGGCAATGGATTGAGCGTGCAAAGGAGTTGGGCTTTCAGGTGGTGATTGTTTCAAACGCCGGGCTTCGCAAGAGGGTCAGCCAAGTCGCCGACGCTTTGGGCATCGTCGGGATTGCAGCCGCTGGCAAGCCGAGGCGTTTCGTCTTTCGGCGCTACTTGGAATGGAAAGGCTTGAAACCGAGCCAAGCCGTCATGATTGGCGACCAACTTTTCACCGACATCTTGGGTGCAAAAAGGGCAGGCATGAAAGCCATCCTCGTTGAACCCTTGACAGAAAGAAGGTTCATCACGGGACGAATCCAGCGCCCTTTGGAACTGCTCGCCCTCAAGTTCCTCCGCCGATTGGGTCTTTTGCCTTAAGCCATCTAAAGGGGCAAGGGACAGGGGGCATGGGACACGGGAAAAGGTTTTTCCTCAACTCCCAAATGCGCCAAGCCTAAGCCGTCAATGCACTCCGCACCTCGCACTCAAATTGTTTTGAGTTTCCGCTCAAGGGCTTCCTTTTGCTGCGTCAGTTCTGCTAACCGCTGCCGCTCCGCTTCGACGATTTCCACTGGAGCCCGTTCAACGAATTGAGGATTGGAGAGACGAACTTGAACCCGCTCCAGTTCCTTTGTCAGTTCGTTCAACCGTTTTTGCCATCGTTCCTTCAACTTGCTGATGTCCACGATGCCACTCAATGGGACAAAAACCTCGGCACTGTTCACCAACTCGGAAACGGCTTGTGGCACCGTCTCACCGAAGCGGATGAACCTGACTTCGTTGATGCGACCGACGAACCGCAACCACCACAGGTTTTCCTCAACCAGTTTCGGAATTCGTTCATCGTCGCAAGCGAGCACTATGTCCACTTTCGCTGTCGGGATGCCTAAATCGGCTCGGATGGCTCGGACTTTCCGCACCAATTCCATCAAAAACGCCATTTGTTGCTCCGCCTCTTCGTCAAAGAAGCGTTCATCCGCCTCAGGGTATTCCGCCACCATCAACGCCTTCGGCTCCGCACTCTCACTTGCACTCCGCACCCCGCATACTGCACCCGCTTGTCTTAACCTCTGCCAAAGTTCCTCGGTCACAAAGGGCATGAAGGGATGAAGCAACCGCAGCGAAGTTTCCAGAACCGCCACCAACGCTTCCCGATACACTTCAGCCATCTTGTCACCTTGCGTTCCACCTTCTGGAACTTCCGCACTTCGCACCCCGCATCCCGCACTCTTGCTGATTTCCACGAACCAATCGCAAAACTCGTCCCAGACGAAGTTGTAGATGGCTTTTGCTGCATCAGCCAACTCGTATTCCTCCATTGCGTTGTTGACCTGAGCGATTGTCTTGTGCAGCCGAGAGAAAATCCAACGCAACCCCGTCCCGCTTCAGCGGGTATCGGATGAACCACAGGTGTCCCGGCTCGCCTTCCTCGTTGCGCTCAACCTCAAGGTCACTGAGAGCCGTCAAGCATCTCGGACACCAGTTGACGATTCTGTAGCCACGATAAATCAGCCCTTCGTTCCACAAGCGGATGAAGGTCTCTAACACTGCCCGTGCGTAGTGTTCGTCCATTGTGAAACGCTCTCGCCGCCAATCGTAGGAGCAACCGAGTTTGCGCATCTGCTGCAAGATGATGCCGCCATACTGCTCCTTCCACTGCCAGACCCGCTCCAAAAACTTCTCCCGCCCCAAGTCATAGCGGGTCTTCCCTTCCTTCGCCAACTCCTTCTCCACGACAACCTGAGTCGCGATGCCAGCATGGTCAGTGCCTGGCACGACCAGGACATTGTAGCCTTTCATGCGCTTGTAGCGGGCAACGATGTCGTGGATGGTGTGATTGAGAGCGTGACCCATGTGCAGCGAGCCAGTCACATTGGGTGGCGGGATAGTGATGCAAAAACTTGGGCGCGGGTCATCAACCTCGGCGTAGAAGAAGCCGTTCTCTTCCCAAAACCGATACCAACGCTCCTCAAGTTCCTTCGGGTCGTAAGCCGTTGGGAACCCTTGCTCGCTCACCTGCTGAACCCTCCTTTTGCAGGTTGGGTGTGTTCCGAAAGCCCGAAAAAACCTTTCCATGTCTCGGGCTTCAGCCCGCAGTTGATAGCGAGCGAAACTGAGTGCCGACTTTGGTCAGCGAAAATTCTAAGTGCTCGCTCAAGTCAAGTCTAATTTTGGCACGGCGTGAGTTTGTTTCCAGCACCCTTTTTCCCCATTTCGCCTGCCAATTCCCCCCGCTGGCAAATTGCGAATTCCAGTGAAAGACTGATTTGGGCGCTGAGTGCCCGAAACCGAGGGAAGGGGGTTGATGGCGATGAGGTTGGCGTTCATGACTTGGGCGTGCCCAAACTGGACGGTGGAGCAAATTATTGATGCTGCGAAGCGGTATGGTTACGAGGGCGTTGAGTTCCGCCTTTCGGTGAACCACGCTCACGGTGTTGAGGTCGGAATCAGCGACGAACGAAAATCCCTCGTGCGAAACTTGTTCAAGGAAAATGGCTTGACAATTGCTTGCCTTGCGAGTGGGGTCAGGTTCTCATCAGCCGATGCGAACGAGCGACGCAAAATGGTTGAGCAAGCGAAAGCGGAAATTGAATTGGCGGCGAGTTTAGAATGCAAATGCGTTCGCGTTTTCGGCGGCAACCTGCCGGAAGGTGTGAGCCGAGAAGACGCACACCGCTACATTGCCGATTGCTTGCGCCAACTTGGCGAGTTCGCTTCAAGCCACGATGTCTTCGTTTGCTTGGAGACCCACGACGCTTTCAGCCGAGCCGAGCACGCGGCTGATGTTGTCAGACTCGCCAACCACCCCAATGTCGCCATCGTTTGGGACATTCGCCACCCACTCGCTCACGGCGAGACAATGAGGGAAGCGTTTGAGCATGTCAAGCCTTTTGTCAAGCACTGCCACATTGGCGACCGGAAGCGAGTTGATGGCAAATGGCAATTCGCTCACATCGGTGAAGGCGAAGTCCCTGTGGGCGAAGCGGTGCAACTCTTGCGCACAATCAACTTTACTGGCTTCCTCTCCTTTGAGGCTGAAGGTTTCGGCGATATTGACCCTGACACCCTCCTGCGTGAATACGCCGAACGAATGCGCCGCCTGCTTGAGGCTTGAACTCACTTCAGCACGAAAACTTTGACGATGGGGTTGACATACCGCATATCGTGCGGGAGCGGTCGGAAATACCAACGGAAGGGTTTGTCGCTCCAAGGCAATTTGGGTTCTTTGCGGAAGACGCGAACGGTGACGCTATGGCTATAAAGCCACTCGTAAAGGCGAATCACATCCCCCATCCTCAACCGAAGCGGGTCGCCATACTCAAAATCGCTGGCAACAAACAAGTTGGCGTCACTACCGCTCAACATGTTCAGGTCAAACTGAACCAGCAGCAACTTGAAGGGCGCAGTGACTTGCCAAGCAGCAAAATCTTCCTTCGTTTTCATCCCGCCGTTTATCGGGCAGATGGGAGGCGTGAAAAACCAAGGCAAATCGTGCATGGCGACTGTCAACGGTCTGAACTTGCGGGCGTATTCGGCGATGAAGGTTGCAGCCTCATCGCGCGGGTCAGGCGGAGCAAACAAACTCGCAATTGCAATTCCGCAAAGAAGGGTGTAAGCCACTGTCGCAACGGAAGCCAATCGCCAGAAATTTCGCCACCTCAGTTTCTCCCACGCCCAACCCGCCCACAAAGCCAAAACGGGGAGCAAAGGCATAAGGTAACGGGCGAAGCGAACTTGAGCGAAACCGAGAGGGATGAAGTAAGCGAGTGCGAACACAACGGTTGCGGTGCGCGATGCGTAATGCGTGAAACGAGGATCATCGCCTTCGTTGGGCTTCGGTGAGCCGAAAGGCAAAATTCCCGCAAGGGCGAGAAGAACGGCGGGGACACCAACGGCTGCGGGCAAGTTGACGGTCAGGTGAAACCAGTGACCGTTTCCGGTTTCGGCGAAAACATAACCGTGCCCTATTCGGCTGTGAACGAAAGTCTCCCAGTAAAAGTCGCGCCAAAACTCTTGGAAGGCAAGAACCGAATAGGGACAGCCGAGCAAAAACCCTAACCCCATCGCGGCGGTAATCCCTGCAATCCTAACGACTGCGTTGAACCAACTGGTTTGCCGTCCCCACAAAATCACCAAAGTCAGCCAAAGTGCGGGAGCAACCGAATACTTGACGGCAGTTGCCAAACCCGCAACGAAAGCAGCGAGCAAAAACCTTCTCCCCGTTTCAGCCGAAGAAGCCAGATAAAGCGAAAGGGTGGTCAAAAGCGTGAGCGGGACATCAACGGTCGCAAAGTGGCTGTGCTGGACATGCATCGGGAAAGTCGCGAGGAGAAGCGATGCGATGAACGCTGCCCATGAACTGGCAATTCGGCGAACCCAAAGGAAGACGAGCAAAACAGTGGCGATGCCGCAGAGAACTGAGAGCCAACGAGCCAAAAGGTGCAATTTGGCAAATTCCGTCACGGCAGCCACCGATTCCGAAACCCCAACCCACCCGCCAGTTGAGAACGCTTTGAAAAAGTGTGTCAAGTCAAGGAAGCCATAACCCTCGGCGAACAGACGAGCGAAATAAACGGCGTAGAGGAACAAACTCCCGTAGTTGAAGAAGTGCGGGTTCATTTCGCCGGCGAAAATGTTCATGTGCAAGGTCGGTCCGATGACAGTGATTTCGTCGGGATGGTATGAGTGAACTCGGTCGGGAGATGGCAACCCCCACTCAAGCCCATAAAGGCGAAGCAGCAGGGTTAACGCTAACACAGTGGAAACCATCACCATTTCCCTGACTGTCAACTTGGCGGTCTTGCGAACATTGACTTCCACAATCCTTTCTGCTTGGACCTTCATTGCCCATCACCCATCAAGCGTCTCTAATCGCCAACCTGCCAAAAGTGTGCTCCAAAAGCCCCGATTTGTTCCTATCCATGCTGCAGGCTTCAAACTGAGTTGCCGATTAAACGAAACAGACCATGCTAACGGCTTCAAGCCATAGTTGATGATAGCAGAAAAACAATCCATGCTATGGGCTTTAGCCCGTAGTTGATGACGCAGAGCATAAGTGCTGACTTTCAACGGAACGAGGGGCGTGGTACGAGGGACGAGAAAAATAGGAGGACGAGGCTCTTGCTGAGCCAAAACGACAGCGAGTAGCGAATAGCGAGTGGCGAGTAGCAGATGGTTTTTCTGGAGGGCACGGCTCTGCCGTGCCGAAAAATTTCGGTCGTGCGGGAATTAAACTGGAGGGCTGCTCTCCTGAGCAGCCGAATTCGTTTTCGGTCGTGCGGGAGCACGACCCTCCAGTTAAAGCCAAAACGGCGGCGAATGGCGAATAGCGAGTAGCGAATGGCGAGTGGTTTTCTGGAGGGCAGTGCTCTTGCACTGCCGAAAATTTTCGGCGCATCAAGAGATGCGCCCCCAGTTTTTCAGCCTGCTTTATGCTTTAGTGGATTTCGTTTCTTTTGGAGGGTCGGGCTCCTGCCCGACCGCAAATTTCGGCACGGCAAAATCCGTGCCACCTGATTTTTCGCCTAATGAATTCGGCGCTCAGGGAAGTTCGTTATCAACCACTGGCTAAAACCAGTGGCATGAATAGGGCAGTTAAATGACTTCTTGCACCCCGCACTCATCACTCCGCACCATTACTGTGCACGCTTACACACTTGCACGCACATCGGTTGAATCCAGTGGCACGAACAGTTTTAGAACTGCCTGAGAAGATTTTTTCCCTGCGGTAGCGACTTGACAGGTCACTCTACCTTTCCTAACCAGCAAAATTGTGGCATCCTGAAAGACAACGGGGCGAGGGGCACCCGCTGTAAGGAGGTGCCCTTGGATGACCGAAAACCTTAACGGAAAAGACCCAAAGCGATGGCTTGACACTTTCGTGATTTACTTGCGAACAGAGAGGGGGTTGCTTGAGAGTTCCGTTAAGGCTTACGCCGATGACCTTCGCAACTACCTTGAGTTCCTCGCTCAACGGGGAATTTCGCCTGACCAAGCGGGAACGGAAGCAGTGGTTAACTACTTGGCTTGGCTGCAAGGTCAGAGCCTCTCGCCGGCAACGATAAGCCGTCGCCTGACGGTCATCCGAGTCTTTCACCGCTTCCTCGTCCGAGAAGGTCTGGCTTCCCGCGACCCAACCTTGCATTTAATGTCGCCCAAGCAACCTCAAACGCTGCCCCAGTTTTTGAGCGTGCAAGAGGCAACAAGGCTACTTGAGAGCCTTCGTTCAATAGCCCTCTCCGCACAAGGACAAAAATCGCCGCTGTTGATACGCGACTACGCAATGCTGGAACTTTTGTATGCGACAGGAATCAGGGTTGGGGAGTTGGTCAACTTGAGGGTTGACAGTGTGAACTTGGAGACGGGTTTCATTCGGGTCTTGGGGAAAGGTGGTAAAGAGAGGTTAGTGCCGCTGGGGAGCACTGCCGCTGAAGCGCTGCGGCGCTACTTGAAGGAGAGCCGACCGCTCCTTGACAAAAATGGCAGCCCCTACCTTTTCCTGAACAGGCGAGGAAAAAACTTGAGGCGCGAAACCGTCATCAGGTTGGTTGAGCGATACACCGATTTGATTTTGGACCGCAAGATGTCGCCCCACAAAATCCGCCATTCTTTCGCAACCCACTTGCTCCAAGGCGGTGCCGATTTGAGGAGCATTCAGGAACTCCTCGGGCACGCCCGAATCACCACAACGCAAAGATACACTCACTTGGTCACCCCACAGTTGAGGCAGACTTACCTTGAAGCCCATCCGAGGGCTAAGCGGAACGGGAAAGGTTTGGGGTGAAGTTCATCTGCCTTTGAAGTTTGTCCGAAGGCTATCCGATTTCGCCTTGAAATTCGGGATGCCGAGTTCCGCCAGCAACTTTTGAGTTTTCGGCTCAATGAGGAACTTCAGAAACCGCTGAGCCGTTGCTTTGTTTTTTGAAGTCTTCAGCATCCCCGCTTGAACTTTGACGGGCGGGTAAGACCCTTCCGGCAACTCAGCGACGATTTTGTAGTTTGGTGACATGACTTTTTCGGGAGCGCTATCAAAGGGGCAAGTGGCATAGTAGATGCCAGCATCAACTCGCCCCATGCAGACATAGTTGACAGCCTCTTGGGCATGCCAATGGGTCACGATTTTGCCTTTCAACTTCTCCCACAAGCCCAAATTCATCAGAGCCTGTTGGGCATAGTAGCCGACAGAGTTGAGTTTCGGGTCAGCAATGGCAATGCGCCGCACCGACGGCTTTAGCAAATCGTTAAGGGACTGAATTCCGGCACGATTCCTCGCTGGGACGACGAGGATGAGTTTGAAAGTCCCGAAAGTCATGACGCTTTTGGGGTCAATGAAGCCTTCCCGCAGCAGTTGTTGAATTTCCAATTCGCCCGGCGCAACCAAGATGTCTGGGCGTTCACCCTTTTCCCGAATTCGGCGAACAAGCATCACTCCATTGTCGTAAGTGATGCGAAGTTTGATGCCTGTCTGGCGCTCAAACTCGGTTTTGAGCCTCTGAAAAGGCACTATCATTCCACAAGGGACGAACAGGTGAAGTTCGCCCTTCGGCTGAGCACCGACACTTGAGAGCACAGCAATCGTCGCAACCAAAATTGCCAACCAACGCATCGCTTATCCCCCCTGACTTGCCATCATTTGACAGCCTGCAATTCCTTCTCAATCCATTGCCGAACTAACGATTCAGGCGTAGTGCCTTTGCGGTTTGCTAATTCGCTGAGACGCTGCCATTGCATTTCAGTCAAAGTCAGCCGAATTTGCTTTCTTTTCCTCTTCCTCCCTGAAGCCTTTCTAAAATCCAACGACGCGCCAAATCTTCTGGCAGCATTCCTTGTTGGTCAGCCACCTTTCGCAATGCCCTCCATTCCCTTGCCGTCAACGCAACTGTCAAGGATTTACCTTGCTTTTCCCCGTCGCTCTGTTTTCCAAATTGGCTGAGGAGAGCCTTCCATCGCTTCCTCTCGGCAGCACTGTAATGCTTAGCGCCACAGGAATCACAAACTCCGATGGTTGCTGTGGGCACAATAACCACTTGTTTGCCAAAGCGCGCTTTGTAGTTTTCAACTTGTGTTGGTCTCACCATTCCCTTCCCGCACTTTTGGCATCGGTAGCCAAACATGACCTTCACCTCTTAGCGGGATGTGCTGTGACGAAAAAGAACACCAAACCTTCCGCTGTTTTCAAGATTTTTCCAGCAGCGTAAAATTTTCGCCCTTTCGTATCCCTGCCAATTATGACATACACCTTGTTGCCCACAGACGCTTTGAGTTTGTCACGGTTTGTCTTGATGACTCTACCTGTCGCTATACAACATTCCAAGTCATCAAGGTCAAAATGCCCAAAGTTCATAGCATCCTCAACTTTTTGGGAATAGTCGTAACAACCTTCAGCAACTAACCTTTGAATAAGAGCAAAAACACCACCGAACTTCTTTCTTCTTGCCATTTCCGTTCTCCTTCACCTTCAACCACGCCTTGCCCGCCTCCATGCCACCAAGACAGCAGCGACGATTGCCACTGCGATGATGACGGAAGCGACCGTTACCCATTCAATGTTGGCATGCCGCTCCGCTCCTGTCAGACACGGACATTGGTAATCGCCAAATAACCGACCGAACGAATATGCTACCAAAGTGTCCATGCTAATTTCCAGTGCCTCGTAAATGAGCATCTTTTTCCAGCCGAAAAAGCGAGCAATCAAGATGGCGCCGGGCAGACTAACTCCGGGACCTCCGAGCAGTATAGCCATCGCTGGCGCTACACCCATGCCTTGCTTGAGGAACGCTTTGACGAAGGGAATCTCGGTCAGGATGGGGAAATACATGAGCGAGCCGAAGACCGAAGCCAGTGCTGTTGCTTTAAAGGAGTTGTCGCCGAGGAAGAAGAAAGGCTTGTGACCCTCAGCAGTGGTGACGAACCAGTCAAGGGGGACTTTGCGGGCGGCGAAAGCGATAAGCAAAATAGCGGGCACAAGGATGGGCAGCGTCATCTTCATGAACCGCCAACTTTCCAAAAGCCACTCCTTGACCTCATAAGGCTCAAACCAATTGCTGAAAGCCCAAACGAGGGCGAGGGCACAAACAATCAAAGCAGGGAGCCTCAAAGCCCAAGGCAACCCTTTCGCTCCCAAAATCAAAAGCACGATCAAGCAAGCCATAACAAACCAACTGCGATATGGATACTTTTGCTCAAGTTCCGATAACTCAAACAAAGGTTCGCCGCCGTTAAGCGCCAATTGTTGTTCGCTCATCTGCGTGAACTGAGTGCGCCTTTGAGCGTCTTCCCGCCAAAACAGAAGAGCCATCACAACTCCGATGACAAGAGCCGAGACTATGGTGCCACCCAGTCGCCACAGTCCGAACAGCCCACCGAAAACTTGAAATGTCCAAACCAGCGTCACCAAGTTAAGCGCGGGTCCGGCGTAAAGGAACGCAAACGCCGGACCAATCCCTGCGCCTCGTTTGTAGATGCTCATAGCGAGGGGAGCGATGTTGCACGAACACATTGAGACAACAACGCCTGAAAAAATTGCAGTCCCGTAAGACACCCATCGCCTCGCTTGGTAGCCCAGATACTTCAGGACTTTTTCAACGGGCACAAACGCGGAGATTGCACCCGCCAACAAGTAGGCGGGCAGGACTACGGGCAAAAAGTCCCAAGTCAAAATGCAGCATTGAAAGATGTCAATGGCATCTGCCAGCATCTCTTGAGCGATGTTAGGGTGTGGCTGCACATCAATCGCCTCCCCATGTCAAGTTACCACCGATGGCTCAACAGGCTTCTTTTCATAAAACTGCGTCAGGATGAATAGACCGTCGTTCCACAAAATTTCTGTCTCTTTGCGGGTGACCGCTGCTTCCACTTCGTCATACTTCTCGGGCGGTAAAACCACCCTGATGACAGCATCCTCGTCCTCGTAACGAAAATCCGTCAACACGGTCACCTCTGCTTCAGGGCAAAGTTTCCTGATAAGGGCTACTAATTCGTCTATGCGCTTTTTCAGCAAAGCCTTTTTGTAGCGGCTTTTGTGCTTCATCTACCGAGCACCTCCTTGACTGCTTGAACGAACTCTCTCGCATGCCTCAAAAGCCTCTCCGCTTCTTTGTAGCTTACTTCCTCCAGTTCATAATGCGCCCGAGTCCGCAACCGATAACCGCGAGTTAGGTAATCGCCGAACCGTTCAGGGAATGCTTTGCGCTTTTTAATGCATTCCAACCCAAACCGATTTTGCAGTCCACCGTGCGTCCATTCTTCCTGTCTGATGCCAAAATGCTCCAACGCTGCAATGGCTGCCCAGAACATGGCGGCATAACAGCACAGGGCACAGCCTTCAAAAGATTGAATTTGCCAACACGCTTCCGCTCCAACAAGCAAGTTTTGAGCCTTTTCTAAAGCCGTCATGTTGGTTCCCTCAAATGTCCGCAAACTGGGCAATCGGGAAGTCGCCTCACCTTGACCAGCCTGTAACTGTGATTTGCTGTGTCGAAAATCAGCATCCGATTAGTCAACGGTTTCCCAACTCGTCCCTCGCCCCTCGTCCCTCGTCCCACGATGATTTTGATTGCTTCAATCGCCGCAAAGCAACCCGTGATGCCAGCGACAGCGCCCAACACAGGAAACGACCATGCGTGCCACCAATCGTCGGTTGGATCGTCAGGGTAAATGCAACGCAAACAGGGCGTTTGCCCCGGCACGATGACTGTGAGCGTTCCTTCCATCCCGTTCATTGCTGCTTCCACCAGAGGCTTACGGTGCCTGACAGCAACGGCGTTCAAAGCAATTCGTTCCTGCCATACTGGCGTGCAAGACAGCAGGACATCAGCCTGCGGTGCTAACTCGCCGCCCAACTCTTCCGTGAAAGGTTCGGCGATTGCAACGATTTCAACATCTGGGTTTAGCCTGTGGATGCTTTCGCGAATTTTGACGATGCGCGGCTTGCCAACCCAGTCGTAGGTTTGCAAAATCATGCGGTTCAAGTTTGACCAAGTTGTGTTGCCTTCGTGAATTATGATGAGCCGACCGATTCCCGCTGCCGCCAGATAAAGGGCAGCAGCGCCACCAACACCTCCGCAGCGAGTGATCAACGCCGTTGAATTTCTCAACTTCTCCTGACCTTTTTCGGTTACCAACGAAAGATGCCTGATGTAACGAGCCCGTTCGTTCTCCGTCAAAGCCACCGCTGACACCTCCGCAAAAATTTTGAGTGTTAGCCCTGAAAAGACGAGAACAAGCCCTGTTTGTCTTAACGCTCGCTTTAAGGGGCAAAGTTCCGGCGGAGTGGTCAGCGACCGATGTCGCGGTGAACTACGGTGCAAACAAAGCCGTTTGCCTTGACAATTTCGGCGATGGCTTCCGCCAAAGTCACGGACCTATGACGCCCTCCAGTGCAGCCGACAGCAATGGTCAAGTAGGATTTCCCCTCGCGCCGGTAAAGGGGCAAAGTGAACTCAAGCAATGCCTTCAGCCTGCTCAAAAACTCTTTCGTCTCTATCTGCTTCAAGACAAATTCTTTCACCCGCTCATCCTGCCCGGTCAAAGGTCTCAAAGCGGGATCGTAATTGGGGTTGGGAAGGAAGCGGACATCAAAAACCAAATCGGCATCAACGGGGACACCGTATTTGAAGCCGAAGGAAACGACCTTGACTTGCATAGTTGTCCCGTCGCCCAATTGAAGCCGCCTCAAGATTTCGTCCCTCAACTGTTGTGGCGTTAAGCCAGAAGTGTCAATGACCTCATCGGCAAGTTCTCTGATTTCCGCCAATTGCTCTCGCTCCAACTGTATCGCCTGCAGCAAATCGCGACCATTATTGGAGAGGGGATGGCGGCGACGGGTCTCTTTGTAGCGTTGCACCAAGACTTCATCACTGGCTTCCAAAAAGAAAATGCGGACCTCATAACTCTCGCTGCGGAGTTTGCTGATGGCATCGGTTAAATCTCGGAAAAACTCTCCACCTCTGACATCAGCGACCAAAGCGACTTTCACAATTGGCTGCCTTGACTGGGAGCACAAATCAACGAGGGTGGGCAAAAGCCTCGGTGGAAGGTTATCAACGCAGAAATAACCAGCATCTTCCAAAGCGTGAAGGGCTAAGGTTTTGCCTGCCCCCGACATGCCTGTGATAACCAACAAACTTGGCTTGCTCACAAGGTTTCACCTCGCGCGGCTTTGTTCACATGATTTGCCTCTCCCATTACTGCTCTCCTTTGCTCTTTCACGGACGCGTTTGATGTAGCCCAGAAGGGCGTTCACATCCGTTGCAATTATGTCAGCGCCTTGCTCAAGGAAGAATGTTCGGTTCTTCTCGCCGTTAGGTCCTGTCAAGGTCATGCAAACCCAAACTACTGGGTCATGGGGACGGGCATTGGCTTTGTAATCGTTCACCATCTTCAAATCATCAACGGTGTCGCCCACATAAATTGCCGACAGCACCCCCATCTTGTCCATCAGGACCGATAAGGCTTTTGGGTCAGGCTTTCGGATTGGGTCATCGTCGGTCAACCAAAAATCTTCAGGGATGAGCGATAGCAAGCCCAACCGTTCAAGAGCCAAAATCGTTTCCCGTTTCGCTCGCCCAGTCAGTATGCCGAACTTCATGTCCTTCGGCAACAAGGACAGGTCAATGAGACTTCGCTCCCGCTCCAAGAAACCAGCATCAATGTCAACATATTGGGGCTCAAAGCCGAACAAGCGAGGGCACCACTTGCGTCCGGCGTAAAACTCTTGTGCCAATTGGACAAGTAACCTTCGCTTCCACAACCTCGCCAAGTCCCGCCTTTGCCTCAATTCAAGGTTGTCAACGACAATTTTCTCGGCGTTGCTCAGACCGCCTCCTTCGGCGGAAACTTCTGCGAGGAACTCTTCCAGAGAGGGGCGAAGCCTTTTGAGGGAACTTACGCGTTTAACGCCGTGTTTCAGGCTTTTGAAAAGCAAAAAGAGCGCTGCTGCTTGTGTCAAGTCCCAATCGTTGTTGAAGCCGCCAGCCCGTTTGAACATGTCAACCTCGTCAGGGGTCAAAGGCGGTGCGTCAACAATCCAGCCCAATTCCCGCTCAATGAAAAACTTGACCGCCTCGCAAACTGCCAATCTGTAACTTTCCGAAGCGTCAACGAGGACGCCATCAATGTCAAAAATCAGCGCCTCCACCTTTGGCATCAAATCCAACAACTCTTGCTTGACCATCAGCGTTCCTTCCATTCGGGACGCAAATTCGGAACTCATAGCGAGACACCCTCCATGATTGCCCTCAACAAGATGGCGCACCGAACGAGAAAATGCAAGCGGCTTTCATCTTTTCTTGCGAGCGCGCAACGCTTTCGCGTGAGCATCCAAACCTTCTGCCTCAGCCAGAACAGACGCAACTTCGGCTAACAATTTCGCGTCTTCTTCCGACAGCAAAACCAATGACGACCTGACCATGAAGTCAAAGACGCTTAGACCCGAAGAGAACCGGGCAGTGCCAGCAGTCGGGAGGACATGGCTTGGTCCTGCCAAGTAATCGCCAAAGGCAACTGTCGTCTGAGAACCCAAAAAGATTGCACCTGCATGACGCAATTTGCCAATTAGTTTCATCGGCTCGGCAACCATTAAAGCCACATGTTCGTAAGCACCTTCGTTTGCCAGCGTCACCGCTTCGTCCATGTCGCGGGTGAGCACCAAAGCGCTGTGGTTTTTCAAAGCAGGTTCAAGGTATCGGCGTCTCGGCGATTTACTGAGGTAACGAGCAACTTTGTCGGCGACTTCTCTGAGCAACTTCTCTGAAGGCGTGAAT
>Ga0079997_119249_pt1 | contig 74587 bp, 64 predicted proteins | sample PerSpoCPS_CMetaG_FD_69200 | JGI IMG/M metagenome (GOLD analysis project Ga0079997, IMG submission 69200) | Archaeal communities from Yellowstone National Park, Wyoming, USA - Perpetual Spouter C (PS_C) MetaG (SPADES assembly) (version 2) | ecosystem: Environmental > Aquatic > Thermal springs >...
AGTTATGAACATATAAATTAAACAAATTGTAATAATTGATTTTGGCTTAAAGCGGAATTTTGCAAAATTTTTGAATTTAGGGAAGAAATTATAATTTCAGATGATTGCGACAAGGCAAAATCTACTCAATAAACTCAATTTCGTCATAGTATATTATATCAAGTGGATTAAACTTGATTTTGATAAACGGTTTTTTCAAAATAGCACTTACTCCCCAAAAGAGAGGGATTATGGCGACTTCTTCTTCAAGCAAAATCTTTTGAGCTTCGTCATAAAGATTAATCCTTTTTTCCTCATTTAACTCCTGAGACGCCAAGATTATAAGTTCATCATACCTCTTATTTGCAAAATTTGTATGATTATTTCCAGATTGAGATGTGAAAAGGTCCATAAAGTTATGAGGGTCAGGAAAGTCAGCTCCCCAACCCAAATTGAAAAGTTCGGGCTTCTGATTTACAACAGTAGAAAGAAACATTTTCCATTCCATGCTTTCAAGCTTAACATCTATTCCAAGTACACTCCTCCAAGTTTCTTTAAGTACTTCGGATATTTTCCTGTTTTCAGGCGAGTGATTAAAAAATAGTTTAACTTCCGGGAACCCTTTTCCATCTGGGTAAGCAGATTTTTTCAGTTCCTCTTTTGCTTTATCCGGATCAAAAGGAAGCCCAATATTTGGGTTGTGAGCAATCATCCCAGGGGGTATCCAAGATATTGCCGGAATTTGAATTCCTCCAAGAACTCTCACAACCGCTTCCCTGTTCGTGGCATAAGCAAATGCTCTCCTCACATGGACATCATCAAAAGGTCTTTTTTTCACATTAAAACCAACATAAAAACCTCTCAATCCGGGATTAGTTATAAATTCCGGAGAATTGCGGAACTTTCTAATAGCAAGAGGGAATAATCCTACTGCATAAATAAAGTTAGACCTATACAAATTCAGAGCAGTCGCCGCATCGGATACAACAAACAATTCAACTCTCTCAACTTTTGGTTTTTCACCTATCCAGTATGGATTAGGTTTTAGAACGATTTTGTACTCATGTCTCCACTCAGCAAGAACAAATGGACCGATTTCAGGATAGCATTCCACCTCTGTCCACCTTTCTTTACAATTTTCAATTATATCTTCTCTCACAGGAAATGTAACCATAAAAGATACAATAGATGGAAGATAGACCACAGGCTTTTTAAGATATACCACAAGAGTATCATCACTTTCAGCAGTGACCCCTGGGAAATAGGATATTTTACCTGTGTTGAATTCGTAAGCACCAACAAGGTCATATAAAAAATAAGCATATTCCGCTCCCGTCTCTGGTGAAAGCAATCTTCTCCACGAATAAACAAAATCATAAGCAGAAAGAGGTTTTCCATCTGACCAGAAAGCTTTTTTCAACTTGAAAACCACCTTCGTTCCCCCATCCTGGTATTCGTAGCTTTCGGCAAGACAAGGAACAGGTTTTAACCTCTCTGTATCAAACCTCGTAAGTCCGCACTGCAAATTATTTATAAGAAGATGTGATACAGAATCAGTTGCAAGATTTGGATCAAGCGTCGGAGGTTCTGTCGAAATTGCAAACCTTATAACTTTCTCATTAAACTTGAAATCATTTTGATGAGATAATGAACAAGAAGAATAATAGATCAGGAAAAGAGCAGAAAACAGAAAGTAAAATAAGCAGTATAGAGTTTTGTAGCAAAACAAATGAAAAAATCTAACAAAAAAAACTCCACAAAACATATTCTCTAAAATTATAGATGGAAATCTGACTTTTAGAAGAAATTTCAAATGAATATAAACTTGAAGAATAAAGAAAGAAAAAACCGAAAAATTAATGAAAACATAAATATAAAGAGAAATTCAACACGATTTATTTTTATACTCATTATATTCTTTACCTCATGGTTAGGTTTTATAATACTGATATCAGCAAAAAAATTCTCAGATGACGCAATAGAATCAACAGATTCATACTTTTATCTAAAAATAGCAGAAAAATCAGCAGTTGGAGAAAAATTTACTCACCCGGTTTACTCACCGGGATACTCCTGGTTTGTATCAATACTTTATAAGACAGGATTAGATGTAGAGCTTGCAGGAAGAATAACATCATCAATTTTCGGTTTCGGGACTCTGGTTTTAACCTACCTGTTTTCAAAAGAGATTTTTCTCCTGAACCTTACACGATATGAATCACATATTTTAGGTTTTTTATCTTCCTCTTTACTCTCTTTCGTTCCAAAATTTGTATGGGCTTCTTCATCCACATTACCATATACAACATCAACTTTCTTTTTCATTTTATCTTGTTTCCTATCTTTCATCGCAAGAAAGAAAATTCAAGAAAATAAAATTTCTTTCCTTACACTTTCATTCCTTTCAGGGGCAGCAGGAGGTATAGGATATATTGTCAGACCAGAGATCATACTTTCTCTTTTTATCTCGGCTATATTCACAAGAAATTTTTATGCAATTTTACTTTCACTTTTAGGTTTCTTTGTTTCTTCGCTTCCTTATCACATTTTAAGCTTCAACGAGGGAAATCTTCCATCAATAATATCAAAACTGCTTCTTTATAAAGGTGAAAAAATAAAAACTACATCAGAAGGTGTAAAAATAAAAATAGAAAATTCAGGTAAAATATTCTCACCAAAGGGTTATCTGAAAACCTTCGTTTCAAATATCCATCTTTTTCACAAATATGCTTTACCGGGGCTTCTCACATCATCTTATATCTTCATTTTCGGTATGGGTTTTCTACACCTTGTAAAGCACTGGGAAAAACTAAAAGATATAGGCAAAACAATATTTATTATATTGACCGTTTGGTTTTTATTCAATTTCATAATAGCAATAGTCGCTGATTACTTTTTCATACCAATCCTACCACAGATATGCATGATTTCATCCCTAATTTTTATTGAACTTTATAAAAATAAAAAAGCAATTTGGTTGATTTTATTCTTTGTATTCTCGCTCAACATCTTTTATTCTTTAAGACCATTTTATAAAGATGAAGGGAGAAAATTATACAAAATTGCAGGAAAGTGGATAGCAGAAAAAGAAACAGAAAGTAAGATTATATTTGAACCCTTCCCTTTTGCAACTTTCTACTCTGGCAAAGATTGGACGACCACACCTGAAAAAGCAGATATATGGGTAATAAGCTCACTTGATCATACATCCGCTCGTGGAAAGCCAGAACTCATAATCTTACCACAAGACAAAATAAGAGATTTAGGATTTGCTGAACCTATAACAGAAATAAAATACAAAAATAATATCCTGCGAGTTTTTAAACCCAAACTAAACAATTAATCAAACCAAAATTGATTACCAAGATATAACGAAAAAATAAAAGCATTCACATTCCAAGCAAACTTTTGTATATTTGCATATATTTTTCAGCCATAGTTTCAGATGAGAAATCAAGTTGCATAACAGTTTTTACCTTTTCTACAAACTTTTCTCTGTTATCGTACAGGTCTATTGCTCTTTTTATAGCACACATAAATTCACCCTTTGATGGATTATCAAAAACAATTCCATAACCACCTTCTGCTATATCTTTTACAGTTTCTTCAAGTCCTCCCGTCTTTCTGACAATAGGGACGCAACCGTATCTCATACCTATCATTTGAGTTATTCCACAAGGTTCAAACATAGAAGGCATGAGTATAAAATCAGATGCTGCAAAGAGCTTTCGTGAAAGCTCATCTTGAAAGCGAGTTGAGACTCTAATGTTTTTGTAAATATTTGAGAAATCTGAAAAAGCCTGCTCATACTCGCCCGAACCTAAAAAGAAAAAGTTAGCGTCAAGATAAGCAATATCTTTTATTGATTCCAAAATCAAATGAACTCCTTTCTGATAAGATAATCTACTTATGAAGGATATAAGTGGCTTTTCTTGGTTCAAACTATATGCTTGGCAAAACTTTTCTTTATTTAAGAACTTATTATCAACATCACTTGCAGAATATCTGAACCACAAAGCAGAATCTGTTTCAGGGTTCCATGTATCATAGTCTATTCCGTTTATTACACCTTTTAGCTTGAATTTATACTTGTTCAAAACTCCCTCTAATCCCCATCCATACTCCTGAGTTAAAATTTCAGTAGCGTATTTTTCGCTAACTGTTGTTACAAAGTCAGCAAAAACAATTCCCCCTTTCAGAAGATTTGTAAGTCCCCAAAACTCCAGAGCCTCCATATTATAAAGGTGAGGAGGTAAGTTCAACCGATAAATAAGCCTACTATCAAAATACCCCTGGTAAGCAAGGTTATGAATAGTAAAAACGGTTTTTATAGATGAGCGAAAAACTTCTTTCAAAATTATAGGTATAAGAGCAGTTTGCCAATCATTAGCATGAACAATATCTGTATAGATTAAACCATCGGCTAATGCTTTTGAAACTGCCCAGCAAAATCCCCCAAACCTTATATCATTATCAGCATAGGCTATACCTGGGGGACCGTATATATAATCTCTGCCAAAAAGTTCTTGGTTTGCAAAAAAGTATGTATCATCTGTCCTGAAAATCTCAAAAATATATTCCTTACCATCTAAAATGACTTTCACCGTCATACCGGTGTTTTTCACTGAGAATTTACGAGTATCTATTATCTTGTAAAGAGGAGTTACTCCCATAGCATTTATACCTTTCTTTCTCAGATTTTTTATGATCGCGTGGGCAAAATCTGCAAGACCACCTGTCTTTGAATACGGATATATTTCAGACGAAGCAACAAAAACCCTCATATTTTTTTATTTTTACCTCTTACAACTTGAATTAAGTTTTTGTAGCAAATTTAACCAGAAATAAAAAATAAAGCTACAAAGCTAATAAAAATAATAAGAAAATAATGGAAGACAAAAAATCTTTCATTAAATAAACCTATTTGCGTTTAACATAAACTTAAAAATGGAAGGCAAGTATAAAGTTATATGTAAAAACAGGTTTGCAAACGAATACGAAATAGAAGAAAAGTATATAGCAGGCGTATCCCTTGAAGGATCAGAGGTTAAATCAATAAGAAAAGGTAATGTATCAATAGATGAAGCTCATATAGTTTTTTCTGGTGGAAGACCAATTATAGTAAACATGTATGTCGCTCCTTATCAGAACTCTCCCTTCAATCCAGAACCAACAAGATCACGAGCTCTCCTTTTAAGAAAAGAAGAGATAGAAAGAATATACGGCAAAGCTACAAGAAGAGAAATGAAAATAATTCCACTTGCTGTACTTCTGAAAGAAAATAAACTCGTAAAAATAGAAATAGGATTAGGAAAAAAGAAAAAACTGTGGGATAAAAGGAGAGAAATAATAGAAAAAGAAATGAAAAGAAAAGAAAGAGAATTGAAAAGAAAATTTTAGATCAGTTTTAAAAATCAGTTTGGTTTTAGAAAATTATCTTTTAGATTACTTTTTTGATTACTTCTCAGGGAACCATCCCTACAACATCTATATTCACAAGTATCCGTAGTCTCTATACCACTGAATCGTTTCCGGAAGTCCATCTTTAAGGTCTGGATATTTTAATCTATAACCAAAAGATTTGAGTTTTTTGTTCGAGAACCTGTAAGAAAAAGCTACATATCTTGCCGTGTCTTCCTCTATGTATTTTAAACCATCAATCAAAGGTAAATCAAATAAAATTGGGAAATATTTGTTTGCAAGACGAGAAAATTTTGCGACTCCCAGCAGTACATAAGATATGGGTTTGGCATTGACCTTTATTGGGATCTTAAAATAAGGTTTCCCCAAAAATTGTGCAACCAAAATATTTACATCTGAATATGAGTAGTCAGAATCATCAACTATGTTGAATATTTCTCCATTTGCTTCATCTTTTTGAGACAAAAATAAAGCTGCTCCGCAAACATCTTTAACATGAACCGAAACTGCCCTATTATCTATTATAGGTACGATAACGGCGGGCAGTTTTGAAACTCCAAAAACTATGTTAGCAAATCCATAAAGATTCCGCGGTCCATATATAGGTGCAGGTCTGATTATAGTAAGATTTATTTTACCTGATATATGATACTCCATAGCGAGCTCCTCTTGTTTTAGTTTTGAATATTCATAATTATTGGATGGACCTATCGGACCATTTTCATCTATTGGCTCGTCTCCCAGCTTTGATACATCGTAAACTCCTGCGGTAGACCACATAACCATCTTTTTCACTCCATTCGCAACTGCAACATCAAGAAGGTTTTTAGTACCTATAACATTAACTCTTATCAGGTCTTCAAGTGGAGCAGAATAACTAAAAATAGCAGCAGGATGGAAAATGCAATCAACAGAATCAACGACTTTATCTAAGGTTCTCTTGTCAAGAAGATCAGAGGGTATAAATTTAACTTCCGGATTGAGCCATCTTCTGGGAGCATCTTCTCTATCTGTTGCTATAACATCATAACCTTCTTCAACTAAAAGGTCAACCATATGGGAGCCAGAAAAACCGCAGGCACCAGTGACGAGAAACTTTTGTTTATTCTTTTGCCCTCTTTCTTCTACTGAAAGCGATTGCTCTTTTTGATAAGACGAAACTGTATTTTCAATTTGCCCAATTTCTTCTTTTTGCTCTACATTAACTTTTGCCGATTTCCTTCTTTTTCCCTTCTTTTCCTCTTCCATAAGAAATACCCCCCACAAATTTGAACATATGTTCAATAATTTATTTTTTCTTTCTTTTTTTGCGTTTTTTCACAAATTTTGAAATTTCTCTTTTTTTGAAAATTTTAAGCGATATTGATCTATCTTCAAGATTTTTGTTGTGCAACCTTCATAGCTTTGTTGAAAAGGCGGGTTAATCTTGAAATTTTTCTACTTGCTTCATTTTTATGTATTACTCCTTTTGAAGCTACATGAGATATTATAGATACAACCTTTCTCAATTCATTTTCAAGCTCAGCTTTTAATTGCTCAGAGATATCACTATGATTTCGCATTATCTCATTTAATCTTTTCCTAAAAATACGAACGCTATTTTTCATTTTCACTATATGATAAAGGTTTCTTTCCCTTCTCCTTTCAGCCTTTTTAAGCTGCCTTTTAGCACTCCTTGTAACTGGCATAATTCGTAAATTTTAAACTTAAAAATGGAAAAAATATTTTTTGAGAAAATTTTCTCTTATATTTGAGCAAAATCTTACCTTAAAACCAAAAAGCTGAAAAATCAAAATCTATCAGTCAAAGGAATAAATTTAAATGATTATATCAATTAAAAGGAGGTAAAAATAATATGAAATCAAATAAGAAGAAAATATTTTCTCAAATAGAAGAAAAAGATATAACTCATGCAATAGTTTCCGGCTTTATGAAGATGCTTGAAGAATATTCATCATCTGATGTGATCGTCCTTGGAGCAGGACCAGCCGGTCTTGTTGCTGCTAAGGAGCTCGCAAAAAATGGAATTAGGGTCCTTGTAATAGAAAGAAACAACTATCTTGGAGGTGGATTCTGGATAGGTGGATATCTTATGAATACAATAACAGTAAGAGCTCCCGGACATCAAATACTGCAAGAAATAGGAGTAAGGCTCCAAGAGGTAAAACCAGGATTATTTATAACTCACGGTCCGGAGGCTGTTTCAAAACTTATAGCAGCAGCATGCGATAGCGGTGTAAAATTCCTCCAGATGACATCTTTCGATGACCTCGTTATAAGAGAAGAAAAAATAGCAGGTGTAGTAGTAAATTGGACCCCAGTTTCAGCACTCCCGAGAGAAATAACTTGCGTAGACCCGGTTGCTCTTGAATGCAAATTCTTAATAGATGCAACAGGACACGACGCATACGCAGTAAAAAGTCTTGAAGCAAGAGGACTTGTAAAAACAAAAGGAATGGGAGCAATGTGGGTAGAAATGTCAGAAGACCTCATAGTAGAGCACACAGGCGAAGTTTTTCCTGGGCTTTATGTAGCGGGAATGGCTGTATCTGAAACTTATGGGCTCCCAAGAATGGGACCAACTTTTGGAGGTGTATTGATGTCTGGCAAAAGGGTGGCAGAAATAATAATAGATGAAATCAAAAAAGAACAACAAAAAGAAAAGAGGAAACAACAATCAAAATAAAATCCAAAATCAGAAACGAAAGAAAAATAAAATTCTCATCTTTTACGAAGGAGTTGATGAACACAAAATAAACATAGTTTCCAACATCACTAATTCGCTTTTGCAGTGGTTCGGAATTCCAGCAGAAGTAAAAGTAAGAGGCAAAATATGGGAAAACCCTAATGGATTAGAAGAAATCTACAAAAACCTGGTGAGAATAAGAGTAATAAGGTGGAACGAATTCAAACTACACGAATATGTTTCACCAGCTGAAATATCGTTTGAAAGAAAGAAAGCAGAAGGTAAGATAAAGGGCTGGGGGATACTCTACGATGGTTTTTTCCTCCAATCAATAATGCTCTCGGCTTTAACTGAACAGAAACTTATGAAAAAAATAGATTTAGAAAATATTCCAGTAGTAATAACAGATAGACAGATAGCAACTTTTGGAGAAGACGGAAGATACCATCTTCGGATCGCTGTTTTAGGTTACCCTTCTTTGATATCAGAAAAGGGTTTTTTTTCCGCACCAGCGAAACCAAAAGAATACCACATATCAAAAATAATAAGCGAAGATATAGCAGTAGTAAAAGGTTATTCACTCCAAGAAGAAGTAGAGAATAAATTTCCCCTCCTTGCAAGACCTTATATAATCCTATCTCTACTCTGGACAAAGTACGGTATAGGATTTTGCCAAAACGAAAACTGCTTCTTTTCAGATTCTCATACCCTTGAATCTCTACTCAAATCAAAATCAGGTAAAATAAATTTATGCAGCTTCCACAAGGATGAAATTTCAAAGATTAAAGAAAAGTTTGGAGATTAGCTACCAAATATCAAAGATTAGATTTTAAAGATTATAGTTTAGTTTCCGAGATCAAGGATTAGTTTTCTCCTTTGATTGGAAAATCTTTTTCCACGCTGATTCAAGTTCGTTAATATAATCTATGACTTTTTCTAAAATTCCGACATCAAGATTTATATTACCTTCGATTATTTTTTTTGTTATAAAAAGATAAGATGTAATAAGATACTTTCCTACTTCGTTTGGTTCAGTAGTAGCCATAAGAACATCAAAAACTTTTAAAGCCTTCGTTATGCCTTCATACTTCTTTTCATAATCTTTATTTTTTATTCCATCTATCGCTTTTCTTATTTCAGATTTTGCAAGGTCATAACACATAAAGAGTAATGAAACTGAATCAGCTGTTTTCAAGGAATTAAAAAAGAAATTTTTTTCAGAATTTAATTGAGAATTAACTTGCAGATTAAGAGAATCCAAAGATAAATCTTTTTCCCTATTATCATCTTTTTGCTGATCCTCCGGCTCGATTTCTATATTTCTCAGATTTAAATCATCCAAAATCTTTGCCATAGCAAATTCAAATTAAGCTAAATAAAACCATAAAAAAATTCAAATATGGAACAAAACAAAATAAAAAATCTATGCGTACTGTGATATAATAAGTCTAAAAAGTATATCAAAAAATAAACTCACTCTTTCAAGAATTCTTCCCACTTCCTCTGGTGGGAAAACTTTTATAACCTCACCCGTATGACTTACGACTTTAACAACAGGTAAGTTCCCGATCTTATCAAAAGAAAGGAAAATTCCAAGAGATTTAACTTTTGAATTAACTTCCTCTATAATTTTTTGTATTTGCTCAAAATTAACCTCATTTTTCGTGCTATTTTCGTATTTAGTTTTGATTGAACTAAGGTCCTCCATAACTCTTTTGACTTCTGCACTACGAATTTCCGCAAAAACAAAACTCTCGTTATTTAAACTCTCTCCTTGAATTTTTACATCCATGCCTTTTCACCCCCTCTTTTTAGGACGACTTCCTTTTCGTCCCCTCTATTATAATAATTATTTTTATTTCGGAAAAAAACAATAAAACTTTAATTGGAAAAGGGAACCTATCTTCTTAACATACTAACACCCTCTTTTAGCAAATCTATCGCTCTCTGAGCAGTTGATATATTAGCTGAAAGCATAACCTGTTTCAAAGAAAGCAAGATAGATTCTGATGAAAAATCAGTTTCTTCAAGAGGCGAATTTATAATTTTAAGCTTTGCTTTTACTATATCGTTGAGATCATTTCTTTGATTAAACTTTGATAACTTTTCTCCAACCCCTGCTCTTATTTGAGCAAGTTGCGAAAGAACGGCATCTAAAACACCAAGAGCTTTCTCTGGTTCCGCTTTTATATCAGATGGAATACCAAGAAAATCAGGTTCAAGAGAGGGTAGGAAAAATCTCTCCTCGTCGTGCAAACCATCCCCAAAAATAGTAAGTATTGGGTCAGCACTAACTTTAAATTTGACTTCAAAATCCCCAGAGTTTTGAGGTAATTGAAGTCTTATCCCCAACTCTTCAAAATCAGCAAAAAAAGGCATATCTGATGGTTTAAATACAAGGTTTTTAGTTTCAGAAAAAACAGCAGACCCATTTACAAAAAGAGTAGCCTGAATTGTATCTCCCGATCTCTGTATCTGAACCTCAAATTTACCACCCTCCTCTATTCCATATTTTTTGAAATTCAAACCTGAAACATCAAGAGATTTTGGAGAAAAATTGGCTTGTCCAGAGACTAATTCAACAGATAAGACAGAATTAGAAAATCCTCCTCTTGCCAATACTTTTGAAAGGAAAGTTGATTTTTTTATAAACTCCTGCAAAGCAGAAAAGGTTTCTTGGTACGCGTTAGCAAGTTCGGAAAACTCCTGATTATCTTGTGTTTGTAATGCTCTTTCTACTATAGATTTCATCTTTGCAACAAAAGAGCTAACATCTTGAACCACACTTTCATATTTTTGAAGAGTAGTAGTAGTCTTGGTTATATGTTGAGAGATAAATTCCAAAGACTCGATTTTCAAGTTTATGGATCGGGACAAAGAAAGTGAAGATGGAGAATCTTGCGGTAAGATTTTTCCTGATGATAGCCTATTTTGTATTTTTTTAAGATCTTCTACATTTTTGCTTATTTCTCTTGAAATGAAAAAAGAAGATATTTTCATCATCTTCATTGATTTAAAGACGCCAAAAATCTTTCTGTTTTTTCATCTAACATCTTTATAACTTTTTCTTTAACTTCCTTTTCCTCATCAGGAGCAAATTTTAAAGTTTCTATTGCATTCTCAACTGCAACATTCTTCATAAAATCGTTTTTGAAAAGTTCTGATATTTTAATCCATGCGACAGCCAAATCTGATATTGAATTAGCATAAACCCGAACTCCCAAAGCTTCGCAAGCAGTAGATAAGATTTCAACAGATGATTTGATCTCCCCTGCTTTGAGCAGAATATTTGCAACACAAGTTAGAGCAGATGCGATAGAAATTTTGTTTTCATCTGATGGTTCAACAGTACCAAGATATTTTGTAAAAAGTTCGAGCGCGTTCCTTTTATCTCCATACATAAACTCAAATTGGGCATAGTTGAAAATAACAGACGGATTTTCATCTTCTGTTCCTTCGTATGCCTTTTTATAGTATTCTCTTGCTTCGTCTAACTTTTGAAGAACTTCACTTACGAAAGCAAGGTTAGATAACTGATATGGAGAGAGCTTATCTTCTATACTTTTGAGAATTTTGTACGCTAACTCATATTCCCCAAGTTTCATAGCACAATCTACGAATTCATCAACCGCATCCTTTTGCCAAGAGAAGAAATTTGGTGATAGTTCAAAAACCTTCTTAAAATGCTCCAAAGAGTCTTTATATCTTTTGAGATGATAGAGAACTCTTGCCATACCTAAATAATACTTTTTTTTCAGAGAATCGGGAGCAACAGCTATGAGATTAACTACAAATCCCTTTTTTCTTGCCTTGTCAAGTTCTTCAAAAGATTTTTCGTATTCTTTTTTAGCAAAAAATACTTCGGCTTTTGCTATATTTATTGCACCTTCGTCTGGTCTTATTTTTTCAGCTTCTTCAAGATGCCGCATAACTTCATCCCAATTTCCCTTTAATCTCTTTATATCATAAGCTATCATATGGAGGTCGTAGACCCATATTGGAGAGTTTTTTGGTACGATTTCAAGAGCCTCATCAACTTTCTTTATTGCGTCGTCAATTCTACCAAGTTTTGCATATGTGAAAGCAAGATACCTTTTAACCCAGAAAGAATTCTCCTTCTTTTCTTCCTCTTCAAGTAATCTTAAATTTCTCTGAATTTTCTCCACAATCTTTCCTTTATCATTATATCCCGTATGTACTATTTTTATGTTAGCAACCTTCTCTTTTATCCCAAGTCTCAAAAGAGAGAAAACAACTTGTTCGTGGATTCTTCCTTCAAATTTTATATCTTTGTGATTTGGAAACATTCTCAGCTGATACCAATACCACGGGTCTTCTCCGCCATCTGCTATTTTGCTTTCAATAAGAAAAAGATAAGCTTCATTTTTCTCCGATGGAAGAATTTCCTTGAGTTCTTTTATTCTTTCTATATTCACATCGTCTATCACATCATCTGCGTCAAGCCACAAAATCCAATCACAAGTTGCATATTTTAAAGACTCATTTCTTGCCGCAGAAAAGTCATCGCGCCAGGGGAAAAAATAGACTTTCGCTCCCATGCTACGGGCTATCTCTGGTGTAGCATCTTCACTTCCTGTATCAACAACAATTATTTCATCCGCAAACTTTCTGGCACACTCCAAAGAATTTTTTATGTTTTTCTCCTCATTCTTTGCTATCATGCAGACCGAGATTGTATTTCCCATGCCTTATCACCTCCTTACTTTTTTTATTCTTTTATTCTTATTTCTTTTATTACTCTTATTTCTTACTTGTCTTCTGTATCCTTTTTTTATCTACTTACTTTTTCAGCTAAATATGGTGATAAATTAGATTCTTTCTTTTCCTGTTTTTCATCTTCTTTTATTTCTATTTCTACATCTAAAAGTTCCTCTGAACCTTCAAGAATTAAGTGTTTTCCTTTTTTTGTGCGGGTATTTATAACAAAAGGAGCGAGGAAATTAGCAAAAATCTTTCCACCTTCAAACCTCAATATAACCCTCAGAACTATATCAACTATATCCCCTTGACCGAGTTCTCGGATCTCTTCTGGCTTTGCTAATATTGAGAAATTAGGAGCGATATAATACGGGTCTGCGACAAAAAAAGCGACATTATCTTTGTCAAAAGAATGCATAACTTCCAACGGGAAAGGTATATTATCATTTACAACTTTGAGGAAAAAGAATTTTTTCAAGTCCTTGAAACCTATCACACCTGATGGGAACTCAAAAATTTCGGATTCCTTTATGGTTATTTCGCCAAAGAGTTTTGAATGAAAAATCATAATGATTAGATTATCGGAAAAAAGCAAGGTAAGTTTAGCTATTTCATCAACATATACAGAAAAAGAATAAAAAAAGAATAAAACCAGATAGCTGTGGTACAAAGATAATAGTATGATGATCTATGAATGATAATCTACAAACGGAAAAACTTCCTGCTTTTTTAGTTTTGAGGTGCAGAAAACCCTACTTTAAAAAGTAAAGACGCGGGGTAGAGCAGATGGTAGCTCGCCGGGCTCATAACCCGGAGGTCGCGGGTTCGAGTCCCGCCCCCGCAACCAAATTCACTCCTTACTTTCTTCCCTTTCAAGCTTTATCTCGCCTAAATCAACAGAAGATGCTCTCTTTACAGTAACTTCCTTCATCAAAGGTTTATAACCTTCCACCTCAAAAGTAATAAGATACTTGTGAGGCTTTGAAAAATCTGGTAGAGGAATAAAAAACTTGAACTGCTTTTCAGGGTTTATTTTAAATTCAATATTGGCTTCCGGAATCTTCATAACGACCTCCTTATCTTTCTCCTCAATTCCTACAACCTTCCCCTTAACTACCCCTCTTACAAAATGCAAAGAAAGAGTTGGAACATAAGTCACCACAATAAGGGCTATAATAAAAAGGAAAATAAATCTTACAGAGACTCTATAAAGGAAAGTTATGGGTTTGCCAAACCTGAAAGCGCTAATAAACAGGTTAAGACCGACAGGAGGAGTAAGATAACCAATTTCAAGATTGAGGAGAAAAACAATTGCGAGATGAACAGGGTCTATTCCATATTTTAAAGCAACAGGAACTATCAAGGGAACAACAACAACGATTGCAGAAAAAATATCCATAAGCATTCCGACAACTAAAAGGAAAAGATTTAGCACTATAAAGAAAGTTTCACGAGACTTTATGAACTGCTGAGATATTTCAAAAAGTTTCTGAGGTATCTGCTGATCTATCAGAAAGTTAGTAAATCCCATCGCCATACTTAATATAGCGAATATTGCTCCAACAAGGATCATACTTTCTTTGGCAATTTTTGGAAAATCTTTTATTTTTACATCTTTATAAATCAGGATCTCAACTATTATTACCCATATTGCAGTTATGGTTGCTGCTTCTGATGCGGTAAAAAGACCAGTATATATGCCAAATATTATAAATAAAGGTAAAGGAATTTCAAAAAGAGCCTCTTTGGTAGAAGATATAGCCTCTTTTAAATTAAATTTTTCAGTCTTAACTCCACCAGCAAATAAAGTCACAACAACAGAGTATATAAAGAAAATTAAGATGGTAGTAAGTCCTGGGATAAGACCTGCGATAAATATTTCATTAACGGGAGCTTGCGAAATAACTCCATATAATATTATTGGCAAAGATGGAGGAAACAGAAGTCCAATTGAACCGGTAGCTGTTATGATACCAAGAGAGAAAATTTCCGAATATCCCGCATTCCTCAAAATTGGCAAGAGCAATCCACCAAGAGCAACGATTGTAACGCCGGAAGCACCTGTTAGAGCAGTAAATATAGAGGTTGCGATAAGAACAACAAGAGGAACACCTCCCGGCAACCAACCAATCCATGCTTTTGTAAATCTCAAAAGTCTCTGAGGCGCACGAGATTCTGCAAGAATATAACCCGCAAGAGTAAAAAGAGGAATCGCGATCAAAGCCGGTGCACTTGCAAGTCGGTAAGCCTCCTGAATAACAATAGCAATATCTACATCTGCTATATAAAGAAAACCGAATATAGCACCTATTGCCATAATGGCAAAAAGAGGAGTCCCCGAAAAAGCAAGGAGAAAAACAAAAAGTAAAACTATAACTGCAAGCATATCCTACTTCAAAACCTCCTTTTAAAAACAATCAAATAAACTCCATTTTCTCTATCAAATAATACAACCACCGTCAATCAAATAAATTTCATTTGTTCTCCTTCCTTTTTTTCCTCTTCTTTCTTTGATTTACCTAAAATTTCTTCAATAGTAAGAATAATGAATCTGAAAGTTATAAGAGAAAAGGAAAATGGGAAGATTAGTTCAAGATACCATACCGGAACCTTTAATGTCAAAGATACTTCCCCGCCGCTTTTTTCGTAAGATATAAATTTCAAAGACGCATAAAGCAAAATAACAGAGACAAAAGCAGAAAAAAGGTTTTTTATAATGTTGAGAGCTCTTTTTGATTTTCCTTTGAAAGCTCTTGAAAGCAAATCTATATTTATATGTCTTGCGTGGATTGTGACAACTGATGCCGCCAAAAAACCTACCCACAACACAGCATGTCTTGTGAAATCATCTATCCAAAAAATGCTCAAAGCAAAAAAATTCCTCAAAATTATCTGCAAAAAAGAAAGAATAACCATAGCACCAACAAGAAGAAAAATAAGAAAACTTTCCAACTTCTCTATAATATCACTGATTTTTCTCAGGAACGACATAAATATCTCCCTCCTTTTTTTCTTCTTTTTTTCTTAATTCTTCCAAACTATCTTTTATTTTTTTAAATAAATCTGAATTTTCAAAACTTGACCAAAGTTTCCCTTTTATTTCAGATTCAAGCCAATCTTTATCTTTTGGTTCAACAAATTTTATTCCAAGAAATTTGAGCTTTTCAAGTGCAGATTTTTGTCCATCTCTTACCTTGGCAGTGAAACCTGCTCTACTCTTTTTAAATTCATCTTCTAACACATTTTTTAAATCACCTGGTATATTGTCAAAATATTTTTTAGAAATTATAATTGCACCTGGTTCAAACCTATAAGGATAGTTTATCATAACTTTTACAAGTTTGCACCACTGCAAACTCAAACATGCCATCGGACTTGTCTGAAAAATTTCAACCATTCCAGCTTCAATAGCAGAAAAAACATCAGGAACTTTCAATTTTAATAACTTACATCCCAGTATTTTCCCTACTTTTTCAGTGTTTTGTTCACCAACCCATACCCACATTTTCCTCCCGTAAAAGTCTTTATAACCTTCTACTTTATCATAAGTTGAATAAAAATATATAAACCCTTGCTCTGTGAATAGCAATAGTTTAAAACCTCTTTGTTCAAAGTATTTTTCAAATTCGTCAAAAAATTTATCATAAATATAGTCTACTTCTTTTTCATCTCTGAACATAAATGGGAGGTCTAAAACTTCTAACTCCGGGGCGATCTTTTTTATCCCATTTATTGTAAAACCACCTCCCTGCAACTGACCCATCCTTATCTTCCTTATCATCTCCTCCTCGTCTCCCATAACCCCACCAGTGTAAAGTATTATTTTAATTTTCCCTTGTGTTTTCTGGTACACTCTATCCGATATATCATTAATTGATTGAACCCATGAGGAATTTTCAGGAGCAAGGGTTCCAATTTTCAGAGTGTAAGTATCATCTGCAAAAACTGATAAGACAGGAACAAAAAAATAAAAAAAGATGATTTTAATAAGAAAAACTCTTATTTTTTTCACAGTCATCCCATCAAAAAAGATACAGAATTATTTTATTTACTTTTTTGCTCTAAATTTTTCAAGTTCAGAAACAATTTTTTTCAAAAGTTCCTGAGGATACCCAGCGTCTTTTGAATACCACAATTTTTCCTGACACTCTTTTTTGAACCACTCTACATCCTCTTGCGGTGGTGTGACGAATTTAACTCCCATTTTCCTGAGCTTTTCCAAACTTTCAGCCTGCCCCTGCCTTATTCTTCTTGAAGATTCCTTTTGAGATGTTCTGAAAGTAGAAATAACTACATCTTGAATATCTTTTGGGATTTTATCCCATGCCGATTTTGAAATAACAACAACTCCCGGTTCAAACCTATAAGGATAGTTTATCACAACTTTTACAAGTTTGCACCACTGCAAACTCAAACATGCCATCGGACTTGTTTGAAAAGAATCTATCATGCCAGTTTCAAGACCAGAAAGAACATCTGGAACTTGCAGATATATCGGGCTTGTTCCTAAAATTCCAGCAATTGATGTCATCACTCTTTCTCCTTTCCAAGCCCAAACCCTGGTTTTCCCAATATCTCTAAAACCTTTCACATCCGGATTTTTTGAGTACCAATATATAAATCCTTGCTCTGTGAATAGCAATAGTTTAAAACCTCTTTGCTCAAAGTATTTTTCAAATTCGTCAAAAAATTTATCATAAATATAGTCTAACTCCTTTTCATCTCTGAACATAAATGGGAGGTCTAAAACCTCTAACTCCGGGGCGATCTTTTTTATCCCATTTATTGTAAAACCACCTCCCTGCAACTGACCCATCCTTATCTTCCTTATCATCTCCTCCTCGTCTCCCATAACCCCACCGGTATATGATATCCACTTTATTCTTTCTTTTGTCTTCTGAGAAATCTGATTTGCTATTTCTTGAATCACTTCAACCCAGACAGAACCTGCGGGAGCGAGAGTTCCGAACTTTACCACTATATCCTGAGCAAAAGCTTGAAAAGAAAAAATACAAGTAAAGAAGATCGGCAAAAAAGATAAGATTGAAAAATGAATATAGTCAAGAACCCTTATTTTTTGTTTTTGTTTTTTTATTGCCTTCATCATTTTTTTCACCCCCTAACTTACATATTTTAAGTCATAAGTTTAAATTTTGGTTCATATTTTGATTTTATCTTTCTCCTTTTGAATTTTACTTTTTATCTTTTGCTTTCACAGAGGTTCTATATTCATCTCTTAATTTAACAATAGTTTGATATAGATCAGGCGTGTAAAATTCTCCCCTGAACTTCTCATGAACTTTTGTAAATGTTTCAAGAATTTTTTTAAAGTCTGGAGAATTTTTGTCTGGGGAAATGAACTTTATTCCTTGCTTTTTGAATTCCTCAACAGCCTTATTGTTTTCTTCTATGAGGGAACGAGATGCAGTCTTGAAATATTTTTCTGTAAGCTCATACAAAGCCCTTTTATGCTCGGGAGAAAGCTTTTCAAGTGTTTTGGTACTAATAACAACTCCACCTGATGCAATATTCACAGGATAATCTAACATATATTTTACATGTTTTGACCACTGCAAAGCAAGAGCACCGTATGGGAGGTTATAAAATGCATTTACCATACCAGTTTGAAGACCTGTAAGAACATCTGCAATTGAAAGATTTATAAGCTGAGCATAACCTTTGAGGACCTGAGCAACTTCTGCTGCAAGCGGATCACCCGCCCAAACCCAAAGTTTTACTCCAGAAAAATCATCAAGTTTGCTTATAGGTTTATTAGAAAAAACATAGACTTTTCCTATTGGGAAATAAGCTAAAAGTTCAAAACCTTTTTCTCTGAACTTTCCCTTGAATTCATCTTGCATTTTTTCCCATACATAGTATAATTCTTCATAATCTTCAAATAATCCCGGGAGTTCAAGAGTTCTTATGCTTTTTTCTATTGTTCCTAATCCATACCCTGTAAAGCCTCCACCGTTGAGCTGTCCCATTTTTATTTTTCTGACCATTTCTGGTTCGTCTCCCATTACTCCTCCTCCATACCAGACAATCTTGACTTTCCCAGCCGTAATTTTTTCAAAATCCTCTTTCATCTTATTAGCTATTATCATATAAGAGCTGCCTTCTGGGGAGAGTGCCCCCATTTTTATGGTTATATCAAGAACTAAAAATAAAGCCCAAATCATAGTAAGTTGAATTTAATCAGAATGCAAATAATTTTCCACGAAAATTAACATTTTTACTTTTTAAAAATTGACACTTTCACTTTTTACTTGCTTTGCAAGTTCTGATTCTTTTCTATGGTGCAAAAAATGAGTTTCACCTAAATTTTGATTTTACTTCCGACTACTCTTTTTACACCAATCTATTCAGTTTTTGATTTTTCAATTTCCTCCCTTTGCTCTAAACGCAGAAATATCTGTAAGTATTTGAGTAAGAAGCCAAGACGGGTAAAGTTTATCTTTCAGAGCTAACCAAACTTTTTCTCTAAAAATATCTTCAGTCTTCTTCGCTTCATCCGGCGGAAAATCTGTTATCTCAACTCCTTTCTTTTTGAGAATATCAAGAGCTTTAATATCACTTTCCCTATTCATTTTAGAAAGAATATCAAGGTAATTTCGCAAAACCTCTTCAACTATATTCTGGTAATCAGGAGGTATTTTGTTCAGAGAATTTTTTGATACTATGAGACTCGTAAAAGAGAAATTAATGGGCTGCGATAAGACATATTTTACTCCTACATCCCATGAGAATACATTCAGGGCATAAGGAGTATTATATAATATTTGAATTTGGTCAAGTTGAGCTTTCACATCTTGAATAGGTATAGGGAATACTTTCACTTGGAAATCACTTTGCAAAACTTTACCTATGAACTCCGCAAGATAATCTCCTTTCCAGACCCATACAGTCTTACCTTTTATATCATCTAATTTTTTGAGAGGCACTTTTGAGAATATATGAACAAAACCGAAATCTGATAGCCAAACAAACCTCATATTATAGTCGTTTGCAATATTTTGGAAGAGTTTATTAACTCTTTGCTTTATAAAGTCAACTTCTTTATGGTTTTTCAGAAGAAAAGGAAGCTCTAACACTCTTACAGGTGGAACAAGATAAGAAATCCCGTTACCCGTAAGACCTGCACAATCTAATTTTCCTTCTTTCAACTTTTTTGCTAAATCAGGCTCATCCCCTGCGATTGAAGAAAAGTACCATTCTGTTCTCACCAAACCTCCTGTTTTCTCTTGTATTTCTGCTGAGGCTTTTTTTACAAGTTCAGCCCAAGGAGAATTATCAGGCGCAATCGTTGCACACTTTAATACAACCTGCTGAGCAAATGATTCAAAAATACAAAAACCCAAAAGAAGAAATGAAAGAAAAAAAAAGAACAAAAGTGTTTTGCCTCTTATATTTCCTTTGAAAACTCTCTGCATAATATTACTACCTCCTCTCTAATCAAATAAAAATACCTTCCACAAAGTATTTTGATTTTTTAGAAATATTTCCCCCGTGATCTTCTACCCCGTAATTAACCTCCCCCGTTAATAAAAATTTTAATAATAAAGAAACTAAAATAACTTGAAATCAAACAGAAATGGATTTCTCTGAACTTTTTCAGCATTTGCGGAAATCTAAAAATACAATAAATAATTTTTGCAAAGTGAAAATCAAATGGACATTATTAGAAATAATTTTATGCCTAATAGGAGTTGCTGGTAGTTTCTGGGTAGAGTTCGTGCAAGGAGAAATGCCGTGCAGACTTTGTCTTATAATAAGGTATAGTCTCGCAAGTGCAGGTACAATATTTATAATAGGTTTATCTTACGAAAAAATAAAAATGCTATCAATATTCCCTCTGATTCCGTCTATAATGGCAGATATAGTTCTTATAATAAATGAAATGAAGATAGGGAAACAAGGTATATGTGAAGGGAATATTTGCCAGACTCCTGAATTTTTAGGTGTAAGAACATCAATATGGGCACTCGCAATAATCCTACCCCTAATTTTCCTTTCATTATACGAAATAAAAGAAGGATTTGCAAAAATCAAAATAAAAGAAAAACCTCAAAAATAAGAAACCAAAAGCAGAACAGAAATAAAACTGAAATAAAAAACAAACAAATCAAGACAAAATAAAAAATAAAATCAAGATTGAAAACAGAATATTAAAGATAATAGAAGAAAAAATAAATGATAAATGACCAAAGAAGAAAAAAGGTACTGATAATAAGGTTAAGCTCTCTCGGAGATGTAGTGTTATCACAGGTAGCAGTAGAAATACTCAAAAAAAACTTTGAAATATTTTTTATGACAAAAAGAAAGTATGAGGCTATCGCAAGATTAAATCCTCACATTAAAGATACCATATCTATAAAAAACTCATCAGCGAAAGAAATAATAAAAGCTTTACAAAAAGCAAAAAAAATAAAACCAGATTTTATTTTGGACCTTCAAGATAAATTTTCAACAAAAATAATAAGAAGATTTTTAGATCCTTCCTGTAAAAGAACATATGTTTGGGATGCTCAAAGGATTGAAAGAAGGAAAGCACTTCTGCTAAAAGATTTCTCAAAAATAAAATCAGTATTGCAAAGATTTAAAGAAAAAACCCTTGAAATATTAGAGTACGAAGAAAAAAATTTTTACGGAAAGACATCACAGGAGATGAGTTCCGAATCACAGGATTATATACCCAAAATATATCCGCCAAAGTACCCTCAATCGGGAAAATTGATTAGGTTTTTGGAAACCGAACCTGAGAAAAAAATAATATGTGTTGCCCCTGAATCTCAGTGGAAAACAAAAATGTGGTCCCTCAAGGAATGCTCACTACTTACAAAATCAATAGAAAAGAAAGGTTTTAAAGTAGCAGTTGTTGGAGAGAATAAAGAATTGTCTGCCGAAATTGAAGGCGGAGAAAAATTCTTTGGAGAGCTTTCCTTGGAAGACCTAATATACCTTATATCAAAATCTTCTGTTGTAGTAAGCGTTGATTCCGGAATAATGCATATAGCTAATGCTCTTTCTATACCCTGCGTCGCAATATTTACCTCTACAACTCCCGAGATGGGATTTTCTCCTTATGGTAAATCTGCAATTTTAGAGTACGGGAAATTGAGGTGCCGTCCCTGTTCTTTATTTGGGAAAAATGAATGCCCCCACAAACATCACCTTTGTTCACTCATACCATACACAAAGGTTGAAAAAGAAATATACAGACTATTATCAAAATGAATCAAATTATAAATTCTGATTCCTTGCTACGATTTCTTTCTTCACGATTTTTTGTCTTCGGTTTTATCTGAACCGGAGTAATAGTAGTAGCCGTATTTATTTACATAGTAGCTTATATACGGGAAAACCTTTTCGTCAACAAAATTCAAAACAACTCCATCTATTTTAGCTTTAACTTGATTTATAATTGTGCTTACCCTTTTTACCTGAACTTTTGAAACTCGGTCCGCACCCACTATCAATAAATTAAAATCAGAAAGATGTATAATGTTTAGTATATCATAGACTGCACTTATAGGAGAAGAATCTAAAACTACATAATCAAACTTTTCTTTCAGGGAAATAATAAAATCTTTTACTTTCTGATGAGATAAAAAAGCAGATGGTGAAGGATGACGAGAACCACTAGGTAAAAAATAAAATTTATTTTCAATTTCTTTCACCACCTCATCAAGTTTCATATCGTAAGTTACAGCATCAACGAAACCGGGAGAATTAATAAATCCAAGCAAATTTGATAAAGATTGATGTCTCAAATTAAGATCAACAAGTAAAGTTTTTTTACCTGCATTTGCAAATGATTTTGCAAGATGTAAAGAAACAGTTGTTTTACCCTCAGATGGAATAGAAGAAAGACAAAGAACAATTATGTTTTTTCTCATGGAAAGCAGTTCTATATTTGTTCTTACTCCATCAACACCATGTTCAAAAGCAAGATAAGATGCTTTATCATCTTCTGAAAATTTTGTTAAGGTTCCCAAAACAGGTGCAGGAATTAGATTTTCTACTTCTTCAATTGACCTGAATTTCATATCAAGAACTTCTGATATGTAAATAGATACAAAACCAGCAACAAGACCAACTAACGCAGATATGAAAATAATCCAAGATAGCTTATTTCCTCCCGATGTTCTGACATTTGCAAATTCAGCTTTGTTTATTTGAGATATCATGGAGAATCTCACTCCACCGAGTAAAGTTGCACTCATGAAACCTTCATAGTAGTTATAAAACAAAGAATTTATAAGATCTATCTTATCTCTTTTTCTGATATAATCAACAAAAGAGCCTGATAGATTCAAAATGGTTTGATTTATTTGATCTATTTCCTGCAAAATAGCTTGCCTTTCAAGTTGTAATCTTTTTATTTCAAAAGATATTATTCTTCTCATTCTTTCAACGATGGAGTTTATCTGATTATCTATTGCAACAATTTTCGGATGCTTTTCTGTATATTGAGATAGAAGTTCTTCTCTTTTTATTTGCAAGGAGTTATATTCTTCATATACTTTCTGAAAGCCTTCAATATCAGAAAGAGCAAAGATATTATCAGCGTCAATCTTTTTTCTCTGCTCTATATCAGAGAGAGAATTCTTCAAAACATTTACTCTAACATCAACACTTCTGAGCTTATCTTTTAAAGTCTGAAGAGAATCAAATATTAATTTTATCTGATATTTTGCGTCAATGATCCCGGTTTTTGCGGAAAATGTAGCAAAATCAAGATAAGAATGCGCAAGAATTTCTTCAATATGAGACAAAGCTACCCCAACCATATCAACGGCTTTTGAAACCTCATTTTTAAACCTCTCTTGTGAGTATTCATTATATGCGTCTAAAATAGCATTCAAAATCTGTGGAGCCTCATCTTTTTTCCTCCATGTCAAAATCAAATTTATCACCTTCTCTTTCTGATCTTTTGATATGGATAAACTACCTCTTACTTCCCTGATAAATCTTTTTTTCTTTTCTGCGTAGTTTTCCGAATAATGTGAATTTTCTTCCTTATAAATCATGTCAAAAGCTCTTCCCAGAACTTCATCAGACAAAATTACCTTTGATTCAAATTCAAGGTCAGGTGTTATTTCTTTTATATCAATCCCAAGCTTTTGCATTATAGCAGGGAGATACGAAAAATTTCCAAAACCTACCGAACCTCTTGCTTCATAATATGTGATTTTTTTATCTCTTATGAATACAAGCTGTGAGAAGGCAACCAAAAAAGAAAATGCGATAAATGACAGAGCAAAAATTTTTTTATTTTTTTTGAAGGCAAAAAATATTTCTCTTATACTTAATTGCTCCTCGCTTTGGTTAAAATCCTTCATTTCCCCGCACCCAAAACTTTAAAAGCTCATCGGAATAACTCAAAAAAAATTCATTCTATCTATAACCTAATTTAAATTTTAAAAATTATCTTTGTTAAATTAGTTAATTTTTAAAATTTAAAATTAGTATTTTCAACAAATTTTATAGTTTTCCAGATAATTTTCTTTATTTAATCAAATATTTTTTAAGGCTAAATATTAAGCATAAGCAAATGAAATGTAAATAAGCTAAAAGTGAAAAAAGCAAATAACAAGAAGAAGAAAGATAAACAAAAAATCACTGATTTCTATAAATTGTCGGTTATTATAAAATTATACAAAAATGGAATGCAATTTTAAAAAGTTTTATTCGTCAAAGTCAAAAACAATAATGGATATCCCCTCAGAAATAGGTTTAAAATTTGGGAAATAAAATACCTTGCCATTTGCTTCAGCTTTTATTGATCTTCTGGTAGAAGTTGGAACAAAGTAATCCATATCTTCTAATAACGGAAAAACGGAGAGGGGACCACCTATGAGATCAGATTTTCCGTTTTTATTGAAGTCTCCAAAAAATATTGCAACGGTAGATTGTGAAGGCTCAAAAATTCTTTGCGGTAAATCATTATCATCTACTTTTAAATAATCTCTACCTTTATAAAGAGCTCTTGTTGATGAAAAAACAACAAAGAAAGAAGATTCATCTACTAAATCTAGAAATCTTGATACTGCTTCTGAAAATATTCCATAATCTCTTCCCAAAGCTCTAAAATAAGCTGTATGGTATGATGTTCTAAAAGGTCCGGCAAAATAATGATATTTTCTGCCATCATATTCAAAGAAGAATTCATATATTACTTTGGGCTTAGCTAAAAATACACCCCACTCTCCTTTTTCATCCGTAAGAAAACAGGCAACTTTTTCTTTATATTTTCTTTCACCGGTTTTTTCATCAACCTCATAAACCTCTAATCTTATATTTTTTAGCGGAGCATTTTCTCCCAGAGTCATTATCTTTCCCGAAAGGTAAATTTTATCTCTTTCTTGTATTTTCAAAACAGAAGGAGATAGACCATCGTTGAAAAATCGGAAAACATGTATAAAAGATTTTTCGGACGAGACTATTTGCAGATGATCTAACCCGTCTTCTAATACATTTTCCACTCCATCAAAAATAACCTCGCCAACAAGAGTATCGTCTTTGCTTGAAAGCGACATAATTTTTATATCCTTTGGTAAATTTACATTTTTTAAACTTGCAGCATGAACATAATGAGCGACTTTTTCTTTTCCTCCTTGATTAAGATATAAAGCACAAAGGACCCCACCCATAGAATGACAAATAAGATCCACTTTATCTTTTCCCTTGCCTTTGAGAACATTATCTATAAAATTAGCAAGCGGTTCTACCGCACGAGAAACAGAAAAATTCTGAGTTAGAGTATTCCAATCAAACACAAAAAGGTCATCTGGACAGTATCCATTTTGCAGAAACCTCTGTATCATAAGAGAAAAATTATCTCCTCCGCCCACAAAACCGTGAACAAAGACAATAGGTCTTTTTGAACTTTTACAATCGTAAAGAATATCCTGAGTTTTCATCAAACAATCAACTTTATTTTCTTTCCCACTTTCTTTGACCTCTGAACAACCAAACAAATAGAATATCGTAAAAAATACAAATGCAAAAGAAAAAAGAGAAAATAAAAATGAAAAATGCTTTATCATAGCTTTAAAATAAGCGAAAGAAAAGAAAAAATAAAGTATTTCAAGATTTCAGAAAACCAGAGCAAAATTAAAAGATGGAACATAAGGATGCAAATCTGGTTCAAATATAAGCGCAGCTGTGAGGGGTAAGTTTAGCTCAAATATTAAACCTGCCCTACCACCAACTATCCTTGCAGTCATACCAATAGCTGGTGTGAAGAAAAGACCTCAGAAATTATTTTTAACCTTTGCATAAGGATCTTCGGTTTGTTTTATCTGTTCTGATAACTTTTCGAGGAATGTTGAATAATAGTGGTAATAGCCTGCTCTCAAATTTATGTAAAAACCAACACTTGAACCCTCGGCTTGGGTATAAAGGTGTGCCATACCATAGAAATTTCCTCCGTAAAATGTATTACTTTGTCCTTTCTCCGAGAAATTATAATCTCTTGAATACATACCTCCCAATCCTCCTCCATAACCTAAAAATGAGTTCTGCCCTTTCAAACCTATTTTCATATAAGAAAAATCTCCCCCTACTGAGAAATACTCAATCCTCAATCCACCGAATGGTATAACACTTGCACCAAGTCCAAGAACAGAATCTTCCATCAAATATCCAGCTATGAGAAAGGGTTTTAGGTTCCACGCACCTATACCAAAAACAAAATTTTCCCTCATTTCCAAAACCTCGGGAGTAGGTGTAAACATCAAATTTGTGGGCAAAGAAACACTAACCGATACAGAAGCGCTTTGGGGCAGCGAACCGGAAGCGGCTCCCTTTGTTTCCGTAGCGCAAGAGTTCAAAAAAAGCAGCAAAAGAGAAAAACCGATAGCAGATGAAACTACGGAAATCAAATAAAACACTACACCTAACCTTTTCAGCATAGCAATAAGAATTTATAACAGCCCATTGTTAAAAAACAATGGGTTTGGGGAAGGTTTATCTGCTATGAGCCTTTTTAGTTCAAGCTCATGCAAACCTTACTTCCCCCAGCCACTGCCACAGCTTCTACCCGTTCTACCGGGCTACCTTTTCTTTTTCTTTTACCTTTTTCTTTTGCCTTTACTTTTCCTATTCTTTTTTCTTTCCCTTTTTCTTTTTTTATTTTTCTTTTTTTCTCTTTCCTTTTTCTTTTTTCTTCCTATTTTTTTATTTTTTTATTTTACTTTTTTATCTCCTCTCCTTCCTTTCCTCATTTAATATTTTTGGTCGCCCTTTTACAGGGCGCGAGGAAAGGAATAATAAATAGTTATCAGCATTTCTATTAATAATTTTATAGAAATTATTTTCCAATCTTCAAAAATTTTTAACAATAGACTGATAATAAAAAATTTGGTTTTGTTGCTTTTTTTTTAATTTTTTTAGATCAACCAAAACCAAAAGATATTTTACAAATCAGGGATAGTAAATCAGAGAAATTGTAAATCAGAAATTTGAAAAGTTTGTGTGAAATTATTAAACATTTAGTTTTAGGTGGAGAGGTGCCGGAGCGGACGAACGGGGCGGACTCGAAATCCGTTGGGGGTTTTTCCTCCGCGTGGGTTCAAATCCCACCCTCTCCGCCAAAGAAAATTTGGCAGAAAAAAAATATACATCTCTTGCAAGAAAATACAGACCTCAAAGTTTTGATGAGATTTTCGGACAGGATGTAGCAGTAAAGATATTGCAGAATTCAATTTTAACAAAAAGGATTCATCACGCTTATATATTTGCTGGTGTAAGAGGGACAGGGAAAACAACAGCTGCAAGAATCTTTGCAAAAGCTTTGAACTGCGAAAAGGGACCGAGTCCAAATCCGTGCAGTGTGTGTCAAAACTGCAAAGAGATTACACAGGGGAACTTTATTGACCTCATAGAGATGGACGCTGGGAGCCAGACATCTGTTGAAGACATAAGAAGTATAAAAGAGAAAGCAATTTTTCCACCAGCAAGAGGGAGGTTTAAAGTTTTCATAATAGACGAAGCTCACATGCTCTCTCTATCTGCTTTCAACGCTTTACTGAAAATTTTTGAAGAACCTCCTGATTTTGATATTTTTATTTTAGCAACGACCGAACCTCATAAAATACCAGAAACAGTAGCATCAAGAGCTATAAGAATTGATTTCAGGAAGATTCCAAAAGAAAAAATAGTGCAGCGGTTAGAAATAATATGTCAAAATGAAGGAATAGAATATGAAAAAGAGGCATTAGAGCTTATAGCAGAGGAGGGACAAGGCTCGCTCCGAGACTCAATCTCTATATTAGAAGGAATATGGATGTACAACGGTGATAAAAAAATAACAAGAGAAGATGTAGAGGAAATTATAGGAATAGCACCTCAAAGTGTTGTTATAAAGCTTCTTGAAAGCATAATTGAAGGAGACCATAAAAAGGCAATAGAAATAGCAGATTCTGTTTTAGAAAAAGGATATAACACAAAAAGAATTGCAAGGGATCTGGCAGATATAACAAAAGACCTCATTTTATTCCTTTCAGGAGCAAATAAAACCGATGGGAATAAAAAACTTATTGGACAAAGTAGATTGGAAGAAATAAATTTGATATTAGAAAGAACACAACCTACCGTTGAACACCTTATGAGAATATATAACGGAATAATAAAATTTGAAGATGACCTCCGAGCCTCAATATCTGATGAAATAGCTTTCAGAATGTTTGTATTTAAACTCTCCTACATAAATAAAATAAAAACCTTCAAAGAAATCATAGAAGAAATTAGAAAAGAGAATAAAGGAAATAAAGATTTAAATAAGAGCTCAAAAGAAGAGATATTCTCTCAAATAATAGATTTTCTGATACAATCTGGAAGAAATATATTGTCAGACAAGCTAAAACAAGCTTCATACGAACTCTCTGACAACTTCTTCACCATATTCTTTGATGATCAAAGAATAATCAGAAGCCTTAACGAAATGAAAGAAGATATTGAAGAAATTATAAAGAGATCAATCGGGAAGGATATAAATTTAAAATTGGAATTGAAAAAGAAGAAAGAAGAAATAGATGTAGAAAAAATTCTCGGAGATGAATTCGAGAAACAAGGAAACAATCTGGAAAAAGGGAATGTGGAAAAAGTAAAAGAACTATGGTAAAGTGAAAATATAGTTGAGAAATAAATAAAAAAGATGCAAGAAATTGGTTCAATATTCCTTATAATTCTAAAATTAGCATTAGATGTCGCAATACTATCTTTCATAATATATAAAATCATCTCATTAAGTTATGACCCAAGAATAATAGGGGCAATACTTTTTTTTGCTAGCCTTTTCACCCTTAACATATTCGCAAAGTTTTTGTCTCTACCAGCAACATGGTGGCTCACAGATAAATTCACGGAATATTCAATATTGGTCCTCATAGTTTTATTCCAGCCTGAGCTCAGAAGAACAATACTTGGGATAAGGCTGAAAATTTTTGAAAGGGGAATAGATGAATTTGTTCTGAAAGAAGTTGTAGAAGCCTGTAAAGAAATATCAGAAAGAAAAGAAGGAGCACTTATAGTTCTTGAAAGGTCAGTAGATATATCATCAATCATACATGGTGGCTTGAAATTAGACTCCGATGTTTCTGCAAAAATTCTCGTTGCAATCTTTAACAAAGAATCACCCACGCACGACGGAGCAGTCATAATAAGAAAAAACAAAATTCATATAATAGGAGCCACATTACCCGTAACCACAAGAGAATTTGATTTAGAAATAGGTATGAGACACAGAGCAGGAATAGGCATCACAGAATTTTCAGATGCAATCAGCATTATAGTATCTGAAAAAACTGGAAGAATCTCAGTTGCTCATAGAGGAGAACTGGTCAAGGGGGTTCCCCCACAAAGACTACAAATGGTAATAGAAAATATTATTGGTAAACAAAGAAAACCAAAATCATAGATTATGAAGCCAAATCGTCTCAGGTTATGAGTATTCTTTCTGAATTTCATTCTCTACAATCCTTTCATTTATACTGAATCTCAATATTGAATTTCATTCTTTACCTTTTGTGCTACGAGCTTCGGATTCTCTGCAAAAATCACAGGTCTGCCAACGACTATCATATCAACTCCCTGTTTTATAGCTTCACGAGGAGTTAAAGATAGAGAATGGTCATCTTTTTCACTCTCATCAAGCCTTATTCCGGGAGATATAATCTTCATTCCCAAATTTTCTTTTATTTTCCTTGCGAATATAGGAGGACAAACAACCCAGCTCGCTCCCCATAGCTTTGCCTTTTCTGACATATTTAAAATCAAATTCTCATCATAATCAGAAGAAGTCAGCAAAGTGACACCAGCAATATTAGCACCAAATTTATTAGCTTCTTCAACGGCAGACCTAAATATTTTCTCCCCAGCCGATATATGAACAGTAAAGAATTTAGAATTGAACCTACAAAAATTCCTGATAGCTCTACAAACAACAGATGGTATATCAAAAAATTTCATATCAACAAAAATATTCTTTCCAAGTTGAGTTAATGTTTCAAGAGAAATTAATCCACAGGAAGAAGAAAGAATAACAGGACCCACTTTATATACATCAACAAAACTATGGGTTTCCGCTAATATAAAGTCAAACTTTTCCTTACTATCTATATCAAGAGCAACACAAAAGAGAGCCATTAAAAAAAACTTTATTTTTCAGATTTTATTTTGAATTTTTCAGATTTTGATACCAATTTATATTCCGATCACTTATTTTATGTTTCTCGTTCCGGATTTTTAAACTGTTGCTGAAAATCTTCGGATGGAAGAGATTTTTCTGCTCCCTCAGTTTCCAACTTTCCTTCCGTTTTTCCCGAAAGTATTTGAGATTCCATCAATCTTATTCTTTCGGATTTTTCCTGATTTTCTTTTTCTGTCTCCTCCAATTTCTTTTTGAGTTTTGATAGTTCCCTTGATCTTGCGAAGGCTCTAACTTGAGCTGGTATAGCCCTCAAATATCCAATTAGGAATCCAAGAGAAAATATGACAAGAAACCAAAGACCAAGAGGTAAAGCAATAGCCCTTATATGAAAGAAAGCAAGAGAAATAACTTGTGTAAAAGCATAGTAATTTTGTATCAGGACTACGATAACCGCTGCAAATATAATGAAGTAGATAAGACCCATTTTTTGATGTCGGGGCGACCGGACTTGAACCGGTGACCTCCGGCTCCCGAAGCCGGCGCGCTAGCCACCTACGCTACGCCCCGATCTCAAAACCTAATTTTAATCATACACAACATAAAAAAGCAAAAAATTAAAAGAAAAAAGAAAATAAAAAAATTGAAAAATAAGAGAAAAAGAAAAAATGATTTAAAAGAAAAAAAGAAGTAAAAAAGAAAAGAAAAAGAAGATGAATAGCATTAAACTTTTTATATATGATAGCAATAACAGATAAAGAAATTTCAGAAGCAATTGAAAAAATTCCTCCGCTTGAACCTGTTGTAGCAAGAACACTTGCTCTAATAAAAGATCCAACTTCCTCTCCACAAAAATTAGCTCAAGAGATAGCAAAAGATGTCATGCTAACCTTTGAAATAATGAAGATAGTAAATTCTCCGATATATGGTTTTTCAAGGAGGGTACAGAGTTTAGAACATGCAATAACTTTACTTGGGTTCAAATCCATAGAATCAATAGTTCTATCCGCTTATGCAAAGAGGGTTTATGACACAGACCTAAAATTTTTCAATCTGAAAAGAGGGGAACTTAGCATACAAGCATTCATAGGAGCACTTGCCGCAAAACTCGTTGCACAAGAAAACTGGCCAGAATTAGAAGATTTAGTTTTCTCCGCTGGGACTTTAAGATCTGTGGGGAAAATAATAATGAATTTCTTTTTCTCAAAACATTATGATAAATTAAAACAAGAGATCAAAAAAGATTTTGATAGCTTCGATAAAGTGGAAAAAAAGATATTCGGCTTTACTTCAAATGAATTCTCTATAATAATACTTGAAAGATGGAAAATTCCGGATGAAATAAAAAAAATAGTCCAATTTTATAACAAGCTATCTTTGATAAAAGAAAAAGAAAGCAGATTATATAAAGCAGCAGTTTCAGTTCATATCGGAGATAGAATAGCCATGATGACAGGTCTTGGAGCTTCAATAGACTCTATGAAATATCCAATAGATCAAGAAGTTTTTCAATATACAAAAATAAAACCTCAAGATGTTGAAAGATACCTTGAAAAAACAATAAACATATATCCAGAAATTGTAAGAGAAATAATTGAGGTCTTACCTCCGTGATAAGAAATTTCTTCAACAAAACCAAAACGAAATTTTTATCAATAAAATCAGCAATACGCAAAATAAAAGTCAAAATGGGAAATGAATGAATGAGAAAATAAAGAAAATAAAAAGACATGATAGAAGAAAAGCAAAAATACTCTGAAAACCCAAAAAAAAGAAAAATTCGGGGAAAAAAAACAGGAAGAAAAAAAATTGGGAAAAAATCGGGAAAAAAATGAAATCAGGGAAAAAATCTGCCGGGGTTATTGGACTTGGAGTATCTGGAAAAAACTTAGTTTCAGCTCTGATAGAACTTGGATACACTCCTGTTGTCTTTGAGAAAAAAAGCAAGGAGGAATTCTTAAACGACCCAAAAAATCAAGAGTTTTTTGAAAGATTTGTTGAAAAAGAAAAAATAGAAATAGTTTTCAACTACCAAGAAGATGATATAAAAAAATGGGCCCGAGATCTTGATTTCTTTGTTCTATCATCTGGTATAAAACATGATTCATTTGCAAAGCTTGAGGTAAATTTTAAATCTGAACTTGATTTCGTTTTTGAGAACTTACCTTCAAATTCAAAAATTATTCTCATAACAGGAACGAAAGGTAAAGGTAGTACAACAGAAATTACCTCTCAAATTCTCCGCTCATGCAAAATTCCTCATTTTGTCGGAGGGAACATAGGAAAAGTAGAAGGAAAAACCTCAACTCTTGCAGATGCTATATTCTCAAAAGTAGATTTATTTGTTTTTGAAATTTCCAGCTTTCAGTTAAGGTCATCAAGAAAAGTTTTACCTTACTGCCTATCAATAACATGTATTACAAAAGATCATTTTGATTTTCATCCGTCATTTTTTGACTACTTTCATTCAAAAACAAAGTTTGCAGAAAAGTCAAAGTTTCTTGTGTATTCAGAAAATTTCAAAGATCTGTCAACAAAATATGAAGTCGCAAAAGTAGAAAATTATGATCGCATTTTCACAAGAATATATACTTTGGAATGGATACAAAAAAACTATGGTTCAGAAAATCATGCTATAACTATAAAAGGTGAAAACGGAAAAGAAATAGTAAATTTTGACTTAAAAGAGATTTTAGATTTTGGTGAAGAAGACAAAAGAACAAAAACAGATGAGTCTTTTAAAAGTAATTTATTGTGTGCTCTTGGAACCGTATTAACTTTAATTGAGCCACAAAAATTATCAGAAAATATAAAGCAAAACAAAATTCCGTATATTAAAAGAAAATTCTGCTTTGAGTATCTTGGCAAAATAAACATAGAAGGAAAAACGGTTCATTTTATAAATGATTCAAAATCTACAAATCCGACATCTTTGAAAAACGCAATACAATCTGTGAAAGAAGGAAAAATTATTTTAATTGCTGGCGGAAGAAAAAAAGGCTTATCTTTTTCTGATGTCGGAGATCTAATAAAAGACAAAGTTAAAATGACTTTCTTGATAGGTGAAGCAAAATATGAAATAGCAGAAGAAATAAAAGACAAGGTAAAAAATTTTTTAATTTGTGAAAACCTTGATCAAGCTGTACAAAAAGCAATAGAATTTGTTGAAAACGAAAAAGAGAATAATGAATACACAATTCTTTTTTCTCCGGGTTGTGCTTCCTTTCCAGATTTCAATTCAGCAGAACACAGAGGCGAAGTCTTTGAAAAAATATTCCATAAGGTAAAGCAAAAATATGAAACCTAAAATGAAAATCTATTCCCTAATTTTTTGTTCTTTAATTTACCTTTTATAGTCTCCAATATATGAATCCTTCTCTTTCAAAAGCACCTTTTGAATACATTCCTTTAACATCAACAAGTACAGGGGGATGAGTCATTATTTTCTTGAAAAAATCTGGTGTGATTTCAAAAAATGGCTTGTGCTTTACAGCAACTATAACAACATCAAATTTTTGCAAAGAATTTTTTTGCAGAAAATCAATAACACTATCTTTCTGACCGAAACTATTTTTGTTCATAAGTTCAATTCCAAATTCAGATTTTACATGATCAGGGTCTGCATAAGGGTCATAAACTTTTACATTAACTCCATAATCGCAAAGTTCTTTATATATATCCACAACCTTACTTTCTCTTATGTCTGAGATATTCTCTTTGAAAGTTATTCCCATAATAAGAGCCCGAGAGCCCTTCACCTGTTTTCCTGCCTTTATAAGAAGCTTTATTGTGTTCTCAGCAACATACTTCCCTATATAATCATTTATCCTTCTTCCTGCAAGTATAACCTGCGGATGATATCCAAGCTCTTCTGCCTTAAAAGTAAGATAATATGGATCAACAGAGATACAATGCCCGCCAACAAGTCCCGGTTCAAATTTAATAAAATTCCACTTTGTTGATGCAGCCTTTATCACCTCTTGAGTATCAATACCCATAATATGAAATATTATAGATAGCTCATTAAACAAAGCAATGTTAAGATCACGCTGAATATTCTCTATTACTTTTGCAGCTTCAGCAGTTTTTATATCAGGAGCAACATAAACCCCCGCCTTCACAGGAAATGAATACATTTTAGCTAAAAACTCAGCAGTTTGGTTATCTTGACCTGCAACAACTTTCACAACCCTATCAAAAGTATGATCTTTATCTCCTGGATTTACTCTCTCTGGTGAATAACCAACTTTAAAATCTACTCCGCATTTTAAACCGGACTCTTTTTCTAAAATAGGAACACATATTTCTTCTGTCGCACCGGGAAAAACTGTTGATTCAAATACAACATAAGTTCCCCGAGACAAGTTCCTTCCGATATCCTCTGAGGCAGATATAAGAAAAGATAAATCCGGGATTTTATTTTTGTTCACAGGTGTTGGAACTGCTGCAATAATTAAGTTACATTCACTTATTCTTCCGGGAGAAGATGTAAATTCAAGATTATTTTTTACCTCGCTCAACTCTTTTTCAGAAAACTCACGAGTTGAATCAAAACCCGAATTTAGTTCCTGTATTCTCTTGTGATTTTTATCGTAACCTATAACTTTGAAATACTTTGCAAAATTTACAGCAACATGAATGCCAACATATCCTAACCCCAAAACACATATTTTCTTCTTTCCTGAAAGAAAATCATCAACAGATGGAAAAGCAACATCCACCTCAGTAAGCTCCTTCTGTTTTCAGAACAACTTTTATTGTCTTCAAAATTATAACTATATCAAGCCATATTGACCAGTTCTTCATATACCACAGAGAAATTATGTTTTTATCTATATGAGATATGTTTGCTCTCCCCATAACCTGGGCAAGTCCCGTAATCCCAGGCTTTATGTATTTTGACCATTCAAGATAGTACTCAGCACAAGTTTGAACTTCATGAGGAGGTTGCGCACGAGGACCAACAAGACTCATATCTCCTTTTATTACATTAAATATCTGAGGCAATTCATCCAATGAAAATTTCCTCAAAATTCTACCAACACGGGTCACTCTTGGATCACGCCCAGGTATTTTCGCAGTATTCAAATAAAATTCCAGATATTCAGGATGTTTTGCAAGGTATTCTTTGAGAATTTCTTCATTATTTACATACATAGTTCTGAATTTGTAGCATTTGAACCTTCTACCTCCTTTGCCTACCCTTTCGTGCGAAAATATAATCGGTCCAGGTGAATCAATTTTTATCAAAACCGCAATAATAACAATTACAGGTAGTATAAGAAAAAGGATAATGATAGATAGGATTTTATCAAATAATTCTTTTAGGAGCCTATTGAATGGGTTCGCAAGATTATTTTTTACGGAAAGAAAAATAGTCTGTTCCCCAAAAGAGTGGTTAAGTTCAATATTTACAGGCAAACCAAACATATCGGGTACTATTGCAACAGAAGGAACAAATTTTTGAAGGTGCGAAGCCAATGCAGTCAAAGCCTTATCTCCCAAAGAAGGAATAGCTAAAATGACCTCATCAATCTTTGTCTCCTCTATGATGTTCCATATTTCACAAGTTTTTCCTATCACAAGTACATCTTTTCCCCTGAACTTTCCAACAGGTTTAAACTGTTTAGTTTTATCATCATCTAAAAACCCAATTATATCATATCCAAGTCCTCTTTCCATATCAAGAGTTCTAAGAATTTTCAGTCCTCCAAGACCAGCTCCTATTATTACGGCTTTTTTTCTCAAACCAAGTATCCAAGATAACTCTTTTGTTATATTTCTGAAAACTATAACAAAAAAAGCTGATAAAACCCAAAAAATTGATGTCCAAAGAATAGAAGTTTTGCCAATAGAGTATGAAGAGACAAAGTAATAAGATATTCCCGCAACTACACTCACTTTGAGAATTTTCGCTATCTCGTCCCAAAATGGAAACCTTTTCTGATAAAGATGTCCAACGAATGCAAAAAACGAGAATATAACTACTGACATCAAAAAATCAAAACTTACCCCAAAAACAAATTTCATCAAGGCATAAGCTGAAAATAAGGCTAAAATATCAGACAGAACAAATACGGTAAATGAAATGATATTTTTCACAAAAACATACTCTCTCTCTGGTAGCTTTGAAGGTGTAGCAAGTAAGATATCCATAACTTGAGCGGAGATACCATTACCATTAAACCCATTCCCTGTTCCGTTCAAAACACCGTTACCTTTGGTATCTTGGATTTGCTTTTCAGGAAGTATTATTTTTTTATTATCAACCTCCTTACCAAAACCAGATACCTCATCGGACTGGTTCTGCAACATTTGAAAGCTATTTTAAAAAACTATGTTTTTGTTTTTCTTTTTACTATTTTTTTCGGTAAAAATTTTTAATATTATTCAACATCTTTATTATTGTTTATAAGGGAATTAGTCTGGTTAGGTTTGTCATCAGGTAAGGTTTGGGGATTGATTTTGATTTGCGTCATTATTTCCATCATTTACGATATTTAATATTCCTCCTTCAAGGTTGTATGCATCAAAACCCAAGTTTTTGAGTTTTATTGTGACAGCATAGCTTGTTGTTCCAGCATTACAGAAGACAATAATTTTATGCGTTTTTTTGAACTTCGAAAGCTCTTTCCATCTTTTTTCTATCTCCTGAGCTGGGATATTTATTGCGCCCTCAAGGGTTTTTGTAAGGTACTCTATTTTATCTCTAACATCTAAAAGTATAACATTTTCTCTTTCCATAATATTTTTTAGATCATCAAATGTTATTTCAAGTTCTTCTTTTTTATTTCCATTTTTTCTTTTTTTGACCTCAAAAAGTTCCGACACTCTTTTACATTTTGAGCATATCTCAGATGAAGAAGGCATACCACATATAGTACATTCTTTTATTTCATCGGTAACTTTCATCTTGTCTTCAACTGCACCTTGGTTGATTTTATTATTTGGCTCAATCAGTGGTATCAATTTTTTGCGAAAAACTGAAAGGAGCCTAAATTTTATATCTGGTTGTTCCTTTTCCATCTCATCCAACCATTTTTTTATTCCTTTTATAGAGGTGAATTCTCCGTGAGGGCAGCTACAATCTTGAACGGGCAATTCATTTAAGGCAACATAATATAAGTCCTCAATTTCTGGTGTTGTTATGAGAGGTTTTATTTTTCTTGGTTGGCCAGGGACCAGAGGTTTAAGAACTGGTTTTAACCTTGCTATACCTTCAAAATCTCCTGCAAAAAACAGAGACATCATAGTAGATACTGTATCGTCAAGGTTATGACCCGTAGCCACAACATCGGCTCCGATCTTTTTAGCCAACGCAGTGAAAATATTTCTTTTTATTGTTCCACAAACTGAACACATTTTATCTTTGTATTTTGTTATAAGGAAATCATCAATAGTATATCCTTCTTTTTCTTTTAGGTTATAAATTTCAAGGGGGACATTGAGCATCTGTGCTAAATCGATTACTTTTTTTTCAAGGTTATCGGAATAATATTTTATTCCAAGATTTATATAAAATGCATATATCTTTTGGTCGGGGAAGGCTTTTTTGAGGGCGTGTAGAAGTGATACGCTATCTTTACCTCCAGAGACTGCTACTGCTACCTTTTCTCCTTCTCTGAACATTTTGAATTCTTCAACGACTTTTTTTACTCTTTTTACAAAAAAATCATTGAAGCAGTCTTTACAAAGCTTTTGTTTTGCATAAGGAATATTTACTATTGCAGTTTTCTCACATTTGCTACATTTGCCCAGAGGTTCAAGTTTTATATTTATTCCACCCAGACCACATTTACCATAGTTTATGTTGAAAACCTCAACTTTGAAGTTCATAATCTGCTCTTGCATTTGGTTTGATCTCATACCTTAGCAGCCCATCGTTAAAATGGGTTTGGGGAAGGTTTATTTGCTATGAGCTTTTTGCTCATGCAAACCTTACTTCCCCCAGCCACTGCCACAGCTTCTACCCGTTCTACCGGGCTACCTTTTCTTTTTCTTTTACCTTTTTCTTTTGCCTTTACTTTTCCTATTCTTTTTTCTTTCCCTTTTTCTTTTTTTATTTTACTTTTTTATCTTTTCTCCTTCCTTTCCTCATTTAATATTTTTGGTCACCCTTTTAGAGGGCGCGAGGAAAGGAATAATAAGTAGTTATCAGCGTTTGATAATTATGAAAATTATTCTCCAACTTTCAAAAAATTTTTAACAATAGACTGTTAATCTTTTCAATTTATTCATTTTATAGAGAAAAGTTTAAAAATCTATTTTTTCACAGAAAACCATAAAATAAAGCAAAAACTACTTTTGTTTTTTGCCGGAAGAAGCGAATCTTCTTACAAGATAAGAAATTATAAGAGGATTTGAAGGAAAATAAATATGGCACCATGAAGCTAAAAATTTTTCTTTCAAAAAACCTTGATATGACAAAAATTTTCCTGAAACATCATATACTTCAAAAATCTTGTTATAATTTTCAATCTTTTCCTTATTTATTATTTTGCCGTAGTGGAACTCGTGCCCCTTTATTTGATATTTTTTATTATTGTTGCTCATGATTTGAATTTTTCTCCATCCAAGAGCTTGCAATCTTTCCTCTACTGATATGATAAAATCAAAAATCCCAAGCATATTTTTTTCTTTACCTTTAAAAATTATTTTTTGAGAAAGAAGCTCAAGACCACCACATTCTGCGATCACAAAAGAAGATTTATCTAAAATATGCCTTATCTTCTTGGAAATGTCCGAGATGTAATCTGAATATATCTCGGGGTAACCTCCGGGTATAAATAAAAGATCTATGGAACCTTCAAGTGAATTTTCAATCAGGCTTTCATCTATCATGATAACATCTGCTCCCATAAGTTTGAGTATGAATATATTTTCAGGATAGATGAATGAGAAAGGTTTGAGTTTCAAGACCCCAACTTTGACACCAGAGAGTTTATTTTTTGTTGCTCTCATAAATCTTTCCTTCCAGGATTTCTTCACCTTGATTCGTTTTTTTGATGAGTCATCAAATATTTTCAGAATTGTCTTTACATCAAAGAATTTGAAAAAGATTTCTGCAAGACTTTTTTTGCTCAGGTTTTGTATTTCATCAGCTAAAACTAATCCGAGATGTCTTGATGGGAATTCAAGTTGTGGAAGTTTTGGTAAAGCTGCAAGGAGAGGGATTTTTTCTTTTTTGAGTGCCTGTTTCAGAAGTTCAGCGTGCTTTTGTGAGCCAACTTTCGTAGCAACAACGCCTTTCAGATCTAACTCATCTTTGAACCCCTTGACAATTCCCCTTATTGATTCCCCCAAAGATTCTGCGTTTATACACAAAATAGATGGTGCGTAAAGTAAATTTGCAACAAAAGATGTGCTTCCTTTGTATTTTTCTCCATCAAAAATCCCCATTACTCCCTCTATAACATTAAATTCAGAAGCCTCTTTTTCGAAGAGAAACTTTATGAATTCAGGAGAACTCATAACAGGGTCAAGGTTAAAACATTTTGTGATTGTTCTATGATACGATGGGTCTATGAAATCTGGACCGACCTTGAAAGCAGAGACATCAAATCCCATAGAAATCAGTCCCGCCTCTATGCATAAAGATGTTATAGTTTTTCCTGAGCTTGAAGAAACTCCTCCAACGACAACTCTTTTTATTTTTGGCATAAAATGATAGACTGCAAAAATTTTATGTGTGCCCTAACTATCAATTACAAATTGTTCTATAATTATTTCTGCTTTACTGCTTTGATTTCTTTGAATTCTGAATGACCTACAATACTTATTTCTTCCAACCTTACTATTCTTGATGCATCAAGTATTTCAATCTCGAGAGGTAATCCTTCGCTATCAAGATGTAAAATAACTCCCTCCTTTAAATCTATTGAATCATTTGGTGTTCCTTCTCGTAGCTCTATCAAAATGATATCAGCTTCCTTTGAATATTTTATCTTCATAAATGCCACCTCCTGCAAAATATCGGTTTAAGTAAGGGAAATAAACTGTGATTAATACTGGTGTATAGTCTTCATATTCATATATTGATCTGACCAAGTGCTCGCCATATCTTCTGTGAGCTATATACCTATTTCCGTGCCCTTTCAAAACTTCTTCGGGAAAAATTAAAGTTTCTAATACCATGCTTTCTTTAATCCCCCATTTTTTCATCCTTTCAATCGCATGAAAAAGGAAAAGAATTTTTATAAATTCCTCTTTAACTTTTATTGTATATATCTCTCCCTTACCATGTTTTTCCCTTTTTATGATTTTTATTTCCATTCCTTCATTTACAATGGATAATATATAAATTGCCCGAATTTTTCCAATACTCACAAAATCTAACATAATGTGATGATAGTTCAAATATAACAATTTCTCTCCCTGCATGCTTTTTATCTCCAAACTCATCAATGTTCTTCCCTACGAATAAGTTCTGGTTATTCCACAATTTAATAATTATACAGCTATCTTTCGGGTAGATTTAAAATCAAAAAGCATTTGATATTCTATTTCTCTAAGCAGAAACATCAAATCCCATAGAAATCATTCCCACCTCTATGCATAAAGATGTTATAGCTTTTCCTGAGTTTGAAGAAACTCCTCCAACGACAACTTTCTTTACTTCTGGCACAAACTGATAAAATACATAAATAACAGCCTATTGCTAATAAAAAGCTTTTTAGAAAAAAAGATAAAATACTCAAATAAAGAAAGTAAAATTAACTAATAAACGGCATAACTTATTCTGCAATAAATGAGTAAAATACAAAACAAAGATGAACAAGAAAAGAGAACATCAAAGAGAAAAAAAAGAACATAATAAGTACAAAAAAGAGTTAAAAAGATTTGACCCAATTTTAAAAGAAATTTTCTCCGAAGCAATAGGAACGATTTATTACTTAGCTATTGGTAAAAAAATAGGTAAAAAAGTAAAAGTCATATTAGCAGAGATAAGTTTGGTAAAAACTTTTCGTCCTGATATTTTAGTTGAGGCTGATGGTGAAATAATCCAAGTTGAAATACAAGCTCAACAAGATAAAACTTTACCCAAAAGAATGTTCCGGTATTACTACGCAATAGTAGAAAAATATAAAAAGGAACCTACTCAAATAGTTTTATTCGTTGGTAAAGGAAATCCTCCTCCATCAGAGTACAAAACTCCTAAACTTGCCTTGAAATACAAAGTTTTAGACATGAAGAAAATAGACCCAGATATATTCATAAAAAGCAAAAAACCGGCAGAAGTTATTTTGGGAATTTTGGCAGGGAAATTTAAAGATAAACCCCAAATAATAAGAAAGGTCCAAAAAAGAATTGTAGAAATTTTGAAAAACGAAGAAAAAATCATAAAATATATAGATAGCATAAGCTTTTTAGCAGGTTTATTTGATATTGAAATAAAGGTAAAACCTATGCCAATACAAGTTGACATAAAGAAAACTTTCCTCTACAAGTGGGGAAAAGATGAGGGATTAAAGGAGGGAAAACAAGAAGGATTGAAAGAAGCAATTTTATTAGATGTTCAAATCAAGTTTGGCAAATCAAAGGTAAAAGAGGTAAAAAATCTTTTGGAAAAAGTAGATGATTTAAATCACCTCAAAAAAATAAAGAGGAAAATAATAGAATCAAAGACATGGGATGATTTTATCAAAGTGATCAGAGACCATAAGTGAGATAAATGTAAAACCTATTCCAATACAAGTTGATATAAAGAAAACTTTCCTTATAAGACCTAAACCTATACAATTCAAACCAACACAAGGAAAACTTTCATTTTAAGTTTCAAAAAACTTTACTAAATCTTTCAGCTTAGTTGAAATCAAAGAGAGCTCTTCTGATATAGATTTTACAGCGGAAACCATTTTACCAAGTCCTTCCAAAGCCTCTGTTATCTGAGAAACATTCCTTGCTATCTCCTGCGATGTACTTACCTGCTGCTCAAACCCTGATGAGAGCGATAAAACCTCCTCAGAGCTTTTCTTTGAATAATCTTCTATCTGTGAAAATCTACCCTTTACTTCCCCCATAGAAGAAACTATTTCAGAAAAACTAACCGTTATGTTCTTCATAAAAGCTGAAACTTCATCTATTGTTTGAGATATTTTTGATACAAATTGATTTATTGATTTGAGCTCGTCCATAGTTCTTTCTGCAAGCTTTCTTACCTCCTGAGCGACCACTGCAAATCCTTTTCCAGCATCTCCTGCCCTTGCTGCTTCTATTGATGCGTTCAGCGCTAAAAGATTTGTCTGATCTGCTATATCCTCAACAGTAGAAACTATGTCTTTTATTTTTCCTATCTCATCTGAAAGACCTTTGAGTTTATCTGAAAACGAAGAAAGCTCATGAGAGAAAATCCTTATTTTTTCAGAAAGTTCAGACACACTCTTTATACCTACAAGAGAAATATCAGATGAATCTTTTACAAGTTTTGCAACCTGCTCCATTCTTCCTCCTACCTCCCTCATAGTAGATGAAAACTCCTCAATAGCATTTGAAATCGCTATAATGTTACCAGAAATCTGACCTGATGTCGTAAAAATATTCCCGACCTCTCTATATATCTTTTCTGAAATATCTTTAAGTGTACCAGAAAACTTTACAACCTCCGAGATTACCTTCATTATCTCTTCTGACGCTATATTCCAAACCTCCGCTATTTTGCCAACCTCATCTTTTTGTTTTATATTGACTTTGCTTATTTTACCTTTTGAAAGAGAGGCGAAAACATTCAAAAACCTCTGCAAAGGAGTAGTAATAGTGCCAGCAATAAAAAAACCTACTAAAACCAACACAAATAAAATCACAAGTGAAATTCCTAAATTTATAAGAGTAGCTTGAACTAAACTCCATGTTTTAGGAAAGCCAATTATAACTGCCCCCAAAATCTCTGAACCATCAGAAGAGAAAACCGGTGAGATACCTAAAACAAATCTCCCTCTTTTTTTCACCTCCATATTTGGATTTTCAAAAAAGTCCCCAGGTAAATATATTTTGTCTACTTCGGCTTTATCTTTGGTATCTAAATCTCTTTCCCAACTTACAAATTCTCTTACATAACCTTTTTTTATGTAGACTTTTGCAAATTTCGCTGTACCTGAAAGTAAATCAGTTAAAGTTGATTGAGCGCCTTCTTCTGTCTCAAATTGCAAAGAACTTGAAAGTCCTTTGGCAACTAATGCAGCAGTAGTAGCAATAACTTCATCTTCATGTTTTTTGGATTGAATATAAGAGTAAGTGGAAGAAAAAACAAAAAAAATTAGAACAGAACTTATAAGAAGCAATACAATTTTTGTTTTTATACTCATTTTATTTAATTCCCGTCTTTAATTTACCTGCTTTCATTTTTGCTTCTCTTTATTCTGCTTTTGCGTGAGAGAAGAAAGTCCCATCCCAACCTTTGCTTCCTTTGTAGTGACAATTTGCGCAGTCTTTATCTACATTTGCAACGATTGATTTCTTGTCTGGCATTGAGAAGCCTTCCCAGCCCCATCCACCTGTTTGACCATATTCTTTCTTTTTGTGCATAACTAAAATTAATTTTGGTTCTTTTCCTGCTTTATCTTTGAAGTTCACAAATACAATAAGCGAGCCCTCAGGAAACGGTGGCGGTTCTTTTCCTTTCCCTTCTTTTTTGTATTCTTTGATATACTTTTTGAAGTGCTCATAAGCTACATCGTTAAGATATGTTCTGTGGAGACCCGGAACAATTGCAAAGAGAGGATTACCTTTGAGTATTTCTCCTTCCTCCACGAGGTTTAGTTTTTCCCAGTTTTCTGGGAAAGGAACTTTCTCCTGTGAATGAAGAACCATCAAGCCGAAAAATAAAAATATAGCGGCACCAAAAAGTATCCTCATACCTCTGACCCTCATTTTTATACTTTTTCTACCCATGTTATTCCACCTCCTTTTTTATTTTTTTGTTTTTTGATTAAGCCGATTTGATTTAAAATGAGACCTTGATAAGTTTTGGCTCTGTAAAGACTTAAATGTGCTATATATATATATATATATATATATGCATTATTGCAAAGTTTTTCATTCTTGCTTATTTGTTTCAACTCATCCTTGGTAAATTGTAAACCTCAATTTATTATTATAATCATTTTACAAGTTTTCTTGTTTTTTCTTTGCAAGATTTTTTGAAAATCGCTCATTAATAACTTTTCACTTCATGCTTTTGATATGATAAAGAGGCTACTCACATTAGAGGATTTATCAAAAACAGAACTTGCCGAGTTAATAGATAGAGCAGTTGAAATATTCAACGCAATCAAAAGTCAAAGTAGCAACACAAAAAAAGGAACAAAAAAAACACGGAAAAGAGAGAATGACTTAAATATAGATAGTGAAAAACTCAAAAATAAAGTTGGGATGATATATTTTGAGAAACCTTCTACAAGAACGAGAATTTCATTTGAAACCGCAATTTATAAACTCGGCGGAAAAGTTATATATTCATCACCGCAGGATACCCAGATATCAAGAGGAGAAGATTTGAGAGACTCTATAAAAGTTGTTGAAGGGTACGTTGATTTTGCAATATGCAGAGTAAATAGCCATAAAACATTAGAAGTTTTTGCAGAAAACTCACAGATACCAATAATTAATGCTTTAAGTGATTTGAGTCATCCAACACAGATAATTTCTGACCTTGCAACAATAAAGTTTTTACTCGGAACATATGAGGGAAGAAAAATTGTTTTTCTCGGAGACGCAAAAAACAATGTAGCAAGGTCGTGGATAGAAGCTCTTTTGGTTCTTGGAAATTTCCAGCTTGTTTTCAGCTGTCCGCCGGGATACGAGCCAGATTTCGGTTCAGGATATTCAGTAGAGCACGACCCTCAAAAAGCAGTCCAAAAAGCAGATGTAATATACACAGATGTGTGGTTTTCTATGGGGCAAGATTATTCGGAGGAAAAAGAGAAAAAGATGGTAGCATATAGAGTTGATAGGTCAAAAATTTCCGATGCAAAGATTGTTATGCACTGCCTACCTGCTCACAAAGGAAAAGAAATTTCAGAAGAGATTTTTAGCATGTATGAAGATGTTATTTTTACCCAATCTCATATGAAGTTAGCAGCAGCTATCGCAATTCTCGAAAATCTTGAAGTTTGATGATGTTTAAAGCAAATTTCCAATATTTTCCTTTTCTCCAAAACTCTTTTGTTTTTTTATTTAATTTTTTCTTTACATGCTTTCTGTAAGAAAACTTTCAAAGTATTTTGATTCTTTTTGCGTTTTTGAGAACCTAAACTTTGAGATAAATCAAGGAGAGATATTTTGTGTCTTCGGTAAGAATGGTTCAGGTAAAACAACCTTACTGAAAATTCTTGCAGGCATAATAGAGCCAACATCGGGCAAAGTAGAAATCGTTGGAGCCGATAATAAAAGCAATCTGAAAAAAAAGATTTTGTTTGTGGGACATGAACCAAACCTCTATAAATATCTTTCAGTAAAGGAGAACTTAGATTTCTGGGCAAAACTGTGGGGCAAGAAAATAAATGAAAAGGATACAGAAAAAGCTCTTGAATTTTTTGGAATAGAGAAGTTCTTGAATTATAAAATCTTCGAACTATCTCAGGGAACAAAAAGAAAGGTTTCGTTTTCAAAATTCCTGCTGATAGATCCCCAAATTTTTATAGTAGATGAGCCCTTCTCCAATATAGATGATAAAGGGAGAGAAAAAATAAGAGAATTATTTTTCAGGGCAAAATCCGAAGGTAAAATAGTAATATTCTCTTCACCTGAGAAAAACACATACTTAAAACCAGATAGGTTTTTTACTTTGGACTAAATTCAAGCCTTTTAAGAAAGATTTTTATCTCCTCATTTTCAGAATATTTTATCTCCTCTGGGATACCTTGCCAGATTATTTCACCATCTTTCATAAATATTATCTTATCCGCAAGTCTTATAGCCCCCTTGATATCATGAGTTATAACAATAAATGTCAATTTTGTTTTTTCTTTTATACCTAAAATAAGGTCCTCAATAACAGATGATGTAGCAGGATCAATTCCAGAAGTAGGTTCGTCTAAAATTACGACTTTTGGGTTATGAATAATGGCTCTTGCGAGAGCTGTTCTTTTTTGCATACCTCCCGAAAGCTCTGATGGATATTTTTTTTCATGACCTTTCAAACCTATTATATCTAAAATCCAGTCCAACCTTTCCCTCAAAATTTTCCTATCTTTTATATTTTGAACCTCAAATAAGGGAAAAACTATGTTTTCCTCCACAGTCATCCAATCAAAAAGAGCTGAGTTCTGAAAAAGAAAACCTATATTCTTTATGTAAGAAAGCTTTTCCGAAGGTTTAAGTTGAGTAATATCCACACCGTCAAAAATTATCTTACCTTTATCTGGTTTCATTATTCCAACTATGTGCTTTACGAGAACGCTTTTACCGCAACCAGATCTCCCCATTATTACATTTATTTTCCCAGCCTCTATTTTGAGATTTATGTTTTTCAGAACTGGTTTTCCGTTGAAACTCTTCCAAAGCCCTTGAACTTCTATTATATAATTTCCCATAGCTTTGTCGCAAACATATTAAGGTGGCCCTGCAAAGCCATCAGGACCTAACCTGCTCGCTACCCCCTCCCACCTCCCTTCATAATGAGAGTTGAGTTCCGGAAATTTCTGCCTTGTTATTGTATAAGCTTGCGATGGAGTAAAACCTTCAAGGAGTCTCTTGTAAGAGAACCTTACAGCAGAGGAGAAATTCCTCATAAGTTTCAGGATTTGTTCTTTCTCTTTTTTATTCACAACGAGTTTGAAGCTTGTAGTTATGAACATATGAATTAGACAAATTGTAATAATTGATTTGGGTTTAAAGAGAAATTTTAGCAAAAATTTTTGAATTTAGGTGAGAAATTATAATTTAAGATGATTGCGACAAGGCATAAAAACAAAATAAAATGGAAAGAGAAAGAAAAAGATAAAGAAAGGAAGAAATGAAGGAAGAAAGAAAAAAACACAAAACATAGCCACCAACTAAAATCAAAGAAAATCCCAAAATTTCCCATCTTTACGCAAAGAACATCTTACAAGAAAATCATCTGAAATCTTTTTTATTTGAACAATTTTTGGATTGATGTGCTCCCCTAATTTTAAGGCATCAGGAAAATCAAAACCTTTTCCACCACCAAAGATTTTTGGAGCAAAAAATAGCCATAACTCATCAACAAAACTATGTTTCAAGAAATCCCAAACAACCTCCACCCCACCTTCAACTAAAAGAACCATTCCACCCATCTGGAATATAAAATTCAAAACCTCCTCTACGCTTTTTTCCTTCTGAAACATAAAAGAAATTTTCTCTTTGCCTTTAATAATTTCAGATTTAAAGATTCCCGAACTTACAAATTTTCTATATTTTTCCTCAACAAAGAAAACACAATTATTCCCTCTCAAAATATTTAGAGAATCAAGATGAGAAGGACAACCAAGAATAACTTTGACTGGATTTGGATATTCACCTCCTACCTGCATCTTCACTTTTTTCAACTTTCTAAGATAGCTATCTGGTAGATTTCTCGTATCAAGATATGGATTATCTTTTTCAACGGTATTTTTCCCAACAAGTATAAAATTTGCGTGAGCTCTGATGATATGAACAAGTTGTAAAGCCTTTTGTGATGTCAGATATTTTGAATTTCCTTCAATATCAGCAATCTTCCCATCAAGAGTTAGAGCAAGTTTAACAATAACATAAGGTCTTTTCTCGTTCACATAAACTATATATGGCAACAAAATTTTCTGCGCTTCATCTTCAAGTATCCCACCCTCAATATATAAATTATCTGCATGGTAGTTAATCTGGTCCAAATTCGGGTCGTGTAGAGAAAAATAAACTTTGCTTACTCCGTAGTTCTTTATTTGTAAAGTGCATGGAGGGGTTCTGCCATAAGTATTACACGGTTGCAAGGAAACAAAGAGTTCAGCACCATACGGAGATATTCCCCTTTTTAAGGCGTCATTTATAGCTTCAACCTCGGCATGGGGGAACCCAGCTCCTTTATGAAATCCTTTACCTACTATTTTCCCTCCTTTTACGAGGATAGCTCCAACCCAAGGATTAGGCGCAGTTTTTCCAGCATTAATCTTCGCAAGCGACAAAACATATCTCATAAAGAACTCTTTATATCCATCCTTCACCCTTTTCTCCTTTGTTCCCATAATTTTGAAAGTTTAATCAATAAATAATAACATAATTTTTATGGGGGAAAAAGGAGATAAAAAAAATGGTAAATATGAAGAAGGAATTTCTACACTTTATGAAGAAGCGAAAAGCAAAATCAAGTACGAGGAATCAAAACAGGAAAAATTCCTAAAAATTCTAAGTGAGATAAACAAGGAAAGAGAAAAAATCATAGGGAAACAGAGTACAAAAAGCAAGTTATTGAAATCACTGCTTGTAATAATATTCATAGGAATAGGTATAACTATAATGTTCCTTCCGGAAAAAGAAATTGTAGGAAAGAATATTTTTGATTTTGGACCACCTCCAAACTTGTATATAGATATGGGTAAATACACTATAATTAACTTTTTTGCCTCCTGGTGTGATCCTTGCCGTGAAGAGATACCAGAACTTAAAAAATTTTCTGAAAGATCAACCATTGCAGTATTAGTAGGAGTAGCATTAGATGATGAGAAAAACTTAAAGAAATTCATAGAGGAAATGGGAATAAACTACCAAGTTGTTTTAGATAACGGCAAGTTCTCAAAAAATCTGGGAATAAACTCAATTCCAACCACCATAATAGTTGGACCAGATTTGAAAATAAAAAAAATCCTTTTCGGCGAGGTTAATTCAGAAAGACTTGAAAAGGCATTACTCCAAGTAGCATCAAAAAAACAAAATTAGAGAAAGAAATTTATATAAAGAAATTTATATATAGAGGGAAATATAATTCCCTGATGAGATTTAGAAAATTCCGTTTGCGGCTGAGAAAAGATATAGAGAGAGTTTTCAAAACCGGGATGCATCTAAAAAGCAAACCGTTTTTTTCAATAAAGGTAATAGAAAATGATTCAGTAAATATAGGTTATCCAAGATTCTCGGTAATTGTTCCTAAAAAATCGGTGAAAAAAGCCGTAAGAAGAAATAGAATAAAAAGAATCTTAAGAGAAGCGATGAGAGAACTAATAAGAGAAAAAAAAATCCCAAATTTAGATATTGTCATTTTGGTGAAAGAAGATATATCAGGTAAAAAATCTTATGAAGTCAAAAATGAAATTGAAAAAATCTTTCAAAAATATCAGGATACTTCAACTTCAATAAAAGGTTAAGTAAAACTCCAAGGAACATGAATGGTATAAAAGGTATGGGGTCCCTTTTTCTTTTGATTATACTCAAAATCAAACCGAATAATCCACCAAAAAATGACGAAATAATAATACAGAACAAAGTTCCCCAAAATCCAAAATATACTCCAACTGGAATCATAAATAGAACATCTCCTTCTCCAAGTCCTTCTTTTTTTCTCAAAAGAGCATAAATTAGCCTTACAATAAAAAAAGTTCCAGCCCCAAGAACAACTCCTAAAAAAGAATCTAAAAGCAAAAATTTTATATCTGACATATCAATAATCCTTGCAGAAACAGCAGAGATAAAAGACACGAGAATAAGAACTGTTGGAACTGCAAGATAGATTATATCTGATATAGCAGAGAATAAAAATGACCAAAGAAAAAAAAAGTTAGGGAAAAATAAAAAAAGCGATGAGTTAGAAATATAAGAGGTAGAGATATAAAAAGCAAAAACTCCCAAAATTGCAGAAAGAAGCTCACTAAAAAAATAGATATATGGAATTCTCGCTCCACATCTTGAACATTTTCCTTTGAGAATAATAAAACTCAAAATAGGAATTTTTTCGTACCACAAAATAGGAGATTTACACTTTGGACAAAAAGACGAAGGAGCCAAAATTGAAATTCCTCTGGGGATTCTGTAAATCAAAGTATTACCGAATGACCCAAAAGATGCTCCCCACATAAAAGAAAAAATTAGAAAGACAAAGGAAATAACAATTTCTTCTTTTTCAATCATATCAGTAAAAACAAAAAACAATATCTAAAATCTAAAAATCTATTTAAAAAAGTAAATCTATTTTATATTTGAAAATTTTCTTTTTATAAAGCATAAATTAAAGCATAAACGATTTTGATTGTGTGATATGAAAATCTGTGCATATTTTACATGTGGATTTCCAGATATTGAGTCGTCATTTTTAATAATGAAAGAGATTTTAGAGTTTGCAGATATGCTTGAAATAGGCATTCCATTTTCTGATCCAATCGCCGATGGTCCAACAATTCAATTTTCATCAGCAAAAGCTCTTGAAAGAGGGTTCAAAGTATCACAAGCGTTTGAAGTAGCTCAAAAACTCAAAACTTTATTTCCACAAAAAGAAATACTCTTTATGACATATTACAACATAGTAATGAGAAAAGGAGAAGAAGAGTTTATAAAAAGAGCAAAAGACATCGGAGCATACGGAATAGTTATTCCTGATCTGATACCAGAAGAAGGAGAAAGGATTTTTGAGCTCATGGGAAAGTATGGCTTGAAAACCATAAATTTTGTTGCTCCAACAACAAAAGATGAAAGAATAAAAAAAATAGCCAAAAAAACAACCGGCTTCATATACTACATCTCAGTCACAGGAACAACAGGAGAGAGAGAAAAACTACCCGATGACATAGTAGAAAACATAAAAAAGGTAAAAAGAATATCACAAAAAGATATGTTTGTAGGCTTTGGAATATCAAAAAGAGAACATGTAATTTCTTTGCAAAATTATGTAGACGGAGTAATAATAGGGAGCGCAATAATAAGAAAAGTTATTGAATCAAAAAGCATAGATGAAGCCATCAAAAAAATCAGAGAGTTTTTAAACTACATTTCCCCAGGCCAAAAATAAAGAATCATAAATTCACCAGAAGGTAAAATTTTGCGTAAAATAATGTTCATATCTTGTGAGCCGTAAGTATCAGCCCAAATTGTTGGAAGACTTTCACCTTTTCTCACATAAGCGACGACTTTCCAATTTTCTTTCAGACCTGCCAACTTTGCAGCATCATTTATCGCAGAGTATATATCACCAACTTTATCAATAAGCCCGAGCGATAAGGATTCTTCCGGAGAAAAAACAGAACCATCTGCTATTTCGTCTAAACTTTTTTTGAGTTTATTTCCTCTCCACTCTGCCACACGAGATTTGAAAAGCGAAAAATAGTAATCAATCAGTTTCTGAATTTTTGCTCTCTCTTCATCTGTCATCTTCCTGTGAAAAGATAACATATCTTTATGAGTTCCACCTTTTATAACCTCAAATTCAACCCCAACTTTCTCCGAGAGCTTTTCAACATTTAGCTTCATAAGATAAACACCTATTGAACCAACAGTTGAACCCGGAGCAGCAATAATAACATCAGAAGGTGTTATAACATAATAAGAACCAGAGACCCCAAGAGTTGAAATAAAAGCAACTATTGGAACTTTCTTTTTCTCTTTGAAATTCTTTATCTCGCTGTAAATAGCTTCCGAAGCTGAGACTAATCCACCGGGAGAAGAAACTTTAAACACAACAGCTTTTACATTATCATCCTTTGACGCTTTTTCAAGTTCCTCCTTAATTCTTGAAACAATAGATGGTTCAGAATAAGAAAAAAGCCCTCTTCCACCCCTTATATCTTCCCACGATATGACCCCAGATATATTAACAAGAAGTATCTTATCTTTTCCCTCACCTAAAACCGTCACCTCTTCTAATGGGACATATCTACCCGATGGTAAATTCACACTAAAAAAACAACCTGAAATAAAAACCACAGAAAAAAGTAAGAAAAATATTTTGAACTTCATCATATAATAGCAAATTTAACAGCCCATTGTTAAAAAACAATGGGTTCGGGGAAGGTTTATTTGCTATGAGCCTTTTTAGTTCAAGCTCATGCAAACCTTACTTCCCCCAGCCACCGCCACAGCTTCTACCCGTTCTACCGGGCTACCTTTCTTTTTTCCTTCTTCCCCTTTTTCCTTTTTTCTTTTTTCTTTTTCTTTTTTTCCCTCTTCTTTTTCTCTTTCCTTTTTCTTTTTTTTCTATTTTTTATCCCTTCTCCTTCCTTCCCTCCTTTAATATTTTTGCTTGCCCTCACCAGGCACGAGGGAAGGAATAAATAATTATCGTTTTAAATTCTATTGATAATTATAGAAATAATTTTGTTAATCTTCAAAAATTTTTAACAATAGACTGTTAATTTTTGTTTTTAACCTTTTTGCGATTAAGAAAAATATTTGGCAAAAAGAAAAGAATGAAAACATAGAACACAAAAGCCAACGGAGAAACAGAGCAACCAATTGGTTTTGAACCAAAACCTGCCCTATCTTGAAATTCTGAAAAGATTTTATCTGCAATACCTCCTTTTTCGCTATCAGCAAATCGCGGAGCAGGTGCTGTCGTCTTCCTTATAAAAGAGAAAATACAAAACTGGGTCGATGGATAATTCGTGTCAATATATGTAAGAACAACATCAGTAAATCCATCTTGATTTACATCTGAAACTTCTATATCTGGCAATCCAATCGGTCCAAAGTTGAAAGGCAAGCGTGAATGATAAGATGAGACCTCTCTTGCGTAACCATTAGAGCCAGAAATAGTTGCTGGTTCTCCAAAGCTGAGATCAAAAAATTCTGCTCCACCATAAGAATAGAAAGCGGTCCAAATTATATCAGGAACACCATCTGAATTCATATCTTCAACTTCAAGGGAAATATTGTTCAAAGGTGATATTATTTGAGCATTCGCAGTTGATTGAAGAGCAAACGATAAATTCGCAGGTGTTGAATTATTCTTATAAAGATAAAGTATTTGGTCTTTTGATATAACTACTATGTCATCTTTTCCGTCGCCGTCAAAATCAGCTGTATCTAATGAGGCAGGAGTTATAGAGTTCGGCAGAGTAAATGTTATAGCAGAGGCAAAACCAGAAGAAGTTCCGAGCTTAACAAAGAAATAAAGGAAATCAGGATTCACACCTACTATATCTAATTTTCCATCTTTATCTAAATCAGCAAATTTAGCCCTTCTTACCCAACCTTCAATTTCAGGAAATGTTATGGTACCAGAGAATGTTCCATTACCATTACCGTATGCAAAAAAGCTAAGACCGGAGCAACCAACAAGAATATCTTTACTACCATCTTGATCTACATCAGCTGATTGAATATCATAAGGGAAGCAGTGTCCTCCTGCTAAATTGATTTGCGATGAAGCAGAAAAACTGAAACTTGAACCAGAATTTTTGTAAAAGTAGATATAGTGTTCTGTTCCGGAACCACCAGAAAGAACAACATCCTTTTTACCATCTCCATCAAAATCATCAATTGCGAATCCAGATTCTATACTATGACCCGGAATAGCAGAATAAGAAGCACTGAGCTGAAATGTTCCCGAAAGTGTTCCTGAGTTTCCATAAAACACAAAGAAAGACTGCTTTGGCATAGATGTAATTACAATATCTCGTATCCCATCGCCATTAACATCAGCAACCTTAAATCTATCATCATTTATAAACTTAAATGTAGTTCCATCGTTAGGGAAGCAGGTTGATATAGGGTTAAAGTAATCAGCTGAGTGATATTGCCGAGCTACATATATTTGAACCTGCGCAGTAGCATAGTTAGAATTACCACAGCTATTTACAACTTGAACTCTTGCTGTAACTTGCTTTGAATAAGAAGAATAATATGTATATTGAGTTGTGTTAGATGGAGTTGTTTTATCTATAATACCGTCTCCGTCAAAATCCCATCTATATTCAGAAATTGGGAAGAGAGATGTAGCAGTAGCTTGTAAAGTTACGGTCAAAGGAGCATAACCTGATGTTGGGTTTGCGTAAAGAGAGACTTGCGGTATATCACATTCTGGTTGAGCCAAAATAACTATTCTTAAAGTTTTCGTATCTGTATCTCCATCTGAATCGTAAATCGTGATGCTTGCTGCATATTCTCCTGCTGATGAATATCTGTGGGTTATAGATGGTGATGTTGTTTCCTCTTTGTATCCATCTCCAAAAACCCAGACATATTTTGAAACTTCAAAGTCATCTTCTGCAATCACAGATAGCGTGACATCAAAAGGAGCTACACCAGATGTAGCTGATGCCGAAAAGCTCAAAATACGAGGTGGCGAATTCAGAACCTGAATCGCTATGGGGTGCGATACTATTTCAGAACCTATATCTGTTATAACCGAAACTTTTGGATAAAATGTTCCGGCAAATCTTGGGTTATAAAAGTGGGTGACTGAGTTTTGAGTTGTTTCCGTTCCTGATAAATCACCAAAGCTCCATCTATATTTCAAAGGTGGAGAAGATGTTGAGACTTCAAACTTTACAACTTCTTTTCTTTTCACTTGTGTTTTATCGGCAGAAAAAGATAGTATTTTGAATTCAGGGAAAACCTTTATATTTACCGACTCGCTTGCTTCTATTCCGTCCTCACTTTTCACTTTTGCAGTAATTTTGAAATCTCCTTGCTCTTTGAGTTCAACCACAACATAATTTGAGTATGTCTTTATATCTTCTTTGCCGTCTCCGTTTGTATCAAGAGATATAAAACCTGCGAAATCTTTTGCGTCTATTCTCAGTCCCACCTTCAAAGGAGCATATCCGCTTACCTTATCAGGATATATTTTCACATAAGGTGTTATTGGATTATTTTTGACCTTTATATTTATTTTCTTTTGAACACAGTTCCAGTCCCCATCACACACTCTGAAATTAACATAAGATAATGTATCTTGATTTACTCTACCTGTGTATAAAATCGGAGAAAGAGAGAAAATATTGGAGAGAGAAAAGGAATAATTATTCTTATAATCACCAACCCAAGATGAAACTCTCAACTCTTCTGGTGATGAATCCGGGTCAGAGACTTTTATCTCAAACGGCACATAAGTCTTTTCATCAAATTCATAATCAACACCCTCTTTGAGCTCCTCACCTTTTGCGAATATAGATATAGAAGGTTTCTCTGTTATAACCTGAACAAATTTACATCGTGAGTCGGATGAAAAATCATCAGAAACATAAACACATATATATGAGCTTCTTTTGAATGTAAAATCTATGCTATCACCTTGACCTATATCTTTGGAGGAGTAAAAATAAGAACCCTCTTTCCACAGAACTTTTGGATTTTTTCCTCCTGTATATGAAACGGAAAGTTTAGCTTTTTCATTTTTCTTCACAGAATCTGGTACCGAAAAGTTAGTAATACGGATAGGAATTTGCAGAACTATTTCTCCTAAATCTAACTCTCCGGAGCTAAGATCAGACGGCAAAGACACAACTTTTGGAGAGCTTAATCCATGAGCCGATATAGTAATTTCTTTCTCATCCTTAAAGTTTATTGGCAAAGACACTGAGAAAGTTCCATCTTGGAAAGTGGAAATGCATTTTCCTTGAGCAGAAACCTGTAAACATACCAACTCGTCAGGTATAGGTTTTTTAGCTTCATCTACTAATTTTCCTTTTATTTTTAATGTTTTTATTGGTAAGACGACTTTTCCGATATAAAGATAGGGCTTTTTCACTTCTCTTGACCGACCATAAAGTTCGTAATGAGATGAAGATGATTCAACAGGAGAAGGAATATCTAATAGGTTAAAGCCCAAAGATGTTTTTAGATCAAACGCCTGACCGTTTATAAGTATCTTTGACCTTGTTTCACCTCCGACCCTTATTCCGGGAGCTGGGACATAAGCTATTATGCGTGAAGATGTTTCTACATATTGAACTTTTTCGTAGCTTTTTGGAGTGCAGACATACTTTGAAATCTCCTGCGAAAAAGAGCAGTCCATAGGATTTTCAGAGTTTGAACATACATAGTAATTTTTGTCTTGAATGAAGGAGCATCTTACAGCCCACAATCTTTCGCCAAAATATGAAGAACCTCCCTTTACTATTTCGTCCATTTTGAAAACAAAATCAACAAAAGAACTCAACATTTTAAAGAAGGTTGTAATATCATCTGCATAAACATCTAATGTGGTGGTTCCCGATGTAGATGTCTGCTTTGGCTGAACTCGTGGCGAGCTAAAAACTTGATAAGATAATTGAGCTTTTGGGGCAGCAGATGGTTGAGGTCCCATAGGAAACGGGAAAAATGGAGCAAATAAATCTTTACATTGAATAGGTACAACATCTTGAGCTCTTAAAAATGCACCGTAATCTTTATGGAATCTATCTATATAAGGTTGAATGGTTTCCCAAGCTTTTGCTGATTTCCACTCTCCATGCTCTCCCCAGGCTTGAATAGCCTGAGCTCCAAACATACCAGCTGTCTGAGCAAGGAAAGCCAAGTCAGCAAATGCAGTTTGCGCAGCTCCCTTCAAGATTCCTCCTATTGCTGGGACTGCTGTTCCTAAACATTCAAGAGCTTCTTCATTAGTGAGAAGATCAGTAGTTTTAGATATAATGTTTGGAATAATATTTTCCGGGTCTGTAAATTGCTCAGCTAAGGCTTCGCTGGGATCCTCCCCCTTCGCAATCGCAGCTGCGGCATTAGCCATAAAATCTTTAAAAAACCCTAAACCTAAAAATTCATTTATAGTCTTTGTAGCTGCTGCTCCGCACTTAGAAAGAACTCCACTTTTAACAGCATCGCTTATAGGCCCCCAAATTCCGCCATAAATTTTATCAGCTACGAAAGATACAATCTGTCCTCGTGCTTCCTTACCTATTTCATCCCATCTCTCATAGAATATTTGGTCTGATGAGGCTCTGCCTATGGGTTCAAGTCCTTTTTGCACAGCCTTTATATATCCCAGAGCATTCTTAAAATCTTCTTTGATATTTCCACTACCAATATCAAGTGCTGCTGATGCCTTACTCAAAGCGTTCCTATGAACAGCATATGTATTCCCGTCTATTAACCCGTTCAAATAAAGGTTAAAAAGAGCATCTTTCATAGCCTCAATATCATGTGAAAGAATACTTCTGTAATTATTTATTATATCGTTGCAGTTCGCACCACCTCCACCAGGATCTCCATCTGGCGGAATTTTATCTGGAATGCCGTTGAGGTAATCATCATAGGGACCAAACATTTTTCCTTTTGATGGATTATCATGAACGGGATCGCTCTTTTTTACATCTACGCCGACAATTCCATTATTATCTGTGTATGCCCCTTTCCAATCCCCCCATCCGCCATAAGTATTTCCTTGTGAAGATATGTGAAGACCAGAGACAGGGTTTCCATCACTGTCAACAAATTGTGCAACCACAGATGCGTGAGACGAAACAGGATAATCAACATTCCAAGATGAAAAATGTTCAACTTTTGCATAGACATAAAGCTTTTTGGTTTCTTTTCCTAAAACTATTTTTGCAAGCTCTGTTGGCTTTATTGCGTTTCCGTTTTCATCTTGTAAAATTCCAAGCTCTTCTCCTTGAATCCATACGCCTTTTATTTCATCGTAGTACCACATCGGAACTTCAACTAAATCTGTGGTTTCATTAACATAATCATAAAGTGTGTGATATACATCTTCTGGGATTTTCATTCTCAAAGTCGGTTTTTTGACTTCTGCTTGTTTTCCATTCAATCTTGCTATTTTCGGTGCGAAAGTTGATATAATCTCACCTTTTTCATCTTGGAGCTGAATAGATAAAAATCCAGCAGACGATAAAGTTATAAAACCTTTTTCTGAATCGGGTTTGTATGCCAAAAACGAACCCAGCATAAGTTCAGGTTGAGAAGCAGGATTAACAAATGCCACGCTTCCGGAAATTTCTTTATAGTCTGAAACGAGCTCTGGTGGTATTGATACCTCTGCTATGACTTCTCCACCTTCTTGTTTTGCAAAAATTCTTGAGTTCTTTGCGTCTTTATCTGCAAGAAGAATTGGAGCTCTACCTGGAACTGAAATCAAAGAAAACTGCGCACCATCTTTCAAGTTTGAATCTTTTTGCATAGCAGCTTTTGAAAGCTTTATATCTCTGAAACCAGGACCATCCAAATGTAATGAGTTTTTAGCAAATCCTTCTTTTGTAACATCAACCTGAATTCTACCTGTGATTATTCTTCCTGTTATCATTCGTCCGGTTAGCATTTCTGATTGGGATTGAGATAGCCTTGCTGTTATCAATTTAGAATCTAGGAAGAAAAATCCGCTTTTGTTAGTCACGGTAGAGAATGTTTCATCTGGGGAGAAAATATTATCGCCGTTGAAATCAATCTTAACTGAAACGATAGCAGATTCAACAGGATTTCCCTCATCATCTTTTACAACACCTGCGAAATTGAGGTCTTGGATTTGAAGTTGTTCAGTCTCCGATCCTTCCTTTTTGCCACAACCACATCCTTTTGCACAAGAAGAATACAGAACAAAGAATACCCCCAAAGAAAAATAAAGCCAAAGATATTTTTTGATTACCATTCGGTTTCTACCTCCACTTTATCATTAAAAAAAAAGAATACATTTTTGCTCAAGACAATCATTTTCTGCCCCATCCAAGCTTTACATTTTACCAATCAAAAGTATAAATATTCATTTCATTTATGATAAACCTGAAAACCAGAAAACTTATTACAATTATGGCAAAAACTTTCATACATACTCCATTTACTGATAATTTATAAAAAAATTTGTATTTTCTATTTAAATTCAACGGAAAGAAAAATAGTTGAAGCATTTAAGCAGGCTATCATAAGTAATGGCAAATACTTTGATCAAGAGATTTTGATATTTCTATTTACTTTTTTATTTTTATTTTGCTTTTTCTGGTCCCCCAAGCTCGTAAGATTTAATTTTCGTTTCGGAAATTTTCCTGAAAAGCTTCTCAACCATATATCTGAACATCTTTTTCTCTTCCAGAGCTAAATTTTTGCTTTCATCTGGGAGCTTAAACAACTCAAATCTATCCTCATAAGAATCTCCTTTATAATTGTAATAGATGAGTTTCCATTCTCCTTCCTGAATTACAAATACTCTTTTCCATTTTTCGCTTTCTTTACATTGCCAGCCACAAGGGGAAGTTGATGCGAAAATAGTTCTGTTTTTATCTTTCACCAGAACTTTTACTTTCTTTTTTTTTTGATCAAATGAAATTAATCTTTCACCATCTGATGAGAACTCTTTTATCTGATCCCCGAGACCTAATATTTCAAAAAGAGTTGGCATAATATCAACCGAAGAAGCTGATGTTTCTACTTCATACCTTTTTATTCCGGGAATTCTTATTATGCAAGGAATTTTCATTATCTCTTGATATAGACCTGAATCTCGGGATGTTGAAGCGTGTCCACCCCATCCGTGCTCAAACAGCTCCTCACCGTGATCAGCAGTTATGACCAAAATTACCTCATCCCATATTCCAAGATTTTTAAGATGTTCAACTATTCTCCCTATCTCATCATCTTGCAACTTTATATCAGCCTCATATAAAGTTCTTATAAAATCTTTCTCTTTTTCGGTGAGATAAGAGAGGTCAAACTCTTCTTTGTATATTGTTTTTCTTTCAAGGAAAATCTTTATCCTTTCAAAATCAGCAGTAAGATCTCCTGAAAACTCTTTAAGATATGAATAAGGTAGATGCGGACCACGAAGATGGAACCAAACAAAAAAATCTTCATCTTTATGTTTATCCAAAAACTCAAAGATGTTGTTTCCTGAAAAGTCAAATCCCAAATTCCCTATTGTATCACCGGTCCAGTGTTCGGCGTATGTTTTCCATCCGTTATCTTTGAGAACTTCAACCGGTGTTTTTATGTTTGAATTCAGAACATATCCTCTAACCTCTACTCCGTGAGTTGAAGGGAATAAAGATGAAAATATTGATACCAAGGAAGGAGATGTCCAACCAGAAACAGCATAAAAATTTTTAAATAAAATAGCTTCCTCACAAAGATTATCTATATTTGGAGATGTTTTTTTATGATATCCATAGCAAGATAAAAAATCAGCTCTTAATGAATCAATCGTTAAAAACAAAACTTTGTATCGCTTCTGCTCCGCAAAAGCCTTATTACTCCCCAAACCTCCAAGCAATAAATTACTGGGAAAGAAAAAGAATATAGCAAAGAGAAAAATAAGGATGTGAAACAGATTTTTTTGCATCAAATGTGGAGTTTCTTTCTGACAAACCCACAAAATTTTTTCTCCCATATTTAAAACTGCCCCATAACTTTATCTCTTACTTTCCTTTGTTTGGAAACTCTTCTCAATAACCTTTTCAACAGGATCTATTTCTAAATCTTTAGAATCAGCTTCTAAATCTTTCCTTTCAGCTTTTTTATCTGTTATGTTTCCTGATTTTTCATTACGGACTTTTCCAACATCTGGGTCTACATTAATCAAATCTTTTGTTGAATTAGATGAATCACCCCGACTTTGATTATAAATATCTTTTCTCTTTGGCTCACTATCTATTGCTCTTCTTTTCATAGTCTTATCGTTCTCCTCTTCTTGGACTAATTTCCCCTTTAAACCTTCAACGATATAATCTTTAAGATGAATATTTACATACCACTTACCAAACTTTACATCAAATATATTCAAGAATATAACCGCAAGTAATCCGAAAAAAACGAGATATACAAACATTCTTATCATACCAATTTTTTCTTTTCTCCTCTTATTATTTTAAAATTCACATTAGAACAAATCAAACTCAAATTTATCTCAAATAATAAATATACAGGTCAAGATAAAAATGGAAAGGTTTATATTAGACGACTAATATGTGAGCGTCAAAGCTTTCGTCAAAATCTATTTCGGAAAAGTTTTTCACAGAATACTGGCTACCCATATCCTCAATAGCCTGCAAGAACTCAAGGATTTCAGATTTTGTTTTTTCGTCATACCCTGAAAGAGACTCCATGACAGCTGGCGATATATTCAAATGGACTGCATTCCCCCGAAGGGTTATACCGAGCGCCATTCTTATTACCTCAAAAACACGCTTTTTATCTGAAAAATCTCCCAAGAAAATAAAAACTTTCTTTTGCATAACAGATAAATCATATAGACTTACCATAATGAATGAGCTTTTTTCAGACTGTCCATACAAAGCAAAAGTTTTTAAAAATGACATCTCTTTAACTCTTCTGTAAATTTCTAACAATAATAAAAATAAAAGGCAAAACTGAAAACAAAAAAGCTCATTAGGAGAAGAAAATATTAGATATAAAAAAAGAATATATCAGATAAAAATAACATAAACAGAAAAATGATTGATACCGAGAGGACGATGATTTTTTGCAAGAACCTATGGGAAAAAACAGAGCAAACATTAGTAGTTGAAGGAGAGAACTCTTTTATACTTGAAAATTCAAAGAAAAAATTTTTCAGAAAAGGTAATCCCTTCTCAATTATATCCGAATTTGTGAGAGAATTTGAAGGGGAAAAAGTAGGATATATATCTTACAATCTTTCAAGATTTGTTGAAAAAATTGAAATAGGAGAAGATGACCTGAAAATTCCAGATGCAGCGATATCTGTTGTAAAAGAAAAGAAAGAATATGATTTTCATATAACACCTCAAAAAATATTAGAAATCAGAAAGAAAACAGAAGACGAAAAAGAAAAAGAAAAATTTATATCACGGGTCCAGAAAATAAAAGATGAAATTTTTAAAGGAAATGCTTATCAAGTAAATATATCACGAAGGATTGAATTTGAAAGCAAAAACTATATAAAAAGCCAAGAAGCTCAATCAATATTTTTAAGATACTACAAGACTCAACAAGTTCCTTACTCAGCATTTTTTGACTTTTCCAATTTAGGTTTCATAATTGCAAGCGGTTCTATGGAACTTTTTTTAGAGAAAAACCAAAAAAGAATTAGAGAATGCCCAATAAAGGGAACGAGAAAATTAGGAAATAAAATATTAGAAAAAGAGAGGAATTTAGGGAACAAATCAACTAAATATGATAACGAGACAACACATAGTGGAAACGAAGAAGAAGAAAAAATAATCCAAGAGCTAAAAAATAACGAAAAGGAAAGAGCAGAAAACTTGATGATAGTTGATATGGTAAGAAATGACCTTGGGAAAATATGCTTACCAGGTACTGTAAAAGTAAATAGATTGTTTGATGTTGAAAAATATTCTACGCTAATCCACCTTGTATCAGAAGTTGAGGGAGAACTTAAAACGGAAAATTTAGATGAAATACTGCTCGCAACTTTTCCTCCCGCATCTGTAACGGGAGCTCCTAAAAAATCTGCTATGGAAATAATAGAAAAGCTTGAAGAAAAAAGAAGAGGACCATACTGCGGTGCAATTTGCTACTTTAAAGAAAATGGAGATTTCATTATGTCAGTAGCAATAAGGATTTTTCTTGTACTCAAAAACAAAATATTCTACTGGACAGGTTGCGGAATAACATATGACTCCGACCCAAAACATGAATGGGAAGAAAGTATCACAAAAACAAAAGCATTTACAATAGCCCTTTTTCCGGAAGAATGAAAACATTAACCCTATCGGAATACTAACCAAAAGATAAAAAAAAAATAATCAAATCTAAAAGGTAAATCAAAAAACTCCATAGAAAAATTGGAAAATAAAAAATAAAGATTGGAAAATAAAAATAAGGAGCAGAAAAAATAACGGAAGATAAGGAATGAAAATATAAGAAAACAAAAGAAAAATGTGAAATGGAATATGAGAACAAGAAAAGGTAAAGAAAAAAAAGAAAGAAAAGAAAATAGTTAGTCTCACAGAATAAAGGAAAATAAGAATGAAAAGAAAAGTAAAGGAGTGAAAAATATGGAGAAAGACAGCTCCAAGAAATTTTTGAAAGGATTCGGAACAGTCTCTTTCTTTATCCTTTTGAGCAGAATAACTGGGCTTTTAAGAGAAATGGCAACTGCTTTCTTTTTAGGAGCAAGCTACATAACCGATGCTTTGTTCGTCGGATGGTCAATCCCAAACACCTTCAGAAGATTTTTCGCTGAGGGACTCGTTGCACCTGCATTTGTTCCCGCATTCACAAAAGCGAAAGAAAAAAAAGAAGAAGAAAAAGCTTTCGCATCTGTTATGGGACAAGTTATCATAATAACTGGAATCTTATCTCTATTGATTTTCGTACTTTCACCATTCATACCACATATACTGTCTCCTGGATTTTCTCCCGAAGGAAAAAGATTAGCATCGTTTTTCACCGCATCTTTATCTTTTTATCTTCTGCTTATATCTTGTGCAACAGTGTTTTCTGCGTTTCTGAATGCATTTCACATTTTCGGAGTGCCAGCAGCAACTATGAGCATTTTTAATCTGGCAGTCATCATCTTTATGCTTATTTTCTCAAAGATAAAAAGAGAAGACTTGGGATTCGTTGTAGGAGTGATGGTAGGTGTGATAATTCAAATAATAATGCAAATTTTCCCTACTTTGAAGATTATAAAACCCAAAATATCTTTCAGATCAAACGAATACTCAAAAAAAATATGGGATGCACTTTTACCAGTAATTGCAGGTGGAGCAGTGTATCAAATAAACTTTCTTGTATCACGAGCAATAGCATCCTTTGGAGGAGAAAAAACAATATCGTTCCTCACATACGCCATGAGATTTTTTGAGTTCCCCCTTGGAGTTTTCGTATATTCAATATCTTATGTGTCTTTGCCCTTTATGGCAGAGGGGGGAAAATCAAGAAAAGAAAGCTTTTCAAGAGCAATTTTGTTCTCAACAGCTATCGTCATACCAGCAACAGCCGGACTCATTCTATTTTCAAAACCCATAATATACTTCGTTTTTGGATACGGGAAGTTTGGATTTGAAGATGTTATCGGAACAGCAGAGGCTCTGATTATGTATTCGGTAGGGCTTATCGCAGTCGCAATATCAAGAATATTTATAACAGATTTCCAAGCATCGGGACAACTCAAAATTCCAGTTATATCAGGCGTAATAGCTTTTATTACAAATGCCATCTTCTGCTTGATTTTAGTTGAACCTCTGAAACACAAAGGGATAGCACTCGCTTCATCAATATCATCATTCATATCAATGATTTTTCTCATAGCAAAATCTGAAAACAAAAAATTTACAAAAGATGTATTTAGAGGATTTTTAGTATCTTTACCATCTCTACTCCTCATTATCGTTTCAAGTATTTTTTATTCTCCGAATTATCTCAAAATACCAAAAATAATTTCTCTTCTGGTGTTCGGAGGAATAGTTCTAATATCTTCTCTGGCTTTACTTGTATCGCTCAGAAAATTTACAAAAAAGTGAGATGAAGAAAAAGAATGAAAAGATTAGAAAAAAATAAGGGTAAAGAACTAAAACGAAAATACCAAAAGGAACTGAAAAGAAAGGATGAATTCACATCACACAAATTCATAGTTTTAGATATGAAAAAAATTGACCCTGATGTGTTCCTAAAAAGCGAAAAACCAGAGGAGGTTATCGTTGGAATTTTAGCTGGAAAGTTCAAAGATAAACCCAAAATAATAGAAAGGGTCAAAGAAAGAATTGTAGAAATTGTGAAAGATGAAAAAGAAATTACTAAATATATAGATAGCATAAGCTTTTTAGCTGGTCTATTTGATATTGAAATAAAGGTAAAACCTATGCCGATACAAGTTGATATTAGAAAAACTTTCCTTTATAAGTGGGGAAAAGAGGAAGGATTAAAAGAAGGATTAAAAAAAGCAATCTTGTTGGACATCAAGTCAAAATTTGGTCCCTCAAAGGCAAAACAAATTAAAAACATTTTAGATAAAATAAATGATATAAGCCGATTGGAAAAGATAAAAAGAGAAATAATAGAAGCAAAAACATGGGATGACTTTGTGAAAGTGATCAGAGACCATAAATGAAATAAATGTAAACCCCATGCCAATACAAGTTGATATAAGAAAACTTTCCTTTATAAGTGGGGAAAAGAGAAAGGATTAAAGGAATGATTAAAAGAAAGAAGGAGAACAGCAAGGTAAAAATCTGCAAATAAAAAGCCAAAACTAACGAAGGCAAAAATCAACGAATAGATAGATTTTTCACTTCACTATAAGAATCATAAATACATTACTGAAAGTGTGAAATATTATTGGCGGGACTATACTTGAATACTTTTCTCGCAAAAACCCAAATAATAAACCCGGAAAGAAAACTAAAAACCTTACTATATGAAGCGACCAGACAAGATGTATAATCATAAAAAAAATACTTTGAAGAAAAAAACCAGGTCCCAAACTTACGCCTAAAAACTTTAACCTTTTACCAAAAAACATATTAAATCTTCCCTGCATAAAACCTCTGAAAAAAAATTCCTCTGGTACAGATACTCCCAAAAAATATATCAGAAACCATTTTAAATCCTCTTTATTAGGGAAACGAGGAGAAAAAGTGATTATATCTCCTATCTTTCTTTCACCAACAAAGAAAAACAAAATTACCCAAAGAAAAGTAAAAAAAAGGAAACTGAAAACAAAAAACAGTATATCTCTTTTTATATTTATATCTATGCCGAGAATCTGATTAGATCTTTCAATAAAAGATGGGATAACGAAAAAGAAAAGCAACGCAAAGTATCCTGAAACCTCCCACTTCCCGAAAACACGAAGAGCAAAAAGTCCCAAAAAACACAAGGTCCAAAGAAAAATTGGAATAAAAAGGAATTCAAAAACTCTATAACCTAATCTGCTCTTTACCGCAGAAAAAATCTTGCTGATCTTACCTAATAACACCATGCTTTTCCTAAATTTTGCAAAAAACATAGCGGGTTTCAGGATCCCAGAATTTCATCTGAATTTTAGGATTTCGCAACCATTTCCACAAATTCCTCAAATATATGATACGAATCGCTTGGACCAGGTCCCGCTTCAGGGTGAAACTGAACTGATATAAATTTCAGCTCATTAGACCTAAAACCCTCAAAAGTTCCATCATTCAAAGACACATATGTTACCTTTATCTTGCTCTTTATATCTTCTGGGAAAGTTTGAACATCAACAGCAAAGTTATGATTGTGAGATGTCACCTCAACATTTTTCCTCTCCGAACTTTTGACAGGATGATTTATTCCATGATGACCAAACTTTAACTTGTATGTTTTAGCTCCCAAAGAAAGACCTGTAAGCTGATGACCAAGACATATAGCCAAAACAGGAACCTTGCCCAAAATCTTCTTTATATTTTGTTGAATTGATACAAGTGGAGCTGGATCTCCTGGACCATTTGAAAGAACAACTCCATCAGGAGACATACTGAGAACCTCATCGGCAGATGTATAAGCCGGAACAACCGTGACCTCACCGAAAAACTCAACAAGATGCCTTAATATATTTCTTTTCACTCCAAAATCCATAACAACGATTTTCTTCCCAAGAACTTTCTTTTTCTTCCCGTAGTAGATAGATTTGTGATACCACAAACCTTCTCCCCACATATAAGGTTCTTGACATGTGACATACTTTACAAGGTCCCTGCCTTGCAATCCTGGGTACCCTGCAACGGCTTCTCTCAGAGTTTCAGAATCAACATCCTCTGTGGTTATTACTGCTTTCATAGAACCTTTTTCTCTTATTTTTCTTGTGAGAAACCTTGTATCAACCCCCTCTATACCTATTACACCTTGCTTTTCAAGAAATTCATGAAGCGTTATCTTTGATCTCCAATTTGAAGGTTGAACCTCTACCTCTTTTATAACAAATCCCTCAACAAAAGCTTTAAAAGATTCATCATCTTCAAAGTTTATTCCATAGTTTCCTATGTGAGGATAAGTCATAACTACAATTTGCTCTTTATAAGACGGATCTGTTAGAACTTCTTGATAACCAGTTAAAGCTGTATTGAAAATTATTTCTCCTACTTTGGTCCCCTTTGCTCCGAAAGCCTTACCCGAAAGCAAAGTTCCATCTTCAAGATAAAGAACTGCTTTCATAAATTTCAAAAAATTTGATTCCCCTCCAATAAATTTACTCAATTTTTAGGAATCTTGAAACTCATCAGGTCAAAAATAACAAATCAAAATTGATAGAACTTACGCATTTAAAGGAATCTGAATAGAAAATTAGCCCTAAAACCTCTTATTGCTTCACGAACTATCCTTAATTTTGCCTCATACCAGCTTATCCCCGTCATCAACCTATTGAACTCTAACCTTAAAAATGCTCTCAAAGCTAATTGTATATGCCCTATTATGGATTCTGTCCTTCTAACCTGAAACCTCTCTACTCCACAGCATTGCTTCAATCCTCTATGATACTCTTCTATCTTCCATGCTTGCTCCTCTAATTCCTCCCTCTTTTCCTCCGTCATATTTAAATCATTCGTTGCCCAGTATCCCTCGCTCCCGTCTTGGGAAGCTGTCCGGAACACCTTTACGAAACCAAAACCTCTTAAATGCACAATTATACCTCCTTGTGGTATATGAATTTCCTTTATAGGTCTGTTTCCAGTTCCATCCGGATTTACTAAACGATTACTTTTTAGACGAGTTAAAAACAACCAACCAAGATGATTAGCAATAAATTTAAGATTTTCCAAAGATGCATACCAGCTATCCATAAGGATATAGCTTGGGTTTAATCCCCTTTGTTTGGCTAACTTTAACATATCCCTAAAATGCTGATTTTTTGTCTGCCCACCAATTGGTTTATCATAAACACGGAAATCACAAGGGATATAAGATTTTCCATCAGTCCAAAGCAAAGTTATAAGACCTACTCCTTTTACTACTTTTTTGTCTTTATTACTCCACAAGTAAGTTATTAAGCCGTTTTTTTGAGAATATGGTTTCTCTAACACGGTATCGTCTATGATTAGGACACCTTGATCATTTTTGACGAAGGTTTTTACTTCGTTCCATAGATTTTCAGAAGAGAGAGGCTGTCGTTGAAGAAGGCGAGTAAAAGCATCGTGAGCAGGTTTATTGATGGTGTCAGGGGAGGAACGAGAAGCCTCTGTGCAAGTAAAGGTTTTCTGTGTGGCGATAAGGAAGTAAATGTAATCAAGGTCAAGTATGAAGGCTGTTTCATTTTTTTTCACCTCCTTTTTTTGATAAAAAATTATGCAAAAAATTTAACAAAATGCGTAAGTCCTAATTGAAAAGAAAATTGAGATAAGAATAATGAAAAAATTTATCTTGAAAGAGGTGTTCTTGCGAGTGCAAAAGCTATAACATCCTTTGCACCTTTTTCCCTTAAAACTTTGCTACATTCAGACAAGGTTGAGCAAGTTGTCGCAACATCATCTACGAGCAAAACTATTTTACCTTTCACATCTTTTACGCATACGAAAGCTCCACGAGGATTTGAAATTCTTTCCTCTTTTGGTATATCAAGCTGAGACGGAGTATTTTTGATTTTTTCCAGTGCAAAAACTACCGGTTTTGATGAAATTCTTGAAACCAAATATGCTATTGAAAAGGATGGATTATAACCTCTTTTGACAAACTTTGAAATATAAGAAGGAACAGGAACTACTATATCAAAATCTATGCCCGAAACAATTTTCTGTATATCATAAGAAAAAGCTTCTAATACAAAAAGTTTCCCTTCAAACTTTATTTTTTGCAAAATAACTTCACCATATCCACTATAAGAGAAAAGAGAAAAAAGCTTTGAAAAATTGAACACAAAATTTGCACAATCTGGACACTCCATATTTTCAGGTAAAACAAGAGAACATTTTCTGCAATGAGGAAAATTTTCAATAAAATCTATTTTGCTTTTGCATTCAGAACAAAGAGAGAACTCTGAAACCTCACCACAAATGATACAACTTGGAGGAAAGAAAAGATAAGAAAAAGACTGAAAAAGCGATTTCATAAAACTCAAAGATTTTTCAAGAAAAAACGAAAAAGAAAAATTATCAGACTTCATAGTTCCCTTACTTTTTCTTTTCTGTGTTCTTTTTGCTTTTTGTTTTCTTTTTATTGAGAATATGTAGTTCAATTAGTTTCAAAGCTCCATAAGCGCCCGAGTATTCTTCAAGCTGAGCTGGAAGAATATTTAAGCTGCGAAAAATTGGTTCTATCAATAATTTCTTTGAGTAATCTTTTACCATATCAAGAACTTTTGGAAAATGCCGAATAACACCGCCGGAGATTATAACGGCGTGAGGATTAAATATATGAGCCAGAGTTTGAATGACTTTTGCAGTGTAAAAAGAAAAAGTATCAAGAGCCTTCAAGGCATATTCATTCTGCGAGTTAGCCAAAGAAACTATCTCTTCGGGAGTTCTTAACTCACCTGTTATATCTTTATAATATCTTGATGTAGCTCTTGCCGAGACAAATTCCTCTGTGCAGCCTACCCTACCACATGCGCAGACTCTTCTGCTATCTTCAACTAATGGTATGTGTCCGACCTCCATTGCGATTCCATCTGCTCCAAAAAGAGGTTTCCCATCTATCACAGCTCCGCCACCTAATCCTGTTCCCAAGGTTATGCAGAGAACAATTCCTTTTTTTCTCCAAGGTTTCCCTGCACCAAACCAGACCTCTCCCAGGCATGCAAGAGTAGCATCATTTGCTATTGCAAATTCTCTTCCTTGAATTTCAATTTTTTTACCATCAAGATAAGGTATGTTAGGAGATTGAAAGATGAAGCCATCAAAACTTACGAATCCAGCAACTGCAATTCCTACACCGTCATAACCTTCTGATATTTTGTTAAGAAAATCAAGAAGGCCAGAAAAGTTTCCGGGATTACTCTCTAAAAATTTTTTACCTTCTGAATCAACAACTTTCAAATACGAACCGCCTATATCTATACCCATCAGCTTCATCTTCACAACAATAAAAAGTTTTCTCTTTTATAAAAAGTTTGGTTTATAAAAAATTTTTCTTTTGTAATTTATTGTGTTCTTTTAGAAGTTTTTTTCTCTTCTTTTAAAAGCCTTTTCCTTTTTTTAGAAGTTTTTTCTTTGGGTAGGATTTTTTAATTCCGTAGCATAATTTCCAAAAATTTAAAGATTGTTTTGATAGGATATTCTCGTATTTTTTAAGGAAGTCTTTGATTTTTTCTTTTCCTATTGCTTTTTCAAGAATTTTGACCTGTTCTTTATTTCCTATTTCAAGAACTCTTGCGATAACAAATGGAGAATCAAGCTTTTTCAAAACGGAATTCCATTTATAGTCCCAAAAAAGCTCTTTGAGAATTTTGATGTCTTTACTTTTATTCATCATATTTTAGCGAATTCCTTTATGAAAAAGTTCTTGATTGACTTCCATGAAACTTTTTTAAAAGTAGGGATTTTTGGTTCGTTATCGGCGTCTTCAGAATAAGTCAAAGCTTTTTTTATTATGAGTTCATCGTATTTTCCAGATTTTTTAGTGAAAAGTTTCATAACATCATTGCTTTTCATTTTCATGCTCTTCATAATAAAATAAACATCTATAAAATCTTTTCTACTTCCTCGCAAAATAATAGCATTCACTTTCATACAGAGTATATCTTCTAAACTTGCCACTTTTATTAAATCAAGATCGGAAAGAGGTTTCAGAAGAGGATAAGGGTAAAGAAAAAATGAGATATTCACTTGATTTACTTCGGCATGAATTGTATCTTTTGAAATAGTTTTTATTTCCTGTGGGGAAAAATTCTGATAAAAATCTCTCAAATCAATATCTTTTTGGGTGAAAAAATCAAGATCTATGGAATACCTATGCTCCAAGTAATAAAACAGAGCCGTTCCACCGGCAAGATAGAAATCTCCGCTTTTCAATATAGGTAGAAGTTTCTCAACTACTTTCCTATGTTCTTTTAGAAGTTTTTTTACTTTGAATTCCATAGAGCTATCTCCAAAAATTTAAAGATTATTTTTGAGAAAAATCCAATAAAATTAGCCTTATCAGCAACCTTCAAATAAGAGCAAGCTATATCTATATTTACCCGGGTTCATAACAACAGATTAGCATTTGTGATCTGATTCTTTTGCTTTTTTGTTCAAACTTGATTTGCCTTTTTATTTTGGTTGGTACAAACCCACCTCCGAATCATATTCAAATCCATCAACTACATAAATTCCGGAAAAGTAGTATTTAAGTTTTTTCTTCCAATCATCAGATAAGCTCAAATGTGATAATTTGTTGATAGCCAAATTCTCAGGTGTTATCTTTTCTTCCACACTCCAAAACGGGACATTTACTACAAACTTTGAAAGAATTTCCTTTTTAAACTTGGTATAAAGTCGATTTTGATTTATTTGATTGCTGCTTACAAAATTTCTCAATTCTTCCTTAAACTCTTCAAATTTATTTTTGGGAATAATTTGAATATCATAAATTCTTCCGAAAAGTTCAAAAGCTTCGCTTTTTTTATCAGAAACGAAACCCGAATTGAGAATTTCATAAGTTTTTTCAAAATCTTCAAGATATTTACTATCTTCGGGAAGACCTGAATAAAGCAAATCTACCATTAGGTATTTATCGTATTCTGAAAGTTCATAACTATATTGCTGATTCTGATTTGGAAAAATGTCCTCTAAAATTTTTTTATCTTTTTTATTTTTATCTTTTTTATTTTTCCTTAAATTTTCAGAAGCCCAATTTTTCAATTCTTCCTTCAATCCTTCATTCCCTAAATCTTCTGATTTGCTTAAAATTTTCAAACTCAAAAGAATTATATCTCTATCATAAACATATTCTTTACCTGATTTATCATAAACATCTTCTTTACCTGATTGAAGTCCATTTTTAAAAACCCATACAAAGATATTTGGATCAGAGCTGTTGTATTCATCAAAAGCCTTAAATTCCCGATCTAAACTTCTTTCTTCATTACCGCTTTTGTTATAAACTTTTCCGCTCATGTAAAAATATCTTCTTGCTACTCTTCCCATTCTTTGAACCAATGAGTCAAGAGGACAAATTTCCGTAAAAAGAACATCAGCATCTAAATCTAATGAGGCTTCAACAACCTGCGTAGAAACTAAAATCTTACCTTCACTTTCATTTGGAGGCTTTGGATTGGAAAACCATCCATTTATAACAAACTCATTTTCATTTTCCTTAATTTCTCCATCAAGTTCAAAAATTTTATCTTCAAATTTAACTTTTACGAGAAAACCATTTTCATTTTTTACTATTTCAATATCTGATTTGTCTTTGTTATGACCTAAATTATGTAAATCATATTCTTTTTCAAAGATCTTAACTTTTCCATTCTGAATAGAATAAACTCCGCCACACAATATAAGTTCTTTTTTCCTTCTATCTTCTAATGTAAATCTTGAATGAATAAGCATAATTTTTATGTTTGGATCCCTGATTTTCTCTTTTAACTTCTTATAAACTTTTTGAGCAGATTCAACAGTATTTAAAACTACAAGAACTCTTTTGCGTCCGTTGGCTTGGTCAATGACTCCATTTACTACACTATCCGGTAAATCAAATTTTTTCTCATTATCAATTAGAATTAGTCTAACTTCCAATTTATGTTTATAAAACTTTTGGAATTTATCCTTTTCTTCTTCATAGATATTTATTTCTTTCAATTCGTCTGGCTCTACTATTTCATTTATTCTCTTGCTTACAAATTTTGGTAAAGTAGCGGTTGTGAGTAAAAATTTACCTCCCATTCTAATGGTATCTTCAATGAACTTTACAACAATTGCACAAGCTCGTGGGTCATAAGCTTGAACCTCATCTATAACAAGTCTTGAATACGAAAGAATTGAATAAATTTTTTCATAAGTAGGTGGATTTAAAGCATAAGGGAAAAATTGGTCTCCCGTTGAAATAATAACAGGATATGAAATTTGTTTTGAAAGCTCATAAGTTCTCAGAGCTTCCTCATCTCCTTCATGGCTTAAAATTACAACATCAGCATCAGAATGGAGCAATCCTACCTTTTCATCTCCGAAAATTTCTTTTGCTCTTTGAAATATCTGATTTACAGCTGAACGCAAAGGAAGTGTATAAATAAGTTTCTCTCCTTTTGAATATAAAAATGCAAACTCTGTTTTTCCATAACCTGTTGGAGCAATTAGTATTATGTTTTTGTCAAGTAAATTTGAATTTTTGTTTATCTTTTCAATTTGCCAAGCATTTTCTCCAATTTTAGAAGAAACCTTCCCTCTTATTTCCTCAAAACTTATATTATCTATTTCAACATTACAAAAATTTTCTCCGGTTTCCTCACAAAATGAAGCAAAATGGTCACATCTTTGCAAAAAACCAGCTGAAAGTATCCAGTATTTTTTAATTTTGTCATCAACTTCTAGTCTTGAAGGTAAAAATTTGTTAAGATATGGTGGAATTACTAATGTCAAAAATCTTGTTTCCTTTGCTAAACTCTTTACCACTCTCTCGTTTATATCTATATCAGCAAAACCCTCGTTCCTTAAATTTTCAATTAGTTTATCCTTAAAATCTTTATCATCACAAAGTTTTCTTGCAGCCTCAACCAATGAGCTATCACCATTTATTATTTTGTCAAAGCTTTCTCTCCAATGATGAAACGCAATTATAGATAAAATAATTTTCTCAGCATCTTTGCCGAAAATCTCGCTGAATTGCTCAATTTCCTCGTCTTTGACAAAAAAAGTAGAGAATATAGAATGAGGCACATCTAAACTAATCTCAAAAGGTTCATAATTAAGATTCGCTAATGCTTTTATTTGAAAAGCAGGTAAGACTTTTCCCAGATCGTGCTTTTCTATACAGAACTTAACAATGCAAAAAATTCTATTTAACTCTTCCGAGCTATCACGCAACTTTCCCTTAATCTTATTCCAAAGATAACACCAAACATTTTTTAAATCTTCTATATGCTCTTTTAAATATATATCGTTTCCTGTTTTCTTAAATCCTTTGGCTAAAACTCTCATCTAAATCTAAAAAAATATAGGTAATTCATCTTCTTCTTTGTCAATATAAGCTTTTATAGTTCCATCAAATTCACCTTCACTCAAATAAACTTCTTTGTATTCAAAGCGCCTATGACCATTTCCAAGTTTAGAGTAAAATGTCGGAAGCCTATAAATAAGCCCCAAAATTCCACTGTTTGAGTATTCTTTTGGTATCCAAAAGAACTTTCTGTAATTGCCATAAATTGGCATTTTACTATCGTCAATCTGTATTATTTTTAGCTTATCTATTACAATCCAATCCTCTGCTCTCCCAAGATGAAGCGGATAGATTCTATCCGAAGGACT
>Ga0079997_137429_pt1 | contig 74224 bp, 59 predicted proteins | sample PerSpoCPS_CMetaG_FD_69200 | JGI IMG/M metagenome (GOLD analysis project Ga0079997, IMG submission 69200) | Archaeal communities from Yellowstone National Park, Wyoming, USA - Perpetual Spouter C (PS_C) MetaG (SPADES assembly) (version 2) | ecosystem: Environmental > Aquatic > Thermal springs >...
TTATGGTCTGGAAGGTCCTTTCTTGCTTTTCGTTGGGACGGCGAAGCCCAACAAAAACATCGGTCGGTTGCTGGACGCCTTCGCCCAATTGCGAACTCGTCACCCAAACGCCCAGTTGGTTATCGCAGGGTTTGTTTTGACTTTCTGGGACGAAACGAAGCGCATTTTGAAAGGCGAACCGGGAGTCAAGTGGTTTCAGTATGTCCCTGACGAACATTTGCCCATCCTTTACAGCGCCTGCACCGCTTTGGTTTCTCCTTCGCTCAATGAGGGTTTCGGGTTACCGTTGTTGGAAGCGATGGCGTGCGGCGCGCCCGTGCTGGCTGGCAATACTGGTGCGCAACCTGAAGTCGTCGGGGATGCAGGCATACTTGTCAACCCTTACGATACCGATGCCATAGTTCGAGCCCTTTTCGCTCTTTGGGAAGACGCATCCCTTCGGCGTCAATTGAGCCAAAAGGCGTTAGAACGGGCTCGTTCCTTTACACCTCAAAGAACGCTGCAACAATTATTAGCGGCTTACGAAACTGCCTTGAGAGGTCGGTGAACAGTGAACAGGAAAACAATCCGAGAAGGTGTCAAGGTTGAGGGGATCGGACTGCACAGCGGGGGACGAGCGAAAGTGTTCCTGCATCCCTGCGAAGGTGGGCATGGGATTGTTTTCTCGGTCCACAACGAACAAGGGAGCGCCCTAATCCCAGCCCTGACCCCTTTTGTCGCTGAAACTCGTCGGCGAGTTGTTTTGGCAAAAGACGGGGTTTCGGTTCAAACCGTTGAACACTTGCTGGCTGCCTGCTTTGGGATGGGCGTTACCGATTTGCTCGTGGAAGTCTATGGGAGCGAATTACCCATCGGCGATGGAAGCGCCTTGATTTGGGTTGAGGCTTTCAGGGACGCAGGGATGGTGGAACTGAATGAACCTGCACCCGTGTTTAGTGTCCCTGACTTAGTTGCAGTTGGCAATGGCAACGGGGTTGTGAGAGTTATGCCCGCCGAACACTTTATCGCCCACTTTCTCTTTGCAACCGAGCATCGGTTGGTTGGCATCCAAGAAGCGAGTTTTGATGAAAAGGAGAACGACTTTGCGACAGAGATTGCACCCGCCCGAACTTTCGGTTTCTGGGAAGAAGTGAGCCAACTGTGGGAGCAAGGGTTAGCGAAGGGCGGAAGTTTGGACAACGCCATCGTCGTTTTCCCAGACCGATACTCATCGCCCTTGCGCTTCCCTAATGAACTTGCTCGGCACAAGTTGTTAGACTTAATGGGCGATTTGATGCTGCTCGGATTTCGGCTGAGGGGCAAAGTCGTCGCTAATTCCAGCGGTCACGCATTGCACCACGAGTTTTGCAAAACTTTGCTGAAAGTGATGGAACGAGTGACGGAAGAGGAGGCGAAAGCAAATGGTTGAGGCACCATGCAGTTTGGATGTGAGGCAAATCCAAGAGTTGCTGGCTCACCGCTTCCCTTTCCTTTTGGTTGACAAGATTACCGAACTTGAACCGGGCAAAAGAGCGGTCGGGCTAAAGTGCGTGACAATCAACGAGTGGTTCTTTCAAGGACATTTCCCAAACGAGCCCGTCATGCCCGGCGTTTTGATTTTGGAATGCATGGCACAAGTTGGTGGCATCGCAATATTGAGCGCTCCCGAAAACAAGGGTCTGACTGGCTACTTGGTTGGGATAGAGAAAGCGCGATTCCGCCAGCCAGTCGTTCCCGGTGACCAACTTGTCGTGTGCGCTGAGGTCACCGCCATCAGAACCAACATTTGCTTCGTCAAAGCAGAAGCCTTCGTTAACGACCGCTTGGTGGCTGAGGCACAATTGACGATGGCTCTAAGAATGCAGGACAACGCTTAATGGTGACTATGTGTCGCGTTGCCGAGCGAGTGTTAAAATGCTAAATGGCTTAACGGTCGGAGGGGTTGGGGAGCCAGGCACCCCGCCGGACTTGAAATCCGGGCGCCCCGAAAGGGGTTCGCGGGTTCGAATCCCGCCCCCTCCGCTGAAAACTTGAAAGATGCACCCTGCAACGATACCGCCTTAAATCAGGAGCGTGGGAAAGCGTGACCGAGGAGATGAGAGGTCGCTGGACTCTCAAAGATTTGCCGCCAGAAGTTAGACCCCGCGAAAGGCTTGCCCGAGACGGGGAGCGTTCCCTTTCTGATGCCGAACTCCTTGCCATCATCTTGAGAACGGGGACCCAAGAGGAAACCGCCTTGGAGTTGGCGCAAAGGCTACTCTACCAATTCGGAGGGCTACAAGGTCTTCACCAATGCTCGCTGGCGGAACTCGCAGAAGTCAAGGGAGTTGGGATGGCAAAGGCATGTCAAATCAAGGCTGCAATTGAAATGGGACGGCGAGCCTTTGAAAGCACACGGACAGAAAAGGTTACCATTCGCTCACCTTCCGATGTCGCCCGGTTGCTCATGTCTGAGATGCGTTATCTTGACAGGGAGCATTTGAAAGCGGTTTTGCTCAACACGAGGAACATGGTGCTTGATGTGGTGACGATTTCTGTCGGGACACTGAACGCTTCTCTCGCACACCCACGAGAGTGCTTTAAGGAAGCGATTCGGCAAAGTGCAGCGGCTGTCATCTTCGTCCACAATCACCCAAGTGGCGACCCGTCTCCAAGCCCTGAAGACATTTCCTTGACCCGCCAACTTGTTGAGGCGGGAAAGTTGCTTGGCATTGAAGTTCTGGACCATGTCATCATCGGTGACGGAACTTTTGTGAGCCTAAAGGAACGGGGACTAATGTCGTGAGGAGGGATTGAAGGATGCTCTATGCGGTCAGGAAGTTGCTGAGCGGTTTCTCGCGCAATTTGGGAATTGACCTCGGAACAGCCAACACCCTCGTTTACATGCAAGGGAAGGGCATCATGCTTCGGGAGCCATCGGTCATCGCCGTTGACACTGAGACAGGAAGGATTTGCGCTGTAGGTGAGGAAGCGAAGCGGATGGTGGGACGAACGCCCGGGCGAATCGTCGCCCGCCGCCCACTTAAGGACGGCACAATCGCCGATTACGACACCACCTTGAAGATGCTCAGTTACTTCATGCAGCGAGTCCACCGACGCCGATACATGGTCTATCCACGAGTTGTCGTCGGTATCCCATCAGGCGCCACCGAGGTTGAACGGAGAGCAGTTATTCAGGCAGCGAAGGAAGCGGGCGCTATTGAGGCTTATGTCGTTGAAGAATCCCTCGCCGCTGCCATTGGTGCGGGCTTACCCGTCAACGAACCTGTCGGCAACATGGTCGTGGACATAGGTGGTGGGAGCACCGAAGTTGCTGTCATCTCCTTGGGCGGAATTGTTGTCGCCAACACTATCAGAATCGCTGGCGACGAAATTGACGAAGCCATCATGAACTATGTCCGACGCGCTTACAACTTGCTCATCGGAGAGAGAACCGCCGAGGAAATCAAAATCAGGATAGGTTCGGCATACCCGCTGGAAAAGGAGTTGCAAATGGAGGTCAGGGGAAGAGACTTGGTGACCGGATTGCCGAAGAGCGTTGTCTTGCGAAGCGAAGAGATTCGGGAAGCCATCGCGGAGCCTATCAGCCAAATCGTTGATGTCGTCAAGTTGACTTTGGAGCAAACGCCTCCAGAACTCGCCGCCGACATCATGGACCGGGGAATCGTCTTGTGCGGCGGCGGTGCCCTGTTGCGTGGGCTTGACAAGTTGCTCAGGCAAGAAACTGGGACGCCAGTTTACATCGCCGAAGACCCGATGAGTTGCGTTGCTTTGGGAGCGGGTCGGATGGTTGAAGACGAACTCTTCTACCGAGCGTTGAACGGGAGAAACGCGTAAAGCACTAAGGGGATCACAATGGCTGTGCGCAAAAGTGCAACCCGTTCACAATTTGCTGTCATGAAAGCCTTCTTCCTCGGTGTAGCGTTCAGTCTTGTTTTGCTGCTGCTTTTTCTCGGCGGTAGGAGTTTGTTGGCTTTGCCAGCGAATGTGGTTGGGGCAGGGGCAGTCAGGCTTGCCTCTTCTTTTTCTCGCTTTTGGGTTAATGTCGCGTCATTCCCCAAACTGCTTTTGCAAACCCACAAGGCGAACCGGGAACTGAGCCAAATGCGAACGAAACTCTCCCAACTCCAAGCCGAACTGTGGCGCGTTCAAGAGTTGATTGAAGAGAACCAAAGGCTGAGAAAGTTGCTCGGGCTCGCGAAAGACCTGTCGCGCCCATACATCGCTGCCGAAGTTATTGCCATCGGTGGCAGCAACTGGTTCCACACTTTGGTCATCAACAAAGGGAGTCAGGACGGCATCAGGGAAGGAGCACCTGTCCTTTGCCACGAAGGTTTGGTCGGGCGAGTTTGGGAAGTCAGGAGCCATCATAGCATTGTCCTGCTCCTAACCGATAGACACAGCTTCGTCGGTGTTATGCTGACGGAACATGAAGGTGTCTATGGAATCGTCAAGGGAACGGGAAAGCGATGGTGCGAACTGATTCACCTTTCCAAGCATGTGGTGCCGAAGAAGGGAGAAGTCTTGGTGACCTCGGGACTGGGTGTCGTTTTCCCGAAAGGCATACCGGTGGGTGAAGTGGTCTCTGTAAGCGTGAAAACCGAGCCACCCACAGTCAAGGTTAGACCTTTCTTCAGGCTCGACGAACTTCGGGAACTCATCGTCTTGACAGATTTGCCCCCACCCATAAGCCCGTAAAGTTTCCTCGCATGCTGCGGGCTCAGCCTATAGACAGGGCACGGGACAGCAGCGATTGGCGACCGGCGATTAGCGACTGGTGAGACGGCAACGAAATGGCGAATGTAGCGTCAGACTTATCCTCGACGGTAGCCAAAAACTCAAGAGACCGCGAGTGTCAAAATCGCGACGGACAAGCAATAGACACTGAACCAGCGCAACTTCATTGACTGGACTGCTTTGAGCGTTAGGTAAATTGCCAGCAAACCGACACCGAAAGCGACAACTGTTGCCAGAAAGAGTGCCCATACGCTTACAGCCAACCCCGCAATGTCTTTTGCCTCCAGCAAATTAGCGCCAAGCATTGCTGGTATCCCGACAACAAAAGCGAACCTGCCTGCTTGCTCCCGCCCCAAACCGCAGAAAAGACCAGTCGAAATAGTCGTCCCTGAACGAGATAAGCCTGGGAAAACAGCCAACCCCTGAGCCACACCGATTACCAACGCACGCCACCAGACGATAGGTTGGGCATTCTGTTTTTTGGCGGTCAATTGCTCGCTTGAGAACAGGAGCAATGCGGTCAGCATCAAAAACAACGCCACAAATTTTGGAGAACCGAAGGCTTGTTCAACCCTCCGTTCAAGGGAAAGGGCGAGAATTGCGGTCGCAATGTTAGCGAGCAAAACATAACCGAGCAGGCGCTGACCTTCTTTGTCGCCCTTGAAGACCCCGCGAACCATCAGCGCTAAGTCGCTTCGGAAGTAAACGAGCAGAGCAAGGAGAGTTCCCAAATGCAGGAAAACGGTCACCGACAACCTCGCTTCTTCTGGAACTTTGAGCCAATGCTCAAGCAGAGCCAAATGCCCGCTGCTTGAGACCGGCAAAAATTCTGTCAAGCCTTGAACGACGGCAAGCAGAAGGAGTTGAAGCAAGCCCACAGAGTTCACCCGATGCAACCCCTTTCTCCGCTAAGCCTCTTGGCAGATTCGCAGAAAGTAGCGATGAATGCGGGTGTCATCGGTCAGTTCGGGATGGAAAGTCGTGGCAATTATGTTGCCTTGTTGGACGAAAACGGGTTTGCCATCCAACTCAGCCAGCACCTCAACGCCTTCACCCACTGCCTCAATGACAGGAGCCCGGATGAAAACCCCTCTCACCGGAACTTCCCCGAGTTTCGGCACGAAGATGTTCGCCTCGAAACTATCTTTTTGCCGACCATAGGCGTTCCTGTTCACCACGATGTCCATGACCCCAATGCGCGGTTGGTCACTTTCCAAAATCGTTTTCGCCAAGATGATAGCCCCAGCGCATGTTCCGAAAGTTGGAAGCCCATCAAGTATTCTCTCCCGCAACGCATCCAAGAGACCGTAACGGCTCCCCACAATTCCCAAAGTCGTGCTCTCACCGCCAGGGATGATAACGCCGTCAACTCCTTCAAGGTCCTGTGGCAACCTGACTTTCTTAGTCTCAACACTCAAACGATGAAGCATCTCAATATGCTCAGCGAAATCGCCTTGAATCGCCACGACGCCGATAAGCATAACGGTCACCTCGGTTTCAGGTTCGGGAGTCACCGTCACTCGCAGAAGTTATTTTGATGCAGGGCTACCGACTTTGCCTCAGGAAACATCCCAAAATCCGTAATCGGCGCTGGTCTTAGCGCCGATGCCGAGGTCCGCCAACGCTCCTTTGAGCCACTTTTCGGCAAGGTCAAGCAAGCGGTTGCCTTGCTCGCTTCGGGCTGCAATGGCAAAGCGATATGGCGTTTCGGTCACTGTCAGGAAAAAGACGGGTCTCGGAGAATCCCAATCGGCAGGTGAAACAGGTTCTTTAGAACTTCCGCCACGCTTGTCGTAGTATTGCGGATAATGCGGGTTCATGATGTCCAGTTGAAACTCGGGCACTTCAAGCGGGATAGCATCAAAGAAGATGACGCTCCCTGCTTGCTCGGTCGTCCCAAAGACGGCAACGAGTTCAGGATCGTCGTCAGTCCTCCCTTCAACAAGTTGGGCATACGCCTTTGCAGCGCCTTTCAAAGCGCTTCCTGGGATAATGGGCAATCCGAACAAGCGATGCAGAGTTATGCCCGTCTCCAAAACATGCGCCGCTCCCAAACCGACAACGAAACGCCAGACGGGTTTTGCCTCAATGTGCCTCACGGCGAAATCCCGCTGCTTATACCACTTCAGCATCGCCTCATGGCGATTTTGCAAAGCGTTGAGTTCCTCTTGCATTCGTGATTGCCATTCTGGTCGCCTTATCAGTTCCGTCAAGTGATGGCGGTATTTGGCTTCTTGCGTGATTTCCCAATTTTGCGGGTTGACAGTTAGGAAGCGATCAAGCCACAAGCCGATGTTGTCGCAACGGTTGCCATTATCCGCCACTTGTCGCACCTCTCGAGGCAAAGGCAGGATAGAAGACGGCAGTTGCTGCCTTTCTTGTTGCCGTCCCATCACTCCTCCCTCCCTTTGGGCAATTCGGCTTCAGCGAAGCGCTTGAGCCACTGTAAAAGCGCCAACGCTTCCATCGTCGCCAAACGATACTGCTGGCTGGTAGCAGTGTTGACAAGCCAACTTAGAAGGTCGCCATTTGCGTTAACTTTCCTGCCAACCCAATCGGCAAGGTGACGATAAAGGACTTCATGTTCGTTGCCCGGCTCGCCCTTGCCTTTTGCCTTCAAAAACGCCAGCGTTTGTCCTAAGCCGTTGGTCAAGATGTAAGAAGGCAGTTTGCGCACTACCGAGCCATATCTGCCTTTCCATTCCTTGCCACCCTCTTCGGTCCGAAGGTTTCGCAAGCGCTTCTCAAAGTCTTCACGCCGCCTCGGCTCAGTCTCATGAGCAATTGCACTCTCAAGTTGCTGAATGGCTTGGTTAAGGCAGTTCTGCACACAATCCCATGCGTGCTTGGCTCGCTCTTGCTCCAATGTCCGAAGCGCCGATGGCATGGCGGTCACCTCCTCACGAAGTCGGGACATTCAATCGCACCTTCACGATGCCCCGCCCAACAGTTTCATCGCCGCCGATTTGCAGGCGGTCCAGATAGGGCTTATCGGTGTTCGGTGTTGTCAAATCTTTAAGGAACTCCAACACTTTTGCCGCCGACGGTTCGTTGTTCTCCTTAAACTCATCAGGCACGGTGTCTTTTGGCGCTAACGGTTTGCTGACGAAGATGGGAGCGTAAAGCAAAGTCTCGCTGGGCAGGTGCTCTTCAAACCAGGGTCCCTCGCCAACGGTTTTGGTCTCCTTCTTCAGTTGCACGCGGGTTTGAATCTCCGTCGCCAACTGGGTGAAATCCCGAAAAGCGTCGTCAGGCAAGATGACGAAACGCTTGGGAAGCCAGTCGCGGAAGGGCTTATATTCAGGGCTTTGCGGGAAGGCATTTTTCGCCAACCACTCAGCGATACTTTTCGTTTCCTCACTTGGCTGGGCTTTGAAGGCGAACTCTTCCAACACGACTTTCCCATCGGCAACAATCGTGTCATCGTGAGCCACCAAGGCTTGCTGGCTGTTGGCGGGATTGGGCACTTGCCAGCCTATTTGAAAGCCAGCGGCAATCATTTCCCGCTTGAACCGCTCCAGCACAAACGGGCAAGTTGCCCACGCAAAGACACCAACAAGGGAGCGGATGGGAAACAAAAGCAAACGAGCATCGTGCGGGCTGACGCAACCTGCATGATCGTGGGCGCGTTGCGTTTCTGGACCAAAAAGTGCCTCGGCGATTTGTTTGCCTTTCAACCGTTCAACTTCCGCCCGCAAGACACCTTTCAGGCTGGATGCCTGAACGATGGGCAATCCTGTGATGCGTTCTCGTTGGATGGGCAAATCAACGATGCTCAAACTCGTGCCCGTCCCTGCGTGGACAGGCGTCTCGCAGTAAAGGAACAGCATCGCCGCTTTCTCAAACACTGCCCTTCACCTCCGTGCAACGGCTTCACCAAACGCCAATCAGCACAGCGCCCAAGCCAATTTGCGCCCACGCGTTGGCATTGCCATTTTGCTCTCTCACCTCATCGGGCGTCTCTGTGAAAGCAAAATCATCGGGAAATTGCACGAGTTCATCGGCTTCAAAGAAGTAAACAGCGCCCGCAGGAACGAAAGCACGCATCGGTTTGGGAACACCTTTGGCGACATCAAAGCCACCTAAGAGCAGCGGTCGCGGGATGGCTGCGCCCACAAGATGAACCGATGCGCCGAAAACTTTTGACCAATCGCCATCCTTCGGTTGCCATCCGCCCGAAAACCAAGCAGGCGTGACAAGCACAACTTTGAAGCAGTTGGAGTTGGAAGCGAAGTTGAATTGCGAAAGTGGTCGGAGTGATTCTTGCTGCGAAAGCGCCTCATAGACTGCCGCCCGCCCTTCGCCTCCGAAGCGCAAAAAGCCTCCCTCGTTCAATGAAACGCCGTCCACTTCCGCCCAAAGCGCCGTTTCCTTCGTGAGCCGAACGAAGCGCGCCTGATAGAGCATCGCTTCCTGCGTTGTGCCCTTGTCGGCGTCAATGGCGATGCCAAAGCGCGGTTCAAAGGCGAACAAACTTTCAGCCGAGACAACTTGATGGGGTGGCTGACCTTGCAGGTAATTTGCCCATTCGCTTTCAGGAAGCCAGCCTTTTGCCTCCGAGATGCGCTCGCCTGTTCGCGCCCATAAAAGTCGCAAACTTTTGTCAGGCAAATTCGTCGTGAAGGGCAAATTAAGGTTGGGTCGGAGCAACTCGTAACGGTTGCCCACCTTAACGACATCGGTGGGCATCGGAATGAGCCGTTCCCACTTGCCATCTTTGCATCGCATCAAAAGCGGTCCGCGCAAACGCAACTTTTCGAAATTTTCGCCGTAGCCGACATCAGGGTCGGGATTTTGTTCACCATTTTTTGCAAACTCAGCCAAGTTGACGCCTTTATCCGCAAGCACCTTCGTCCGAATTGCTCCTTGCAGCGTGAAAGGTGATGGCGGGAAAAGGGTTTCCGCTGCGTGGTCTTCGCCAGCCCTGAAAGGTTTGCCGTCGCGAAAGAGCCAAACATCCATCGGTCGGATGACAATTTGCATCACTCACCACCTCCCGCCAGAAACCTCAGGAAGGTCAGCCACTTGCCAAGTTCCACAATGCCCCGTTGAGGGCGAGTCAGGTCAAAGGGATCGGCGTTGCGGTCAGCGTGAGTGTCAAGGGCAACCGCAAGGCGGGCAAGTTTTTGTGCCCAATCCTTGATTTGGTCGTCGCTGAGTTCGCTACGGCGCTTAAGTAACCTCCGCAATTCCGCTTCTTGCGCTTTCTCATCCAAGTCCGCCAGCGCAAAAGACTCTTGCATCAGGTCGGTCGCAAACCCACGCGAAATTTTTGTCCGCATCAACTCGGCAAACTCCATCAAGACTTGCAAGGTGTCGCTGATGCAGTGTTTGGGATAGAAAAACTGCGCGCCCATTTGCACTTGTTCGCCCGAGCGCTTGAGCCAGCGAACGCAAATGGCGTTCCGCTCATAAAGTTCTTTGGCGTCCTCTTCCGCTTCCCGCCCTTGACGAAGCACATCCCTGAGCGGGTGAAGGCGATGGGCAACGACGATGCCAATGCTGGCAGTTGCGCGGTTGCCCATCGTGAGCAGTTTTCGTCCCTCCCATTCAAGCCACCCAGTCCACTGCTTGCTTCCAAACTCCACCAAGATGTCATTGCCAAATCGTTTCGCTTCGCCCGAAAAGAGAGCCCGCAACTTGCGCGCTGCAGGGAGCGCATCCGCAAGGGGCAAAAGCGCCAAAACATCGTCGCCTCCTGCGTAAACGAGTCCTCCCGCATGGAGTTCCTCCACGACGAAAGGCACAGCCTTCAGGGCGAAATTTGCGAGCGCCTCGCTGATAGCAGCGTGCAGTGACGGTGACATCAACCGTTGCGTTTCCAGCACCGTTTGCCAGTTTGATTGCCCTTTAAGTTGCTCCCGAACTTGCGGATGCAAGATTTTGGCAAACTTCGGCAAATCCTCATGCGTCCCGCTCAGCCACTTGCCCATCTGGTCACCGTCCATGAACAAAACGGCGTAGTAGTCGCTGGGACGAGCAATCTTCTCGTAAAGTTTCCGCAACACCTCTTCCCGCAACCGTTTGGTAACTTCCTCGCTCACCACAATGCCATGCGCCCGTTGGATGCGTTTAGGGTCATAACTTTCGGCGAACAGCCATTCGCCATCCAACTTCGTCAACTTCTGCGCAGTATCGTCCAACTTTTTCGCTTCTTGATTTAATTTCTGAATGCCCATCCCAACGAAGGCGATGCGACACCATTCGGGTTGTCGGCTTATGGTTTCCAGCAAATCTTTGATGTAGTTCTTGGCTTCCGCCCACCGCTCAAAAAGCGCTTTCACAAAAGTAGCGGCGGCAATACTGTCGGTGGACGGAAATTCGGCGATGCTGTCGGTGGACGGGAATTCGGTTGAGATGCGCAACTCTTTGGCGAAGACAAATTTGGCAGCGAAGCGCTTGATGGTGCAGATGGCACAAAGGCGTTCGCTTCCATCGCCGTCCACATCGCCGACAAACTTTTCCGCCACTTTGCTCCAAAACTCCTTCTCACGCTTCCACCAGTCTTGCGCCACCTGAGTATCCAAATCGCTTAACGCCTGCCGTTCGCCGCAAAGGGAACATTTGCCCGCAGGTTCGCTGCGGTCGCAGAAATCCCGCAATGCCTTCCGAGCACCGAGCGCCCGTTCGGTAAGTTCGTAGCAGGCAGCATAAACCGAACCTTGATTGTGCTCATAAGCGCCTTTCGTTTCTTTGAGCCATTCAACGAACCGCTCGCTACCCGTCAATTGCCGAAAGAGTTCGGCAATCTTTTGTGGCGTCTCATCCCACTCGTAAATCGCCCAGTAAACTTCGGGAAACTGCGCCAACTGCCGATCCCAGATGGGCTTTGCCTTCGCAAACTCGGGGACTTGTTGGCAAATCTCCTGCCAAACCTTTTCCGCCAACCGCTGCCATTCCTCTCTCACAGCATCTTTCGCCTGCACTGCCAACTCTTCTGCCTGCTCAGCAGGGACGACGGCAAAGAAGCGGTTGGGCAATGTCGCTAAACGCAATTGGTCAAATTGGTCGGTTGATGACTTCTCAATCGGCACATCTTTTTCATGAGCGAGCCAAAAGTCAACGAGTGGTTGACCGAGCAGTGATGGGAAGAGCACATGGTCGGGACCAAGTCGCTCAGCGATGACCTTGATGGCGTGCCATGTCAGGTAGGAGAGCAAGAAACTGCCCATCCACAAGTCACGGGTCTTGCGGGCAGCGGCGATGAAACCCTGAACGGGTCCGATGGTGAAAAGCAATGTCGCTGGATTGGGCAAGCAGTTGGCGAAAGCGCTGGCGACACGGGCATGCTGCAACAACGGATGGTCGGGGATGCGGGTGTCGGCGGGAAGCAAACTCCAAGGAACATTCCGTTCGCGTTTGGCAAGTTCGTCCTCAAGGCATCGCCAAAGGAGCAGGAAGCGTTTTTGCGGGTCGTGGGTGCGTCGGCTCAAATCGCCAATCACATCCGCTTGCACTTCCGATGACCTTTGTGGGTCAGCAGTGGGCAAAGGCATCGCTTGACCAGAAAGCGGGTGAAGGACGCAATCGCTGGGCGCGCGAAGCCCTTCGGGGAAGTTCAATCGGTCGGCAGCAGACGCAACGGTGTCAGATTTGTTGGCGGCATCAACCCATGCTGCCTCTGGAACGCCTGTTGTTGGGACATCAGGCAACCCACGCAGCGCCGTTTGCATGAGCGCACCCGCTCGCTCCTCGTGGCGCGGGATGTCCAGCACCTTATCAGGCGGGTCGTGAAGCAAAGCAACTATCTTCCGCTGCCACCAAGCCAATTCTCTGGCACCTCCTTGAAGCCGAAAATCACTTCGTCGCCAAAAGAGTTCAGAAACTCAGCAAGTTTCTTTCTGTCGGCGCGTTCCGAAAGTTTGGGATTCAATTGCGAGAGCATCGTCGTCAGGACAATGGCATATTTGCCCGTTGAGAGTTTCGTCACATGGACATGCACGGGTGACGCTTGACGTGGGTTGGCAAAGCCTAAGGCAGGGTTTTTGTGCTTATGCGCTCTATCCATGACGAACTTGATGGCTTTTCTCCAACCTTCCAACTCTGAATCGCTGCCAAACTCTTGCGTGTAGACTTTGATTTGCGCCCAATCAGGATGCAAGATTGGGAAGCGCGGGACATCTGACAACTTAGCAAACGATGAGGGTAAGATGGCGTTGAGTTGCTGCTTTAAGGCATTCGCCAATTCTTCTACGCTCGTCGCCGTCAATGCTAATTCGCCATCAGTGATTTGCAAACTTCCAAACCCCCGACGGCTGCGTCGCCCCAAGCCACCGAGATAGCAAAGCAAAAGCAAAGCCTTTTGGGCTTGTTGCAAGGCATCTTCATCGCGGCTTAAAAGGCAAATATCAAATCGCTGACCCGGCTTGAAGCCGTTGAAGCGGAAAGTTACTTGTTTGTGTGGCAGTGGATTGAAACCATCGCTCCCGAGGTTATGCGGCTCCAACCGCACCACAACGGGTGAGGCGTGGTCGGTGCTGCCGAAGACTTGGCTTTCGCGCTCAAAGATTTTGTCTGGTCGGTCGCCCAAGACGCCACCCAAGAGAGCCCGAAGCCAAAAACGCATCGCCCCGCGAAAGGAAGCCGCTCGCAGTTCGGGTTGCCCACGCGGGTCAGAGCCACCCAAAAACAAGGGAGTGACCGTTTCCAAAGTCGCTTGCAACTTGTGAGTTGACATCCCAATTCACCGCCCTTTGACGATAACGACTTCCTACCCATGCCGCATAAGTTGAACGCTTCAAAACCCTCTGGGCAAAATTGCTCAAACAATGTCGCCTGACGATGCCCTTAGTGAGCCTCACCTTCATCCAAACTCGGCAGGACAGGGGCAAGGTCGGCAATCAGCCGTTCGCGGACTCTGGTGTCAGCAGGCAAATCAAAGTGGTCGCGATACTTGGCGTAAACGCTTTGCAACTGATTTCGGACAGTCTTAGGGCTTCGGTTCAATCGCTTCGCCAAAACTTCCGCCTTACCGCCGTGCTGAACCAATGCTTTGACAACTTCCCGCTCTGCGGAAGTGAGTTTTTGCCAAAAAGAGTTGAGCAACTGCCATCTTTGGTGCTGCTGCAACTGACGCTGCCTCTCAATAGCGCGGTATGGGTCGTCCCAAATCAGGATTTCCTGAACCGTTGACGGCAACAAACTCCACCGCAACACTGGCACAGGCACTAACGCCACTTTGTCAGACCTTTGGGCGTGCATCGCCTTGCTTTGCAGCAACTTGCCTTCCGACAGCAAATGCCAAACATGGTCATGTTCGTCCAACAGCAATTGAGCGACAACCATGCCCATTGCTGTCATCACTTTCCGCCCGCCCGCAATTGACAAGTGTATATGGTAACCTTTTCGCTTCAAGCGGTTCACGGTCCTGTAAATCACCCGAAGCAACAAAGCGACATCCTGCTCGGTGGCGAAATCCTCAGGGTAGTGCTCGCCTTCACGGATTGGGATGAAAAGCCAACGCAAATCCCTGTAGAAGTTCTGCTCCTTGCGGAGGCGCTGGATGGCATTGGCGATGTCTGGATTTATATCGTTGGGGTGAAGGACGCAAACGCAAGCGATGGGAAATCCTCTTTCCCTCAAAGCATCCAGAGTCAGCGTCACCACTTGCGGCTCTACCCCAATTGTCGCTACCAAAGCATAAACTTGAGCCTTAGCCTTCCTCCTCAACCGATAGCACCTCCAGTTCGTCTCAAAGGTTGCTGCAATTATAGCCTTCAAAAGCCCCGAAGGCAAGGGAACGCTCAGGTCTTGCGTTGCCGAAACTTTTGCGCTAAACTTGCCGTCGACCTAAGCCGTTTTGAGCACCTTGAAAGCCAAATAGAGGCGAGGTGGCAATTTTAGCCCAAAATAGCCCAATTTTGAAGGCTCAGTTGCCGTCGACCCCCTAAGGGTTTTCAGGCAACCGAAGGTCGACTGCAACCCCTTCACCATTTCCTTTCCTTTTGCCCTCAAACCCCAAAATTTTGCCTTGGCAGCAATCGCACCATTGTGGGATTGAAACTGTCACAAAGTCGTTGGCCCGCCGCGTCCAGCAGCAATCGCACCATTGTGGGATTGAAACATCCGCTTGGGTTAATTCAAGGGGCGACATTGCGGGGCAGCAATCGCACCATTGTGGGATTGAAACTCTTGAGTGGATTGCCGTCGCGACAACTTTGGGCGAGCAGCAATCGCACCATTGTGGGATTGAAACCGATCAACCAACCGCGCCGAACCAAATGTCAAGCCTGCAGCAATCGCACCATTGTGGGATTGAAACATCCGCTTGGGTTAATTCAAGGGGCGACATTGCGGGGGCAGCAATCGCACCATTGTGGGATTGAAACAACATATTGCAGGTTCGGCGTGTCGCCCTCTAAGGCAGCAGCAATCGCACCATTGTGGGATTGAAACGATGAGTTGTGGGATTACATCCAGCGGGAGTTAGATCGCAGCAATCGCACCATTGTGGGATTGAAACCGCAGTCACTTGATCGGCGTTTGGTTCTGCCAAGGCGTGCAGCAATCGCACCATTGTGGGATTGAAACCTCAAAAATCGGTTCAGGGAAAGTTCCTGCTGGCGTTGCAGCAATCGCACCATTGTGGGATTGAAACAAGGCTTGGTTTTGACACCGAAAGCATTGAAGTTGGCAGCAATCGCACCATTGTGGGATTGAAACATTACGCCCGAAAAGGTGATTTACGGCACTCACGATTGCAGCAATCGCACCATTGTGGGATTGAAACAACTGCTTGCTCGCATTGCAGCGGCAGTTCGGCGAAGCAGCAATCGCACCATTGTGGGATTGAAACTCCATGCCGTCACTTGGTCGGCGTTGGGTTCGGTTAGCAGCAATCGCACCATTGTGGGATTGAAACCTCGTTTCATCGGTCAAGGACGCTCGCAATCGTCCCGGCAGCAATCGCACCATTGTGGGATTGAAACGATGGTGCGTTGGCTCTCATTTGGGCGGAAGAAATCAGCAGCAATCGCACCATTGTGGGATTGAAACGCATCTGGGGCGGTGATGACCTCGGCGACCTCGTGGCAGCAATCGCACCATTGTGGGATTGAAACCAAAGGCTTCTGTCTCGTCCATCCATGCCGTCACTTGCAGCAATCGCACCATTGTGGGATTGAAACCATAACCGACGGTCGCCGCTAATTCCGAAGCGTGTTGGGCAGCAATCGCACCATTGTGGGATTGAAACCTTTGGTCGCCCTAGCCCACAAGTATCGGGACAAAGCAGCAATCGCACCATTGTGGGATTGAAACCCTCTTCACCGAGCAATTCCCTTTCGGCGCCTTCAGCAGCAATCGCACCATTGTGGGATTGAAACACTGCTTTCGCTTTTCTCGCTCGTAGCGGATGAGCAGGCAGCAATCGCACCATTGTGGGATTGAAACTGAAAAATGGTCGGTTGGTCAATGCGATGCCCGTCAAGCAGCAATCGCACCATTGTGGGATTGAAACTCGCGTTGGCTCTCGGTTGCTCGCGCCTACAACGACAGCAGCAATCGCACCATTGTGGGATTGAAACCCCCACAAGGCAGGCTTGTCTTCAACCGTTGCCATGCAGCAATCGCACCATTGTGGGATTGAAACGCTCAACGACTGCGTTCCTGCGGACAGGTTCTGAGAGCAGCAATCGCACCATTGTGGGATTGAAACCAAGTATCGGGACAAATGGCAACTTGTATGGCTTCCGCAGCAATCGCACCATTGTGGGATTGAAACTTTCTCCGTTTCTATTCGTTACTACGAGCCGCCAATCGCAGCAATCGCACCATTGTGGGATTGAAACAGTGGTGGATGGGAGCGAGAAACCAATCGCCACGAGCAGCAATCGCACCATTGTGGGATTGAAACTGGAGAAAGTGGCATTAGTGAACTTCAGTCGGTCGGGCAGCAATCGCACCATTGTGGGATTGAAACACAAGTTCGCCCGAATTCAACAAATCCTGCTTGAAGCAGCAATCGCACCATTGTGGGATTGAAACTTGTTACCGACAACATTTGGCGGAATGTTATTGGTGTGCAGCAATCGCACCATTGTGGGATTGAAACCTTGCTGAGAATGAAGTTTGATGAGAATGAAGTTTGGCAGCAATCGCACCATTGTGGGATTGAAACTCGCCGTTCATAGGAACTTTTGTGTCACCACAACAAAGCAGCAATCGCACCATTGTGGGATTGAAACGAAAACGGCAGAGTTAATGTCAGAGAGAATACGATATGCAGCAATCGCACCATTGTGGGATTGAAACAGAAGTTCATGGTGGACGACTTAGGGATGACGGTAGGTGCAGCAATCGCACCATTGTGGGATTGAAACTTTTAGAGGGACTGAAACAACCAAGTCATCTTCCTCAGGCAGCAATCGCACCATTGTGGGATTGAAACGCAATTTTGCTGTCAAAATCGTCTATGTTTTCGCAAGCAGCAATCGCACCATTGTGGGATTGAAACACGGCAAGGGCATCTTCAGGAGATAACCCTCGCCGTAAGCAGCAATCGCACCATTGTGGGATTGAAACATTGTGGGGTTGGGTTTATCGGCAACATATATAGGGGGCAGCAATCGCACCATTGTGGGATTGAAACTTGCTGTTGCCAAAACCATCGCTTCATCAAACAACTGGCAGCAATCGCACCATTGTGGGATTGAAACGAAAGTTCCAGGCACAACTTCAAGTCGGATTTCCGCAGCAATCGCACCATTGTGGGATTGAAACTTCCTTGCAGGGGAAGGGTCTGGACGGACAAACTGGCAGCAATCGCACCATTGTGGGATTGAAACATAGGTTGGACGATTGTCGTCACACGACCAATCCTGGCAGCAATCGCACCATTGTGGGATTGAAACGAATGGATGCAGGAGATGGAGAGAAAAGGACTGATTGGCAGCAATCGCACCATTGTGGGATTGAAACCAGGTGCAGGTAAACCGCCGACAGCAATGGTCGCTTTCGCAGCAATCGCACCATTGTGGGATTGAAACTTGTTTTTTGCACCGCACACAATACTGTGTGCGGGCAGCAATCGCACCATTGTGGGATTGAAACTTTTAACGAGTTTCCTTTTTTGCTAAACCCGACAAGCAGCAATCGCACCATTGTGGGATTGAAACTGCATATACTACTTGAACAAATGCGGCGAAATCTTCGCAGCAATCGCACCATTGTGGGATTGAAACCTGCGTTACGCAGCGGCAAATGTGCCTTTTGTATTCTGCAGCAATCGCACCATTGTGGGATTGAAACAGAAGTTGGGAACTTTGTAGTTTGGCTATGGCGATGCAGCAATCGCACCATTGTGGGATTGAAACAACACCTGAAAGTAGAACTTACATCCGAACCAACGGCAGCAATCGCACCATTGTGGGATTGAAACTCTATGCTGAGGTTGGTTGTGTTTGATACTGCGGTAAGCAGCAATCGCACCATTGTGGGATTGAAACTGACCATTGCAAGTCTTTGCTCGCCCATTTCTTCAAGCAGCAATCGCACCATTGTGGGATTGAAACACTCGTGAAGGTGTTAGATGGTTGGAGCGTTTTGGCAGCAATCGCACCATTGTGGGATTGAAACTGCTGCCAAACCATGCCCGATAGCGATACTGCCATGCAGCAATCGCACCATTGTGGGATTGAAACATACTTTTGAGGATTTCAGGAAGTTTGTTCAACACCGCAGCAATCGCACCATTGTGGGATTGAAACCGGCGGCGTTTTTCCCAGCCCGTCCGTGATTGCCCGGCAGCAATCGCACCATTGTGGGATTGAAACTCAAGATGGAGCGCGCGTTTATCTTCGGAGAACCAGCAGCAATCGCACCATTGTGGGATTGAAACGAGTATGTGTTCGCCGGGATTGGGCAGTTTCAAAACGGCAGCAATCGCACCATTGTGGGATTGAAACCGGAGGTGAGTAAGATGATTGAAGCAAGGCACTGGACGCAGCAATCGCACCATTGTGGGATTGAAACAACTGCTGCCGATAAAGGGATGCCGTAACTCTGTGCAGCAATCGCACCATTGTGGGATTGAAACTCTCGCACTCTCGCATTGTGAACGAATGAAGGTTTAGCAGCAATCGCACCATTGTGGGATTGAAACGTAAGGCAGCAAAGTTGTGCCGTCGCTGTCAGTGAAAGCAGCAATCGCACCATTGTGGGATTGAAACCTTCACGAATGTCATCTCGCTGAAGCCATCGTTTTGCAGCAATCGCACCATTGTGGGATTGAAACTCATCTATCCGCTATCGCCATTTTTCGTCAATGTTGGCAGCAATCGCACCATTGTGGGATTGAAACTCAGTATCGTCAAACAATTCTTCTGTCCCACTGCCACGCAGCAATCGCACCATTGTGGGATTGAAACAGTTGGTGCTCACACTATAGGTCACAACGCAACTGGAGCAGCAATCGCACCATTGTGGGATTGAAACAGTATTACGCTATCTTGAAGAACTCACATCGTAAAGCAGCAATCGCACCATTGTGGGATTGAAACTAGGAGCGGGGGTCTCGGTCAACTGTCCGAAGCCTGGCAGCAATCGCACCATTGTGGGATTGAAACCTCCAAATCTTCAACCGACATTGCCTTCTTCGGCTCGTGCAGCAATCGCACCATTGTGGGATTGAAACCGACCACTTCCCCTCTTCTTTTTCCCGCCGCTTTAGCTCGCAGCAATCGCACCATTGTGGGATTGAAACTCGGAACTGCGATCGTTGCGCGAACTATGTTCATGCGTGCAGCAATCGCACCATTGTGGGATTGAAACAAAGTTTGCATTTCAATTATCTCAAATGCTGGTGGGGCAGCAATCGCACCATTGTGGGATTGAAACAGATGATGTTTGGCGGCTCAAACCGAAAGTTTTTGGGCAGCAATCGCACCATTGTGGGATTGAAACGGAATTGCAGCAGGTTGGTTAGCAGTCTCTATTTTTTAGCAGCAATCGCACCATTGTGGGATTGAAACCTGATTTCGCCCCCTCCTTCTGCTTTTCCCCGCCACGCGCAGCAATCGCACCATTGTGGGATTGAAACTTAATCCTTCCCGTTGCTCTCCTCGTCGGTTTCTGAGCAGCAATCGCACCATTGTGGGATTGAAACGACTTCCTCTGCGTGCAACTCCTCAACTCTTTCCCAGCAGCAATCGCACCATTGTGGGATTGAAACTGCGAACTCGCCTAAGTGCTCTCATCGCTTCGTTCAGCGGCAGCAATCGCACCATTGTGGGATTGAAACTCTATAAAATGCCGAGTAAGTTCCTATTGTCCGCAAGGCAGCAATCGCACCATTGTGGGATTGAAACTTTGTAAAACGCTGAGTAAGTTCCTATGACCCGCAAGCGCAGCAATCGCACCATTGTGGGATTGAAAGTAAGTAGCGAGTAGCGAATGGCGAATAGCCAATAGGAGCAGCAATCGCACCATTGTGGGATTGAAACACATTCAGCCTCCGTGACAACTCGCAATATTAACTGCAGCAATCGCACCATTGTGGGATTGAAACGTTGCCAGTCCGTCAGTGGTTGTGAGACTCCTTGTTCGCAGCAATCGCACCATTGTGGGATTGAAACCATCGCTGATCTTGTCAGCAATGGTCTCTATGGCGTGCAGCAATCGCACCATTGTGGGATTGAAACTGTCAATTCCCGTAAATTGCATTTCCCATCGCAGGGTGCAGCAATCGCACCATTGTGGGATTGAAACCACTATAGTCCTCATCAAACAACTTTGACTATCTCGCAGCAATCGCACCATTGTGGGATTGAAACCTTTGGTCACCCTTGCCCACAAGTATAGGGACAAATGGCAGCAATCGCACCATTGTGGGATTGAAACTGCTCGTAGTCCGGTGCTGCTTGGGCGGCTTTCCTGCAGCAATCGCACCATTGTGGGATTGAAAGTACATCCCTAATATTGGGCATTTTGTCCCTCACCTCCGCAGCAATCGCACCATTGTGGGATTGAAAGTTTTGATGGCGTAACTCAGAGCATCATAGTCGCCCTCAGCAGCAATCGCACCATTGTGGGATTGAAAGTAAGTAGCGAGTAGCGAATGGCGAATAGCCAATAGGAGCAGCAATCGCACCATTGTGGGATTGAAAGGTGTCTTTGAAGGAGAGGATGACTACCCATTCTCCTGCAGCAATCGCACCATTGTGGGATTGAAAGGCGGATTTTTTAAATTGTTTTGTAATGCTTTTAAAAGGCAGCAATCGCACCATTGTGGGATTGAAAGTAAGTAGCGAGTAGCGAATGGCGAATAGCCAATAGGAGCAGCAATCGCACCATTGTGGGATTGAAACTTTGCACCTCCTTCACATTGTTGTAATTTCAACTACGCAGCAATCGCACCATTGTGGGATTGAAAGCGTGGGGCTCGCAGAAAAGCTCGGAATTTTGGATTAGCAGCAATCGCACCATTGTGGGATTGAAAGCAAATTTAGCCACCACTTTTTCATACATGACCTGAGCAGCAATCGCACCATTGTGGGATTGAAAGAAACTTTCATTTTTTGCTTTTTCGCAAATTTTCGCGCAGCAATCGCACCATTGTGGGATTGAAAGCAACGAGATAGTGCATAAGGCTGTTGGAGTGTTGGGGCAGCAATCGCACCATTGTGGGATTGAAAGGCCCTTTCCCGTGCGGATTTCGTTGAAGATTTCCGCTGCAGCAATCGCACCATTGTGGGATTGAAAGTAAAAGGTAGCCCTACCGAGACAAACCCTTTCTTACGCGCAGCAATCGCACCATTGTGGGATTGAAAGACCCGATATTGAAACAGTGGAAATCCCGCCAACAATGCAGCAATCGCACCATTGTGGGATTGAAAGCGAAATTGGCTCCCATTCGTTGGGAATTAGTTCTTGGCAGCAATCGCACCATTGTGGGATTGAAAGGCTGTGGGTCTAACCGTCAGTTTCCAAGTCAAGCAGCAGCAATCGCACCATTGTGGGATTGAAAGCAAAATCGTAAAAACGCAACAAAATCGCACAAAAGCGCAGCAATCGCACCATTGTGGGATTGAAAGATTGTTGTCGCTTAGATTTCACACCAGCGAGTTCATGCAGCAATCGCACCATTGTGGGATTGAAAGCAAAATCGTTTTCACTCTCTCCTCGTCGTCATCCACTAGCAGCAATCGCACCATTGTGGGATTGAAAGTGAACTTCAACGACACAAAACAGCCAGCGTTCATTGCAGCAATCGCACCATTGTGGGATTGAAAGTGTGCGGGAAAAAGAAGACAAGGATTTAGTCGCTCAAGCAGCAATCGCACCATTGTGGGATTGAAAGATTTCTTTGTTTTTCGTAACTTTGTTACTTTTCGTAACGCAGCAATCGCACCATTGTGGGATTGAAAGTGAGTAGGTCGCCAAAACTTTGGATGAACCGCTTAGCGCAGCAATCGCACCATTGTGGGATTGAAAGCCCGCCGCATTTACAATTAGCGATATTTTAGTTCGGCAGCAATCGCACCATTGTGGGATTGAAAGAAACGAGCCTTTCGCCTGGGCAAGTTTTGTTCGCAAGCAGCAATCGCACCATTGTGGGATTGAAAGTGTTATCGTTGTTGTTGTTACCGTCACAGTTGCAACGCAGCAATCGCACCATTGTGGGATTGAAAGTGGGACTTTCCCTGTTTGTTCCACGAACCATTGGACAGCAGCAATCGCACCATTGTGGGATTGAAAGCAGGTGGGATATGGTTGGTCGGGAAGCCCGCCTACCAGCAGCAATCGCACCATTGTGGGATTGAAACAAGCAAGGAAACTGGACAACCTAATGCGAGTAAGCAGCAATCGCACCATTGTGGGATTGAAAGCGGGACATAGAAGAAGTTTGCTGATGTGATATTGGGCAGCAATCGCACCATTGTGGGATTGAAAGGAACGCGTTGGACGATGACGGCTTCAATTTGCTGTGGGCAGCAATCGCACCATTGTGGGATTGAAAGACACGGACGGTTGCTGCGGTTCAACGGGAACGACTATCCGGCAGCAATCGCACCATTGTGGGATTGAAAGTTCTTGCGAACTGACGGGATCGCACTTCTGGTCGGGCAGCAATCGCACCATTGTGGGATTGAAAGGACAATCTTCGGGATTGAAATTTCAAGTTGCTTGTCGCAGCAATCGCACCATTGTGGGATTGAAACTTGGATTATGGTGACCAACTTCCGCCAACTGTGGATGGCAGCAATCGCACCATTGTGGGATTGAAACTGCTATCGTTGCCATTTCCTTCGTTGTCTTCTTCACCGCAGCAATCGCACCATTGTGGGATTGAAACCAACATTTTCAAGTTTTCAATGTTACGCAAAATCGCGCAGCAATCGCACCATTGTGGTATTGAAACGAATTCAATCAATGGGGTTCTACGGGAAAAATTTCGTGCAGCAATCGCACCATTGTGGGATTGAAAGCGCTTTAGTGAAGACAAAAGCGATGAGGTTGTGATGGCGCAGCAATCACACCACTGTGGGATTGAAATTGGAGCAAGGAGGAAACGATGATGGCAGTGACCATTTATGCCGTTAATGCGTGGGGTGCTCCATCCCTTGTCGCAGAGATAGATGGGCAAGTTTACATCGTGAGGTGTGATCAGGCAATGAAGGAAGTGGAGAAATATCCTTATCCTTACCCTTGGCAGGCGGCTTTGAAATGGGGATTTTTGCCCGTCGTGCCACCTGTTACCGTTGCTGATGACTCCTTTGAAACCCTTGACCGTGCTCTTGAGGAGATTTGGGAACGATGGACTAATCCCTCGGCAACATCCGAAGGAGAGGAGGGGACGAAGAATGCCTGTCAGGGTTTACGGCGGATTCACTGAAGGGTGGCGAGAGCCGGGCAAAGCGATTTTAAGGAGTGTCATTTATCGGGTTGAGAAGGGACGATACAAGATAGCGACCCGCACCAATGAGACGATCAGAGTGGTGGATTATCCCCATTGGGTAGCGGCTCACAAATGGGGCGGGGAATTTTTCGCAAAACCCTTGCAGGTGAGGGACGAACAAGAGGCTTGGCGGTTCCTTCGTGAGCCTTTGGTTCGCGTTGTTGGTTGGTCGGCTATAGATTTGGCACCTGACCTTCCAGAAGACTTTGAATATGAGTGGGTTGAATTTGATGAAGACGATCGTCCAAGATGAGGAAGACTTTGCCTCCGAGGGCTTCTATAAGTGCCCCTAAGTTTAAAATGTCCTGCGTCGCTTGAGGACTGTAAAGGACGCTTAAAGCGTCAATGACAAGGGAATCCACATCTTTCAAAGAGACTCCCCCGTGAATTTGCACTTCAATATAGTCCCCTTCCCTAAGCCGCCCTCTCCGCAGCAAATCCTCTGGAATGGCATTAAGGGGATGACGGAAAGAAGCAAGGGAATGACGGTCATCTTCCGTCATCGCAAGATAGGTGTTGCGACGGAAAAGGGTAGCTCTTTCTTTGACCTCCTCTTTTAACACAAAGTAACTGCGCCCATAACTAAAGGCGGCTCCTTGCGGGTCTTGGTGGATATTGAGGGCACCGTAAACAGGTCGCTCTATCGGTGGTGCCTCTGGGGGAATGTCAAAAAGGACGCGTTGAACCGTTAGGTCACTCTCAAAAGTGGTCCCCCAATGAGATGGGAAACCTTTCCGTTCCACTGCTTCCCATTTCGTCATATAGCGTCCGTCCTCCACCAAGTGAGCGGCGATGGAGCGACCATCGGGTGCTTCAGAATGCAGACGCAAATTGATGGTGATAGGGCTTTGTTGGATTCGTTCCATTGCTTCCCGAAGGCTAAGACGCTGTGGTCTCACTTGCCTCAAGATGGGCAGACGATATTCGGCATTTTCAGCGATCCGTCGGAAAACTCCTTCCAATCGCTGCCGAACGGTTTCCGTCATCGTCGGCGCCGGTGGCGGCAAAGACGCAACCTTTGTCAATAGCCAATCAAACCGGACTTGATATTTCTCTGATGCCTCAGAAACGGTGGGCAAGATGGGACGGAAAAGTTCCCGCAAAGCGATGCTCAGTCGCTCATCGTCGCCAACCTGCCGAAGGATTCCCTCAAAACGATGCGGGTTGAAAATGACCAACCCATTCTCGCGGTCTACCCGAAAAAGTTCCTTTGCTTTATCAAGGGCTCGGGCTAAATCGCTGCCTTTGGGCGGGAAAATCAAGGACGATGCGTTGAAAGCGTTGGGCAATTCCTGAGTCAGTTGCCAAACCTCTTTGGGCAATTGACGCAATGCCCGTCCTAAGGTGACCAAGGAGATGACGGGCTTTTCTCCAGCAGGTGGAAGCAAACCAGCAAGAGGTGCGGTTTTGGGTGGGTTTGCGTTTTCGGAAAGAGTGTGCAAAGATGTGAGGGTGCGGGGTGTTGGAAATGAAGGCGGTTTGGTTTGTTGTCTTGTTGCTCGGTTCGGTAGGCTACGGACAGGAGAGGATGACGATGAGGGTTGTTGAGCGGATGCCAACGGAAGGCAGCAATCGCTTCTATGTCGGCAATCGGTCCCCACTTCTACCTTCCCCGCTCATCAAACTCCCGACTGGCAGCGTCAAGCCTAAAGGTTGGTTGGAAACGCAACTGAAACTGATGGCGAACGGGCTCTTGGGGCGATTGCCAGAGATAAGCCCTTGGTGCAAGTGGGAAGGGAATGCTTGGGCAAATCCAAAGGGAGAGGGACACTCGCACTGGGAAGAACTGCCTTATTGGCTTCGTGGCTTCACTGCCCTCGCTTATATCACGGGCGACCAAAAACTTATCGCTGAAGCGCGCAAGTGGATTGATGCCATCCTTTCAAGTCAAGACGAAAGCGGTTACTTTGGTCCTCGCGAAAACTGGCGCAACCGAGATTTGTGGCCTCACATGTTGGCTCTTGAGGTCTTACGAACCCATTATGAGGCGACGAACGACAAGCGAGTTGTCCCGTTCATGCTGAAGTTTTGCCGTTGGCTGATGACTGTGCCTTTTGAAGATTTTCTCCCGCCAACTAAAGGTGGTGGCTGGCAGCATGTCCGTGGCGGCGACTTGCTTGACAGCGTTCTTTGGCTCTACAACCGAACAGGTGAAGCGTGGCTGATTGAACTCGCTCGCATCGTCCACGAGAGAACTGCCCCGTGGACGAGAGAGGTTGCAAGTTGGCATGGCGTCAACATCTGTCAAGGTTTCAGGGAACCAGCGCAGTTTTGGCAGGTGGCGAAAGATGTCCGTTACCTTCAAGCAACCGTCCGAAATTACGAGACGGTCATGGGCATTTACGGGCAAGTTCCGGGTGGAATGTTTGGAGCCGATGAAAACTGCCGACCGGGTTACACAGGTCCGCAACAAGCGGCGGAGACTTGCAGCATGGCTGAGTTCATAAAGAGCCATGCGATGCTCACTCGCATCACTGGCGATGGGATTTGGGCTGACCGGGCGGAGGAAATTGCTTTCAACTCGCTGCCTGCTGCTTTCACCCCCGATTACAAGGCTTTGCATTATTTGACAGCGCCCAACATGGTTCAACTTGACCGAGGCAACAAAGCGCCCTTTTTGCAAAATGCGGGGACGATGCTTTCCTACGAACCCTTTGAAACTTACCGCTGTTGCCAACACAATCACGGGCTGGGTTGGACGAGTTTCGCCGAGCACCTTTGGATGGCGACTCCCAGAAACGGTTTGGCTGCAGTGTTCTATGCACCGTGCGAAGTGACGGCAAAGGTCGGGGATGGAACGACAGTTCGCATCGTTGTGGACACCGATTACCCGTTTGATGAAACGGTGCAAATCACCATCCGAACGCCGAGAGCGGTTCGCTTTCCTTTGACATTGCGAATTCCGTCATGGTGCGAAGGTGCATCGGTTAAAGTCAACGGTCGTCAACTCAGGGGTGAACTCAAGCCAAATTCTTTTGCCATCATTGAGCGACAATGGAGCGATGGCGATAAAGTTTTGTTGCAACTTCCCATGCGTTTGCAGGTGAAGGTTTGGGAGAAACAACGGAACGCTATTTCGGTTCGCTACGGACCGCTTTGGTTTTCGCTGAAGATTGGGGAGCGATGGGAGAAGTATCGCCAGCAGGGCGATTGGGTTGCATGGGAAGTTTTTCCGACCACGCCTTGGAACTATGGGCTTATCGTTGATTTGCGGCATCCTGAAAAGTCCTTTGAAATTGTCCGCAAACCTAAGCCGCTGCCGCCGCAACCGTTCACCATTGAAAACGCGCCCATTGAATTGAAGGCGAAAGGAAAGAGAATTCCTGAGTGGACTATGGTTGGCGGGATTGTCGGTCCGTTGCAGGATAGTCCTGTCCAATCCGATGAACCGGTTGAGGAACTCACGCTCATCCCGATGGGATGCGCTCGGTTGAGAATCAGCGTTTTTCCACGCATCGCTAATGAACAGGTTGCGAGTTCAGGGTTGAGAGTTGAGGGTCAAGGATTTTCTTTGAACCCTTAACCCGCAAATTGAGACCTTAAGCGAGGGGCGTGGGACGGGACGAGAAAATGTGTCCGAATTTTCGCCGAATGAAGTAGGCGCTCATAAATTCCGTCATCAACCATTGGCTAAAGCCATTGGCATGGGCAGAAAAATCGTGAAGGCTTGCTTCTCCATCTATTTTCGCACCCAGCACTCCGCACCATTTCTTTGCACTCATGCACGCTTGCACAATTGTACGCTTACACGCTTGCACGCTTACACGCTTGCACGCATATTGGCTGAAGATAGTGGCACGAGTAGTTTTGGGGCACTCTCGTTGCGTTTGTTTTGGAGCGGTGTTAGATTGAGCGAAAGGTGAGAGGCATGGACGAAAGGACTTTGCGTGTCCTTGAGTTTGACAAAATCCAAAAAGCCCTCGAGGAAAGATGCGCTACTGAACTGGCGAAGGAACTCGTCAGGGCTCTTTTACCATCTGCCAACCTTGAGGAAGTTCAAAGGCGGCTGAAGGAAACTTCCGATGCGAAGCGAAGGTTGGAAAGGTTTGGCATGCCGCCATTGGGCGGAATAAGCGACATACGACCCATCTTGGAGCAGGCACAAAGGGGAACTATCCTTGAGCCCAGCGATTTGTTGACTGTCGCCAGAACTTTGGAACGGGCAATGGACTTGAAACTTTGGATGCTCAAAAGCGATGTTGACGACAGCCTGAGGCTTCAAGCCGAACGGATAGGCGACCACGCGAAACTCATCGCCCGCATCCGTTGGTGCATAGGCGAGGACGGACAAGTTCTTGACAGGGCGAGCGATGAACTCGCCAGCCTGCGCAGGCGAATCAAAACGGTCCAGCAACGCATGCAGCAGAAACTTCATGACATCTTGCGCGACCCCGCAATCGCGAAATATTTGCAGGAGCCTTACTACACCATCCGCAGCGGTCGCTACTGCTTGCCCGTCCGAGCCGAATTCAGGCAACATGTTCCCGGCATCGTCCACGACAAATCTTCTTCGGGCATGACCCTTTTCGTTGAGCCTGAGCCTTTGGTTGAAATGGGCAACGAATTGAGGTTGCTCCAAGCCGATGAGGAACGGGAAGTTGCTCGCATCTTGAGGGACTTGACAACTGAGGTTGTGGCGGAAATTCCACTCATCGCCCAAACTTTGGATGCAGTTCGCAGGCTTGACTTTGCTTTCGCCAAAGCGAAGTTGTCACAAGACTTGAGGGCTTATGAGCCGGAACTTAACACCGAGGGCGTCATAAAACTTCGCCGGGCTCGTCACCCACTGCTACACTTTCAAGGCTTTGTCGTTCCCATTGACTTTGAGTTGGGCATCAACTTTGATGTGCTCATCATCACTGGACCGAACACAGGCGGTAAAACCGTCACTTTGAAAACGGTCGGCTTGCTGACATTGATGTCTCAATCGGGGCTCCACATCCCTGCGGCAGAAGGCGCCAAAGTTTGCGTCTTCCAGCAAATTTTCGCCGACATCGGGGACGAGCAAAGCATTGAGCAAAGCCTTTCAACTTTCTCAAGCCACATGAGCCACATCGCAAAGATGCTTGCCCGAGCCGACGAGAGGACATTGGTCTTGCTTGATGAATTGGGTGCGGGCACTGACCCGACGGAAGGCGCAGCGCTGGCGAAAGCGATTTTGCTCTTTCTGCACAAGAGGGGTGCAAAAGTTGTCTGCACGACTCATCACAGCGAGTTGAAGCATTTCGCCTTCAGGCAGCAAAGGTTTGAGAACGCAAGCGTTTTGTTTGACCCCGAAACTTTGCGACCCACCTACCAACTTGTCATCGGCGTTCCGGGACAAAGTCACGCAATTGACATCGCTCGGCGGTTGGGTGTCCCGACGGAGGTCATAAGAGAGGCTCGTCGTCAACTCCCTCGAGACCGAAAGGAAACCGAGGAACTGATAACCCAACTGACCGAGGAAAGGCAAGCAGCAGAGCAGTTGAGGCTTGAGTGGGAACGAAGACTGAGGGAGTTGGAACGAAGGGAAGTTGAATTGAAAGAGCGGGAACAGAAGTTGCGGGAAGAAGAAAAACGCATTCTGGCAGAAGCGAGGCAGAAAGCCGAAGCCATGTTAAGGCGGGTCGAAGGGCAAGCGGAGGAGTTGCTCAAGTTGGTTCGCAAGCAACTGATTTCGTCCCATCCTGCCCTGACTTCCGAAATTCGCCAACGGATTCGCCAACTTTGGCAGCAAATCCCTTCACCCGTCACTCAAAGTCCGGAAACGGGAGAAAAACCGGTTGAGCCTGCAGCCTTCTCAGTCGGCTCAACTGTCCGCATCAAGGACATAGGCGTTGTCGGGAAAGTCACCGCCATTGACAGTAACGGTAGGGAAGTTCAGGTTGATGTGGGAGGGATGAAGGTTTGGGTCGCAGCGGCTAAACTTGAGCCCGTAAGTGAAGCGCCGCAAGTCTCACCGCTGCAAGCGGAAGTGGCAGCGGTGAGGGTGAAGAAAATGGTTTCAGCGCCGACGGAGTTGAACTTGCTCGGCAAGCGGGTTGACGAAGCCCTTGATGCCGTCGAGAAGTTCCTTGACGATGCTTTGTTGGCTGGTCACAAGGTTGTCCGAATAGTTCACGGCAAGGGGACTGGGAGACTTCGCCAAGCGATTCACGATTACCTTCGCAGCCACCCTCAAGTTCGCTCGTTTGAGTTGGCGCCGCTTCACGAAGGTGGCGAAGGCGTGACGATTGCCTACCTTGAAACGGGGTAGCGAGTAGCGAATGGCGAGTGGCGAATTTAACCAGTTGGGAGGTGCCACGAGTTTGCCTAAACCTTTTGAGCATGGTGAATGGGTCTTGCTCATCCCGCCTGACCTGGAAAAGCCGCAGAGGTGGATAGTGAGGGTAGGGGAGAAGTTCTCAACTGCGGGCGGGATATTTGATTTGAGCCAATTGGTCGGTCAACTGCCTGGGACAGTCGTGGAATCACATCTGGGGCAAAAACTTCTTGCTTTCAGACCGACGCCTTCCGACTGGGTGTTGCACGCTGTCAAGCGCCAAACCCAAGTGACCTACCCGAAGGAGATGGGCTATATCCTTGTCCGAGCAGGTGTTGTTCCCGGCAGCGTGGTCGTGGAGTCAGGTAGCGGCAGCGGCGCTTCAACGCTCATGTTCGCCTTCGCTGTAGGAGACAACGGGCATGTGTTCTCCTACGAGCGGCGACCTGAGTTCTCTGAGTTAGCGAGGCGAAACCTTGAGCGGGTAGGTCTCGCCCATCGGGTCACTTTCAAGTTGAAAGACATTGCTGAAGGCTTCGATGAACGAGATGCCGATGTCGTGTTCCTTGATGTCAAGGAACCTTGGCTATACATGCAGCAGGCGGTGGAAGCGTTGGCAAGCGGTGGAACTTTGGTTGTGCTCGTCCCAACGACGAACCAAGTCAGCGAAACGCTTCGGGCGATGCAATCCTTCCCGTTGGTTGACATTGAAGTAAGCGAAATTTTGCTTCGCCACTACAAACCCAACCCAGACAGGCTCAGACCCGAAGACCGGATGGTCGCCCACACAGCCTTTCTCATCTTCGCCCGAAAATCGGCAACTGACTTGCAGGCGCATCAAAATTCCCGAAGGGATTGAAAATGGGGCAGGAGAGGAAACTGCCACAATTTTGGCTGCTTCGCAGGTTGAGGAGATGGATTGTCAAGCCGCAAAAGGAGATTGCTCGTTGGCAAAGGAGGTTGAAAAGTTTCCCGCTCGTCGTGCTGCCGAAGTTTTTGCGCGAAAGCAAGTTCTTGCTTGACTTGTTGCTTGAACTCCGACCGGACATAGTTTTGGGAAACGCGAGAAGCGGTTCGCCCTATGTCCAAGTCATTGAGCACAGACTCAAAGAAGCGGGCATTGAGGTCCGCTACGAGCGGCTTTGTTCCGCTTGGGGGCACAAACTTCACTTCTCGCTCAAACCCGCTGCTTCCGTCCACTGGCTTCATCTGGCTCTGGCAAACAAAAAGCGCATTGTCATGGTTGATGTCTCGCGCAAGCCATTTTCCGACGCACAACGAATTGTGGGTGGCGTCATCGTTTGGCTTTACAACGAAGCAGTGAGCCAACTGACGGGCATCCCCCAGCCGCCCGAATTAGTCCCTTCCATCACCCTTCAAATGCGCGATTACTTACGACGACTTCCAAACTACCGCGAAGCGCTTGAGGAAGTTTGCAAGGTCTTGACAGAGGCTGAATGGGAAGCCGATCATCAAAGTCTCGGATTTGATCCCGCACTCCGCATTTCGCACTCCGAACCGCATCTTCCTTTCGCCCGTCACCTGCTCGTTCGCGACTTGCGCAACTTTGAGTGGGATGAAGAGCATGGTTGCTTGCTGCCAGTGAACATTTCAAGGGAGGCATGGATTGACGACAGGACGGACAAGTATGCTTGGCTTCCGCTGATAGCCCGTTGGTTCATTTAGCGGGCGAAGTTAGGCGGAGCCACCAAAGAAAGACGGCGCTCCCGCTCAAGAAAAGGATGGCAAGCCCCATCGCCCCGTTCCATAGCAGAGCCTTCATGCCTTTCGGCTTGTCTTCGCCCAAGTAATCAACTCGGTTGTGCAGGATGAAGATGCCGATGTAAACGACGGGGATAAGCAGGAAGGCTATGGACGAGGTGAACACTCCCACCCAGAAAGGGATTTGCCTGTAAACGACACCGAGGACACCTATTGCTGGCGCAAGCATAGCCAACCGATACCACCAACCCTCCGTCGGTCGGTTGAAAATTTCGCACAAGATGAAACCGCAAGTGAGCATGTGGAGCGTTATTGTTGAGAGAGCCATCGCCAAGAAACCTGCGCCCATCAACACACGAGATGCTGTTTCGCCCATGACGACGCCAAGCATTTTCGCCGCATCGGCTGCGCCTTTGACTTCAATCCCTTGGGCGTGCAAGGTGTTGGCGCAAGCGATGATGACCAAAGAGGTGACGATGCTGAAGGGCAAAACCATGCCGGTCCAGAGGTCAAAGTAAGCCAAGGGCAAGTGGCGCTTGTCCCATTGGCGTTTGATGAGGGAGTAAGGGTAGAGGAAGACCATGTTGATGCCGACAGATGCGCCCATCCCACCCAAAACGATTGTCAACCCTTCCCTTTCTGCGGGCAGCGTCGGGACAAAAAGCCCGCGAACCAGAGCACCCCAATCTATACCCGTTTGGATGACGACAACCAAGACGGTCAACAGCATCGCTGCCACGAAAAGCCTCATCGTGTTCTCATAGATTCGCACTCCCTTCAAGCCCAAACTGTAACTCCAAGCCACAGCGACGGCGATGGACAACAACACAAAACCGCATACGGCAGGATGAACGGACAAGCCAATCAACTCGCCCCAGTCAGTTAAGACTGAAGCGGCGAGCGCATATTGAGGAAAGTGCCAAACGATGCTGGCAACAAGGGCACCAAGTCCCCAGAAGAGAGCCATCGCCGGGTGAAGGCGGCGGGCAAAAACTTCATAAGGGCGTTCAAGAGTTGTCAAGGTCTGTTTCGCAAGGGCGGAGAGCATGATAGCGCCCATAACTATCGCGAGGGGATGAACCCAGAGAAGTTGGTAGCCGTATTTTGAGCCAGCCAAAACGCAAGCGCTCGCTGTCCCGCTGCCGAGGGTGAAAGCACTCTGAAGGTAGCCCGGTCCAGAAAGTTTCAGCAGCACCCAAATTTTCTGCCGCCAAGGCAAACGCCCCAATTGCTCCATCAACTCAGCATCGGACAACTCCCACTTCCGTTCCTGAGCCATCCCACCATCACCCCGTAAAAATTTAGCGCCGGGGCAAACACCCCGACGCTATCGGTCAATTTCCAATGGTTCAGTTTGAGCGAGTTACGAGTTTAGGTAAATCACTAACCCGCAACCCTCAACCCGCAACTCTCAACTTCTCGATTACCTTTGCCCTTGTGCTGAGCGCCTTCCTTCACCTTGTCGGAAACCTCGTTCGCCTCCGAAGCCGCCGGGTCTGCCGAAGCCGGGACCACGACCGCCACCAGGACCAAACAGAGGAGGCATCTCGCCGAGGACAACTTCTTCAGCAATCAAGTTTCCTGTCCCTTCGTCAGGGCGACCACGAACGACTACTTGCTCGCCCTGCTTTATGTCGGAAGTTTTTGCTGGCGTCATTTTGTAAATTCTGGCGTCGGCGGTGACCGAGATGGGAACGCTGATGCCGAACTGATTGCCCTGATTGCGGACATCGTAAATGCGACCTATGACCATCCCTGCCTGTTCAGGCAGTTGAGGCATGACGACAATTGTTTGGGCGTGAAGCCATCCAGTTTTAGGGTCAGGCTGACCTCGCACAAGAGCGAAGGCATTGGCTTTAATATCAGCCTTCGTGCCCGGCTGGCTCCTCTGAACGCGGGTTTGATTTGTCAGGACGACCGTTCTGGTGAAAGTTTGCTCGCCGAAACTGGCTTCAACGACGATGGTGTTGCCTTGGACTTGGCTGACGGTGCCCGCAGCAAATGGCATGCGACCGATGAAACCACCAAAACCGCCTGGTCCACCGGGACCACGACCTCCAAATTGAGGCTGTTGAGCCAACAGACCACCGATGAACCCAGCAGCAATCAACGCCAATCCCACAGCAATTCGCTTCATGCTACTTCACCTCCAGCAGATTTTTGCCTTGATTTTTCATCGCACGCCGGAAAAGCGCGCGTTCATTTACTTTGCTCAGGCTGTTTTTGCTCAGGATGCTTTTGTTCAGGTTGCACCGTTGTGTTTGTCTTCCCTTTCTCCTGTCCCTTGTCCCTTGCCCCTTGCCCCATTTGGTCAAGCGGTGGTGCATACTTGCTTCGCTTTCGTTCCTCTTCAAGGAGTTTGCGCAATTCATCTGGTGTTCGGACGATGCGAGGTGTCAGGAAGACCATCAACTCGGTTCGGGATTTCGCCTTTTCCGTTCGGCGGAAGAGATGACCGAGAACGGGCAAATCTTTGAGAACGGGTAAGCCGGTCACAATCTCTTCAATTCGGTCTCGCATGAAACCACCTATGACGACCGTCTCCCCGTCTTTGACCATGACCGATGTCCGTGCCACGCGAGTGTTGATGATGGGTTGGGTGAAACCTGCCTGCACAACTGTCCCGCCTATATCATCAATGGTCTGGACGATGTCCATGGTGATGTAGCCTGCGTTGTTCACCCTCGGCGTCACTTGCAATGTCGTGGCAATTGACCTCAGGTCAACGCTAATTTGAGGTGGCGTCCCGACTGTGCCGGGGAAGAAACTGGTGACGACTGGATACTGCTGACCAATCTGGATTTGAGCCTGAACATTTGCCATCGCCAAGATATGAGGCGTTGCCAAGACGCGAACTTTCTGGTCGCGGGCAAGGGCTTGAAGGGTTGCCCTAAAGGTGTCGCTGACATAGCCCCACCAAAGACCTTGCCCGCCAGCCTGTTTCGTTGCCTCCGTGCCAGTAATCAAATCCGTCGTGACTTCATTCGTCTCGCCGAAGATGTTCTTTTGTGTGATGTGCCACTCAACACCGAACTGCAAATCTTTCGTCAAGGTCACATCCACGATGAGGACTTCAATGAAAATCTGTGGCTGAGGTTGATCAAGTTGCTCAATGAGGGCTTCAATGGCGCTGAAGGCGGCTGGTGGTGCTGTCACTACAATTGTGTTTGTTCTGTTGTCAGCGGTGACAGTTACATCTTGCAGGTTTTGCAAAGGACCAAGCCGTTGTGTGTCGCCTGCAAGGGTGAAGAACAAAAAGCCAGTTGGGCGGCGTTGCTGCTGGAGTATCGTAGTGATGGTCTGAGCGAGGGATTGGGCGTCAACATTTTGGACGCGGTAAGTCTTCACGAGCCGACCCAAGTCGGCAGGTTGGTCTAACTCGGCAATCAGTTGCTCAAAAATCGGCATGTTGGCGTCGGTCGTGGTTACGATGACGGCGTTGCGGCGTGGGTCTGCAACGATGACATTCTGCTGGAACCCCATCCATTGTTGCTGCCCTAAAACCCGCTGCTCAAAAGGAATGCCTGCAAAGAAGAAGCCAAATCCTCGTTGCTGAGGCGCAGTCGTTTGAACCATGCGGCTGAGCATGTCCGCGACTTGAGTGGCATCGGCATACTTCAACTCAAACACGCGCACCTTTACTGGCGGCATGTAGTCTTTGTCCAGTTCGGCGACCAACTGCTTGATGAGAGCCAAATTGTCCTTAGTTGCAGCGACGACAAGGGCGTTGGAGCGGGTGTCGGCAGCAATTCGCACTTCGCCGACGCGGACAAGCCCAGTTGAAACTTGGGAGACGACGCCCCCCGGTTGAAAGGCACCGGCAAATTGGAATCCTGCCCGTCGCTGTGCAGCAGGTGCTCCCTCAAAAAGCAGCGTTTGCAAAATCTGCGCTAATTCAGGAGCGTAGGCTCGCTGGAGCGGGATTATCTCAAACTGCAAGTTGGGACGGGCATCAACATCCAACTGCTGGATAAGGTTGCGGATGACTTCCAACTTCTCACGAGTGGCAGCAACGATGATGGAGTTAGTTCGCGGGTCAGCGGTTATGATGGCTTCAGGTTCGGTTGGGACGGTCCGCCTTTGCGTCGTAACTTGCTGTTGACCAGGTTGTTGCGTTGGTTGGAAAGGCATTTGAGGTTGAATTGGCACTGCTTGCCTTCGCTCAAAAAGTTCCGAAAGGATTCGTTCAAGGTCAAGGGCGTCAGCGAACTGCAGCCTGAAAATTTCAACCTGCAAGGCTTCCGCTGCCGGGGTGTCAAGTTTTTTGACGAAATCTTTGATCCACTCCATCCGCTCCTTCGGCGCCCAAATCAGGAGCGAGTTATTGTGGGTGAACGGGACGATGTGGATGGAGGCGGTCGTAACAGCAGTCGTCGGTGCTGCAGGTGCACCCGGTTGACCTGGTGGGGCTGGCGCTGCTGCCCTCGGAGCCGCTCCGACAACGACACCGAATGGGGCGAGGAGCGTTCCCAAAGTTTGAGCCACTTGCTGGGCATCGGCGTATTGCAGCGGAACTATCGCAATGTCAACCTTCGCTGAAAGGTCAATGTCCATGAGTTTCAGCAGTTGGCTGATCCGCTCAATGTTGGCTTGGGTGTCGGTGACGATGAGGAGGTTGCCGATGCTGGTGCTGGCGATGAGGGCGTTTTGTGCGGAGAGCAAAGGCTGCAGTTCCGCTTGAATTTGTCGGGCGTTTAAATAGCGCAACTCAAAGACTTGGGTCACCAACTGGCTTGGCGGGACGAATGGTTTGCGGACATCGCCGAAGAAAGTTTCAACGGCTTTCTGGCGGGCTTCGGAAATCGGGATGATTTTGACGATGCGGTCACCTTCGGGCATCAATGTGAAGCCGCGAACTTCCAAAGCCGCAGCCAAAACCTGCATCGCTTCGTCAATGCTCAACCTGAAGGGTGCGATGAGTGTGATAGTTCCGTCAAGGTTCGGGTGAGGGACGAAAATTTTGCCCGTAGCCTTGCTGTAAAACTCAAGCACCGCAGAGATTTCCGCCCGAACGAAATTCAACTCAACCATGACGCCCCTGCCCTCGCGGAAAACGCGACCCTCTCGCCGAACAGGTCCGGGCAAAGTCGGTGGCTGAGGCGGTTGCTGCGGTTGGGCAGGTTGTTGCGGTTGACCCGGTTGTTCAGGCTGTTGAGGCGGTTGAGGTTGTTCGGGTTGTTGAGGTTGACCTTCAGGTTGCTGAGGCGGCTGTGGTTGTTCGGGTTGTTGTGGTCCTTCAGGCGGTTCAGGTGGAGCCGGAGGTTGTTCAGGAGGTTGACCCTCTTGCTGTAAAGACGGTAAAGGTTGCTGCGAAAAAGCAAAGGACACCGTTAAAGGCGTCCAAGAGAACCAGAAAGTCAGAACAGTCGCTGCAAAAAGCAACTGAATCCGATGGCGCATACCAGTTCACCTGCCAGGCGGGTTGAAGTTAACGCCCATCTCTCTGAACCGCTGCATGATTTGTTGCTGCTGTTCTGGAGGCATTTGTTGCCAGATTTCGCCAACCCTTTGCAATATTCGGTCTCGGACGAATTCTGGCAACTGGTTCCACCTTTCAACCACGCGATTGACCCAATCGGTTGAGCCTCGTCCACCTTGACCGCCTTGTCCTCTCCCAAACTGTTGACCTGGTTGAGGCGGACCGAACGGACCAGCGGGCGGACCTCCAAATGCTCCACCAGAAGGCGGGCGCGGTCCGCTTGGTGCTGCGGAAGCGAGAACCCTGCGTTCTTGCTTTCCTTCGCCCAAAGTTATCCTGTAAGCCACATCACCTTGCTTGACCTCCACATAGTTTTCGCCGACACTTGTCACTTGGTAGCCGAAAGCAGTTTCACCGACCCGCACGAAAGCGATGTCGCGGGTTTGTGGGTTCTCAAGGAGCACATAAGTCTCTTCGCCGATTCGGGCGACGCCAGTCGCTGTCAAGTTAGCGGGTCGGGAAGCCATTTGAGTCGGCATTGAAGATGGCGGTGGAGGTGGTGCAGGCGGCAAAGGAGGTGGTGCTGCCAAACTACCTCCAGAAGGTTGACGAGTTGAGCGCCTCGGTGTAGGTTGGGAAGAAGGTCTCTCGGTTGTAGTTGTGCTGGTGCTTTCGCTGGGCGGTTGGAAGATGTTTCGTTCGGCGATGAAGCGATAATCGCGGCGAGGCAAAGTCGCTGGGCTTTCGCCTTCGGTCGGCAAAGGCGCGGGCGCAACATCCGTCACTGCTGTCGTTCTGGACGCTATCGGTTCAGCCAACTCCGATGTTCGTTCCAAAGTCCTGCCAGAAGTTGGTTGGATTGCCCTGCCCCTTGAAGCAGGAGCGGTTGCCCAACGGACATAACCCCACATCACGCCAACCAACACAACGACAAAGACGCCCAAAATCACTCGGTCGCGAGGCGTGATTGTCAAGTTCACCCCTTTTCACCTCCGAAGTGTTGGGCGGCGGGTTTGAGCCGCCCACTTTTTGAGAACATCTTCCTCAACAGGAACCAGCCAAACCAGTTGGGCTTGAACCCTCAACCCCTGCTGAGGTTGGCTGATTGCCTGAATGTTTAGACGCTCAACCAAAACAGGAGGTCGCATTGACCTGAGCCTCATCAACAATTCTGTCAAACCCTGCAAGCCCTCCGAAATAGTCGGTTGAGTGGTCGTTGCTGTGACTTGAACCGACAGCCGTGCAGCGCGCAGTTCAGGATTGATTTGCCAAGGCAGCGGTTGAACTGTTTCAGCCTTGAATTTGCTCTGAGCCAAAGCGCCCTCAACTTGCTCCATCAACTTGGCGTTCAATCTCCCTGGGTCAAACTCCGAAAGCGGTTTCCCAAGTTCCTGAACGAGTTGGTCGTAACGCTCCCTCTGCTCTTTGGCTCGCTCAACAAGTTTCTTCGTCTCGGCTATCTGCTCCCTCAAACTTCGCAACTGAGCCCTTAGGCTCTGATACTGCCAGAGGGTTGAAGCAGCCCATAACCAGCCGACCACAGCCACGACGACCAAAGTCACAAGCAATAACCTGTGCCTGTCCTTCACGGTCTCAACACCTGCCGTTGCCTTTGAGTTGTCCTTTCCCTGAGCCAAGCAGTGATTTGGAACTCAACAAGCGTCCTGTCGGCGACGGTTCGGGCGTTTGCGTAGTTAGTCAGCACTTCGTGAAACAGAGGCTTGCCCTTGTCAATTTCCAGTTCACTCAATGTCCTGACCGCATCGGTGACGGCTGAATGGGAGAGGGCGCTTCCGCGAAGGATGACTTGCCCGTCCCTCAGGAAAGCGAGTTCCGTCACCCAAACGCTTGTGGGCAAGGCTTTGCTAATCCAGTAAAGCAGTTCCAGAGGGTCATTGCGCGGGTTAGCAGCCATGCCCCATATTTGCTCAAGGCTTTGGACTTTCGCGCCGAAATCGCTGGTGGTCAGTTGATTCAACTGTCGTCGCTGTTGGGTCAAAAGGTTCTGTTCAGTTTTCAATTCTTCCCGCAAATTGCTCACCCGCGACGAGAAAACAAAACCTGCGATTAGCCCAATTATCGCCAAAACCGTCAATGCACCAACCAACCGCTCTTCGACCCTTCGCCAAACGAGGGCGGGCTCGCGCTCTGGCGGCGGGAAACTCGGGATGGACGGGTTAGCGATGATGGCAGCCGCTATCGCACTGAGAACTCTCTCGCCGACGGTATTCCCGTCAGCGGTCAGAGGCAATTCATCTATCGGAGGCAGTGCCCTTATGTCTTCCGCTTCCAATAAACTCTTGTTGCCCACGAGAAAGAGTTGGGTGACAGGTTCGCCGAAAGTCCTGTGATAGAGGGCGAGCGTTCTTTGCAACTCACCAACCAACCACTCGCCATTGTTGCCGTTGAGAGCGATTGCGTGGACGAGCCTTAACCGCTCACCAGAGCCAAGTGCAATTGTCGCGCCTGTAATCCGTTCCCTGTTGCCTTTCAGTTCCAAAATGCCCCAACTGCCGCTCGGAGGCTTTTGAACCGAAAGCCAGAGCCCGATAATGGAAGGAACGATCCAACGGATTGGCAGGTCAAGTTGGACGAAGGGCGAGAGGTAAGTGTGCAAGAAACTTTTGCGGACCGCTACCACCAGAACCCCTTCGGGTTGCTCGTAGAAGGCTAACTCAATCTCCGTCAGCGGTAGTCCCAATTGGTTGGCTGCTTCCGTCCGCCAAATTTGTTCTTTCGCCTCGCCGTTACCTTCGGGCAACTTCAGCAACTTGAAAGTGCAGGCATGAGACGGTAGGACAACGCAAAATGGCGCTGATAAAGTCCCGCGCTTCATCAACTCCTGAAGTCGCCTGCTAACTTCGAAGCCTTGTTCTTCTGGCGGCGCAGTAAGCGGGAAAGTGGCAGTCATTCGCCCTCCCCGTGCGGGCAAACTCAGCCTGACTTCTCCGTCGCCCCATTCCACTGCTATGACTTGCCGAGGTCTGCCGAACAGGTAGCGCATCCTTGACCCTCCGTTGTCGTTGATGGGATTGAGCCAATCCTTTAGACGACGATTGGTTGAAAAGGTCAACGCGCTCATCCGTGTGCACGAAAATGGTGCGGAGTGCTGTCGCCAAGCCGAAATTTCTTTGACAATGCAGAAGCACTCCCTTCCCCAAAACCATTCGCTACTCGCTATTCGCCACTCACTACTCGCCGTTTTTCTGTCCATGCCACTGGCTTCAGTCAGTGGTTGATGACGGATTTTTGAGCGCCGAATTCATTCGGCGGAAAATGCTGGAGGGCGCATCTCCTAATGCACCGAATTTTTCGGCAGTGCAGGAGCACTGCCTTCCAGAAATACTCACCACTCGCTATTCGCTATTCGCCGTAGTTTTGGCTGAAGTCGGTGGCTACGAAAACAAAGCCTGCTGAAGCAGGCTAACTGAAAGTTGCGGGTTGCGCGTTCAAGGAAAAGCCTTAGCCCACAATTCTCAACTCGCAACGCTCAACCCAATTAGCAGGCTTCAGCCTGCTTTGAAATTGTAGCCACCCACCTCGGGTGAGTGGTCAAAGTTAACTTACACACTTACACTCTTGCACGCTCACACGACCCTTATTGCGTCAACCAACTTGTTCTCCCGGCTTCAAATGTTCAACAAGCCACATGTAGTTGTTGGCATTCGCAACTCTGGGCAGGGAAGGTGTGCTGTCAAGTTCCACGCAAATCCATCCATCGTAGTTAATCTCCCGTAACACATCCAAGACGCCCGCGAGCCGTTCCCCGATTGCCCCGCGCCCCAGTTCCCAGAACACATGCTTGACTCGCCCGAGTTGATACCTTTGTTCCAAAGTCATCCCGCCGAGTTGTGGGTTCAAATCTTTGAAGTGGATGTAGCCGATTCTGTCCTTGTATTTGCGGAATGTAGCGACCGGGTCGGCGTCGCCATAAGCCAGATGGGCAGTATCAAACCCAGCCCAAACAAGTTCTGGGTCAGTGTTTTCCATGAAGATGTCAACCTCTTCAGCGGACTCAATCAGCGTCCAAGCATGATTGTGCAGGACGACTTTAACGCCGAACTTTTTGACCTGCCTTGCAATTTCGTTCACAGTTTCGCAAAAACGCTGGTAGTGGCGTTTCGGGGCTTTGCCGGGTCTTGGCGAGTAGCCAGCAGAAGCGAGGATGAGGATTGAACATCCGAGTTTCGGCAGTGCTTCCGCAATTTTAACGGCTCTTTCCGCCTCCTCCGTCCAACCTTTCCAAAAATGTCCACCCACATAAGTCGCCGAGCAAGCCAACTTGTGTTCGTCGAGCAAGGCTTTGAGTTCGTCAAGTCTGTCAAGGAAAGCGCCGACCGGTGCTTCAATTCCGTCGTAGCCGATTTCGGCGATGTCTTTAACTGCCTCGGCAAAGTTTCGCCAAGTCAGCGGCTGGCAAGCCAACCTAACACGCATTCCCACAGCAATCCCCTCCTTCGCTTGATTTGTGACCTCTCAACCCGCAACAATCATAAGCAGGGACAGTCCCGAATGCAAGGCGGTGTTGTCCCTGATAGCAGTTGGTTGCGATTGCTGCAAAATTGATGCCACACGACGAAGGAGGGATGGGAAGTGTTTGATGAGAAGGAACTTTTGCTCGTTCCCGGACCAACGCCGATACCGCCGCAAGTCCAACGGGCTATGCTGAAACCCGTCATCAACCACCGTTGCCCTGCTTACGAGGAGTTATTTGCGAGGCTGCAGGAAAAATTAAGGCGCTTGTTTGCAGTCACAGGTGAGGTTTTCGTCTTCCCTTCATCGGGGACAGGTGCTCTTGAGGCGATGGTTGTCAATTTCCTGTCTCCCGGTGACCCGGTGCTCGTCGTCAGCATCGGCTGGTTTGGTGATAGGTTCGGCGAAATTGCCGAGCGGTTCGGTGCGGATGTCACATGGCTCAAACTTGATTGGGGGACAGCAGCGACGCCAGAAATTGTCGCTGAGGCGATGGACAAAGCGCCTAAGCCGTTCAAAGCAGTTTTGCTGACCCACAACGAGACTTCAACGGCGGTGGTCAATCCTGTTCGAGAGATAGCGAAAGTTGTCAAGGAACGAGGTGCACTTTTTTTGGTTGACTCTGTCAGCGGTTTAGCGGCGATGCCTCTTCCGATGGACGAATGGCAAATTGACGCTGCAGCGACGGCTTCACAAAAAGCGCTTATGGTTCCGCCGGGCATAGGGCTGGTTGCTGTCAGGGAAGCAGCGTGGGAAGCGGTTGAGCAAGCCAAGATGCCGCGCTACTACTGGGATTTCAGGCTCGCCCGAAAATTCCAAAGCAACAACCAAAACCCATACACACCGCCAGTCACTCTGCTTTACGGCTTGGATGCAGCCCTTGACTTGATTTTCGCGGAAGGCTTGGACGCAGTTTTTGAGCGGCACAGGCGTGTCCGGGATGTTCTGAGGAACGGGATAAGGGAGATGGGATTGGAGTTGTTTGTGCCCAACGATGATATCGCATCTTGCAGCCTCACCGCCGTTAAAGTTCCGGAAGGAATTCACGGCGGCGACCTAATTCGCCAGTTGAGGAACAAGTATCGGATTGAAGTCGCTGGCGGACAAGAGCACTTGAGGGGCAAAATCATCCGAATAAGCCACATGGGTTATGTCCACGAAAGCGACATGCTCTTGACGCTCACCGCCCTACGCAGTGCTTTGAGGGACTTAGGTTGGCACTAAGTTGCGGCAGTGGATGGCGAATAGCGATTGCCGAATGGTAAAATGGAGTCGAGACGGCGAGGGTAGCATTAGGGTTTTTCCTGACAACTGTCAAACATCCGTTGCTGCTCAACACTTTACAGAAGGTTTGCCATTGTGCTATCAATTGAAGTGGCTTGAAGCGGGCAGCGAGAAAAATGACTAAGGAGGGGAGGAAGATGGCGAGTAGAGAGGTTGTCCGTCAACGCATCATCTATGCGCTTTTGCCTCTGGTAGAACGAGCGCTCCTGAACGACACCCTTCGTGGTTGGCTCATCCGTGAATTGGAACACAGAATTTTTGAGCGTTGGATGGAGGAAGACTCCAATCGCCCCATGCGCGTCCAGAAGGAGAAGAGGGAAATTGTCCGGGCGTTAGTGTATTCTTTCGACAGGGCTCTCCAACGCCGCCAACTCGCCCCGACAGTTTTGCGCAAACTCTTACGAAACTTCTTCGGCGCATGCACCCTTTGCTTGGACAAGGAACGCATTGAAGCCATTGAAGCCTTCAAAGCAAGGCACGGAGTCCATCCGCCAACGAGCGTTGTCATCGCCCCGACGAAGTTCTGCAACCTCAAATGCATTGGCTGTTATGCCAACTCCCATTCAGCAGCCCGCGAAACTTTGGACTGGGAAATCCTTGACCGCATCGTCACTGAAGCCAAGAAACTTTGGGGCATCCGCTTCTTCACCATCACCGGCGGCGAACCTTTGCTCTATCGCTCTCAGGGCAAAGACATCATTGACTTGGTCTCCAAGCACGAAGAGTGCTTCTTCCTGATTTATACCAATGGCACGCTGATTGACGAGAAGATGGCAAAGCGGATGGCTGAGGCAGGTAACATCACCCCAGCGATTTCCGTTGAGGGCTTTGAGGAGAGAACAGATGCCCGCCGAGGGAAAGGAGTCTTCAAGCGAATTTTGAAGGCGATGGCTCACCTGCGGGAGGCAGGAGTCCCTTACGGCATCTCCTTGACGGCAACCCGCGAGAACGCGGAAGAGATTTTCTCCGACGAGTTCCTTGACTTCTTCTTTGAGGAGCAAAAAGCCCTTTACGGTTGGCTGTTCCAATACATGCCCATTGGGCGAGGTTACACCCTCAAACTTCTCCCCACGCCTGAGCAGCGGCTGTGGATGTGGCAGCGGACATGGCAAATCATGCGAGAGCGCAAAATCTTTTTCACTGACTTCTGGAACTGCGGGACTATCTCGGACGGTTGCATTTCCGCCATCCGAAGCGGCGGCTACTTCTACATTGACTGGAACGGGAGAGTTATGCCTTGCGTTTTCGTTCCCTATTCGCCCATCAACATCGTTGAGGTTTACAAGCGAGGCGGAACGCTTGAGGACATTTACGATGTCCCATACTTCCAAGCCATCCGTCAGTGGCAAGCGGAATACGGCTTCGCCAAGGAACGACCTGAAGAACACGGCAACTGGCTCATGCCTTGTCCCATGCGAGATCACCACAAAGTCATGAGGGAACTGATTGACCGCTACAAGCCCGAGCCGGAAGATGAATCAGCCGCAACAGCGCTGCAGGACGAGGAATACTACCGCGGCATGTTGGCTTACAACGAAGCGGTGAGAAAAGTTCTTGACCCAATTTGGGAGCGCGAATACCTCGCACCGCACAAAGCAGGGGCAGCGAAGCAAAACTGACCTTTTACGCAATTGCTTTCATCGCTGACCTGACGGCTTCTTGGGCAAAAGAGAGTGCTTCGTCATCGTGTGCAGTGGAGAGGAACGCCGCTTCAAATTGGGACGGTGGGAAATAAACGCCTCGCTCAAGCAGTGCGTGGAAGAAACGGGCGTATCTTTGCGTGTCGCTTCGCCGCGCCGAGGCGTAGTCAACAACTGGTTGGTCAGTGAAGAAGACGGTGAACATGGAAGCGATTTGATTGATTTGGACAGGAACGCCCGCTTCCTTCGCCGCTCCGGAGATGACCTGAGTTAGTTGCTTAGTCCTGCGTTCAAGTTCCGGGTAAGGGTTGTCCCGTTCCAAAATCTCAAGGGTCTTCAGACCTGCCGTGACAGCAACCGGGTTGCCAGAGAGGGTCCCTGCTTGGTAAACGGGTCCCAAAGGCGCAACCGTTTGCATTATCTCCTTCCGACCGCCGTAAGCAGCCAGTGGGAATCCACCGCCAACGATTTTGCCCAAGCAAGTCATGTCAGGCTTAATGCCGTAAAGCGATTGCGCACCGCCATAAGCCACTCGGAAGCCTGTGATAACCTCATCAAAAATGAGCACGATCCCGTGTTTCTCCGTTTGCTGCCGCAAAGCAGCCAGAAATTCCGGTTTCGGCAAAACGACACCCATGTTGCCAGCAATTGGTTCCACGATGACGGCGGCGATTTCCTCTCCCATTGCGTCCATAGTCTTGTTGAAGGCTTCAATGTCGTTGTAAGGGAGGACTATCGTGTCTTGGGCAGTTCCTTCGGGAACGCCGGCGCTGTCGGGGATGCCGAAAGTCGCTGCGCCGGAACCTGCCTTGACAAGGAGATAATCTGCGTGACCGTGGTAGCAACCCTCAAACTTGACAATTTTCTTGCGCCCCGTGTAACCCCTCGCTGCCCTTATGGCGCTCATCGTCGCTTCAGTCCCGGAGTTGACAAGCCGAAGCATCTCCATTGAAGGGAAGGCTTGCTGTATTTTCTCAGCGAGCGCGACTTCAAGTTCCGTTGGGGCGCCATAAGTCGTGCCCCTTTCAACCGCTTCCTTGACTGCTGCGACGACTTCTGGGTGAGCGTGACCCAAGATCAAAGGTCCCCACGAGCAAACGAAGTCAACGAACCTGTTCCCGTCAACATCCCAAAGGTAGCAACCCTCTCCCCTCGCGACAAAGAAAGGTGTTCCGCCCACAGCCTTGAATGCCCTTACGGGCGAATTGACGCCGCCGGGCATTAATAATTGCGCTCGCTCAAACAGAGCCCTTGACTTTTCGTTCCTCACCGTTGACCACTCCTTTCGCACAAAACTCAAACTAAAACTATGGCACAGGCAGTGATTAGGCTCACCGAAAATCCGCCATGCGTGCGAGCATGTAGGCGTGCAGATGTGCAGGCGTTCATGAGTGCAAAGAAATGGTGCGGAGTGTTGGGTGCGAAAATGGATGGAGAAGCAAGCCTTTCACGATTTTTTCTGCCCATGCCACTGGCTTTAGCCAGTGGTTGATGACGGATTTTTCCTGAGCGCCGAATTCATTCGGTGAAAAATCGCAGGGCACGGTCACTGCCGTGCTGAAATTTTTCGGTCGGGCAGGAGCCCGACCCTCCAAAGTTTGGCAAAACTGGAGGGCGCATCTCCTGATGCGCCGAAAATTTTTCGGCAGTGCGGTAGCACCGCCCTCCAGAAAACCATTCGCTATTCGCTACTCGCCACTCGCTGCCGTTTTGGCTGAAGTCGGTGGCTACGAAAACGAAGCCTGCTATTTGGGTTGCGTGTTGCGGGTTGAGAGTTGAGGGTTAGGGCTTTTTCTCTGAACGCGCAACCCGCAACTCGCAACTTTCAGTTAGCCTGCTTTGAATTCGTAGCCACCCACCTCGGGTGGGTAGTCAAAGCCGTTTTCCGTTCGCCACTCGCTATTCGCTACTCGCTGCCGTTTTACCAGTCGCTAATCGCCAGTCGCCATTCGCCGTTCACTATTCGCTACTCGCCATTCGCTATTCGCCGTCGTTCTCGGTTCGGCAGGAACCTCGCCCTCCCACTTCATTCTGTCCCTCGTCCCACGCCCCTCGTCCCGCTGAAGGTCGGCACTCAGTTTCTTCGTCATCAACTACGGACTGAAGTCCGTAGCATGGATGACTTATTTTGCGCTGACGGAAGCCTATGGTGTAAAACCGCAAACGAGACTTTTAGAATACTCTCGCAAGCCGTTTACATGCTTTCTGGTCTCCGCTAAAATTTGCGATGCGAGAGCGATCGGGGCGTGGCGCAGTTTGGTTAGCGCGTGGGCATCGGGAGCCCAAGGTCGCCGGTTCAAGTCCGGCCGCCCCGACCATTTTTCATTGCCCAGTCTGCCGTTTTGCCCTCCACTTACGATAGGCTTGAACAGCCTTCAAGTGCTCCTCATAAGTTGCGCTGAATGTGTGGTAACCATCTCCTCTTGCGACATAGTAAAGGTAAGGCACTTTGGCGGGTCTCAACGCAGCGAGCAGGGACGGCAAACCTGGGCTGCAAATTGGACCCGGCGGCAAACCCGCGTAACGATAGGTGTTGTAGGGCGAATCAACTTTCAAGTCTCGGTAAAGGACGCGGCGCTTCCTCTGTCCCAGAGCGTAAAGCACGGTTGCGTCAATCTCCAACTTCATCCCCCGCTTCAGCCTATTGACAATCACTCCAGCAACGATGGGGCGCTCTTCGTCCATCTTGACCTCCCATTGGACCATTGAGGCGATTGTCACTAACTGGCGGAGGGTGAAAGGGCTTTTCTCAATCTCGTCCCTGTAGGGCTTCCAGAAACGCTCAACGAAGGCATTGACCATGAGTTGAACGAGGTATGCTTCGTTTCCGGGGCGAAGCGGAGGGACATAGTAGGTTGCAGGAAACAACAAACCTTCCAAGTCCCCTTGCCAGTCAAAAGGCAACTTGACTTTGCCTTGCGGGTTTTGGACGATTTCCATGAAGTTTTCTGCCTCGCCCAAACCGAGTTGCTCAACTCGTTCCGCAATTTCCCTCGCCATCATGCCCTCCCAAATTGTCAAGCGAATAAGTTCGGGCTTAGCTTCTGCGAGCCATTTGGTCAAACGCCAAAGCGAGATGGGAGTGGGGATGCGGTAAATTCCTGCCTTCAACTTTTCGGGCAACCCTTTCCACCGTGCAAGTCGCTCAAACCAAAAACGGCTGCGGATTAGCCCTTGCCTCTCAAGTTCCGCTCTCACTTGGTCAAAGGTGTCGCCTCTGTAGACGACGAGGACGAAAATGCCTTGTGCTCCCCTTGGCGCAAAAACGAGCCAACCTATCCAGCAACTCGGCACCAAGATGAGGCAAACGAGTGCGAAAAAGATGACGAACCTGCGACGGTTCACCGCCATCGCTCCTTTTCCGTAACTCGCTTCGCTGAACTGGCTTCAAAAATTTTGGTGACAAGTTGCCAGTTGCGTAACGGATTGCCCAAGGCGTTATCCGCTCACTGCGCATCGTAAAAAACGAACGCAGAGACTGCCGTTGTCTTTCGGATTCTCTGATAGGGATTTCCCTGACACATGCGAAGGCTTTTTGGATGCAAAATTGAAATGCCCGAGGAGGTGAGCGGAGATGCCTAAAAGGCGGGAGTTCATAGCGGGGGTCGTGGGTGGGTCTGTTGGCTTATTTGCCTCCGCGTCAACGAACGCCTCAGTGAAAGGAGGGATGGCGGACATGCCTCAGGAAGTTGACGCCTGTGTCAAGCCCGCAGCAGGTCCTTTGATCCCCAAACAAACGGGTGAGGCGCAAATTGCAAAGGAGGTGGCTCCGATGGTTCCCCTCGCTCGGGTCGGCAAAGAGGCACCCGATTTTGAGGCAACGGCTTACATTCCCGGTCAAGGTTTCAAACTCGTGAAACTTTCCGACTATCGTGGCAAATGGGTTGTCCTCTGTTTCTACCCCGGTGACTTCACTTTCGTCTGACCCACTGAATTGGCGGCGGTTGCCGCCAGATACCCCAAGTTGAAAGAGATGGGCGTTGAGGTCCTCGCTATCAGCACTGACAGCAGGTTCAGCCACAAAATTTGGCACGAAGTTGAACTTTCCAAAATGGTTGAAGGCGGCATCCCGTTCCCAATGCTTTCCGACCCTGGTGGCAGAATCGGTGCCGTTTACGGCGTCTATGACGAGGAGGCAGGAGTTGACATCCGAGGTCGCTTCATCATTGACCCTGACGGGATAATTCAGGCGGCGGAAATTTTGACCCCATCGGTCGGTCGTAACCCAGACTAGTTAATTCGCCAGTTGCAGGCTTTCCAACATGTCAGGGCAACAAAAGGCGCTGAAGTCACGCCTTCGGGCTGGCGCCCTGGTAAGCCGACCTTGAAACCAGGTCCTGACCTTGTGGGCAAGGTGTGGCAAGTCTGGAAGGTTGAATATTCGTTCTGACAAGTTGAGCGACTGGGACTTGGCGGTGCTTCAGTGACTACGGCTTCAAGTTCATTAGCCACTGGAGCACCGTCTTACCCACAATAGCCAGTGTCTCTGGGCTGCATTTGTCGGGAGTGTCTTGCAGCGTGTGCCAGTAGGGGTAATCGAAGTCAATGATGTTGGCGATTGGGATGTTTGCGATTTCGTTGAGCGGAACATGGTCGTCAAGAATCACGATTGTCGGTGGTCGGAAGAAGTAGCGTTGGTAGCCGAGTTGGGTCGCCGCTTGCAGTATCCCTGTCACGACTTGAGAGGCATATCGGCGTGAATACCATTCGTCGTTGCTGGCGAAATCTCTGTCACCCACCATGTCCAACAGAACGCCCATTTCAGCCTTCAAATTGACCTCGCCGACGGTTAAGTTACGGGCAAAGTGTTTGCTTCCGAAGAACATCCCGCCATCCTCAACATCGCCCAAATCCTCGCCATCAAAGAAAACGAACACGACGGTTAAAGGTGGCTGGAAATTTTTCAGCACCCGCGCAATCTCCAGCAAGACCGAGACCCCGGAAGCGCCATCGTTTGCTCCCGGGATAGGCTTATTGCGGTTTTCAGGGTTCGGGTCTTGATCGGCGACCGGTCGGGTGTCGTAATGAGCGCAAAGCAAAACCTTTCGGTCGCTTTTGCCGCTGATGACACCGATGATGTTTGCCATCTGGTAAGTTTTGCCCCTGTAAGTGACGGCGAAAGGTTGGCGGAGAACTTTTGCTCCTGCTTCCTTCAACTTCTGGGCGATGAAATCCTGAACTTGCCGGCTCGCTTCGCTGCCCGGGACGCGCGGACCAAATTCCACCTGCCTGACGAGCAAATCAAAGGCACGATTCCCGTCAAAGGCGGAAACTGCGGGATGGACAGTCGGGGCATTAATGCTGATGGAAACTGTCCCGCTGCACCCCTTCCAAAACGAAGCGGCGACGACAAGCGCCAGAAGCCCAACCAGCGACAAAACCCGGTTGATTGACAGGCGACTCAATTGAACTTTCTGCCGGCTTTTCTTTTTGCCCTTCCTCACCTTTTTCACCAACCTTGGAACAAACGCAGCGCCAACTCTTGGGGCAATCCAGCCCGCAATATTTTGACTGCTGCCCGCTCAACATCGTAAGGGATGCGAAAGACCTTCAAGGTCAGGTTCTCCGTGTCCAAAATCCCGCAAGCGGCGTGAGGGTTACCGTCTCTGGGCTGACCAACGCTACCGACATTGACGAGGTAAATCCCGCCGGGTTGAAATTGGAACTCGGTCGTGACGAGAAATCGTTGGTGCCTTAACTTACGACTGCGCGGTGACGGAAGGAAGTAGGCTTCGGCAACATGTGAATGCCCAAAGAAAAGCAGGATGGGAACATCAGCGGGCAGTGACTCGCTCATAAGCACCTCAATGTTCTCGGCTGCGATATGGGCATTGAGGATGTATTCGGTCAGGGGTTCACGAATTGAACCGTGAACGAGCCAGACTGGAAACGCTAAATCGAATGAGTCCTGTTCCCGTTGCTCACGGGAATGACTTCCGAAAAGCCTGATGCTTGCCGGCAAGTTCTGAAGGAACGAGCGCTCTTGCGCGCTTAACTGGTGGTGTGTCCAGACGATTGCTTGCCTCGCCCACTCGTTGAACCATTCCAGTCCCCAAAGGGTTGCAGCCGCTTCATCGTGATTGCCCTTGAGAACCACTGAACATCGGTCCCTAATTTCCGCGAGGCACTCCTTCGGGTTAGCGCCGTAGCCAACGATGTCGCCCAAACACCAAACTGTTTCAACTCGCTCGGCGTCAAACAACTGCCAAACAGACTGCAGCGCCTCCAAGTTTCCGTGAACATCCGAGACAATCCCGATCTTCATCGCTCCACCTCACAGTTCAACGAAGTAAGTCTCCACCGCTAAGTCTATCAACTCCCGCGTCAGTTTGTATTGCCAGCCCATGTAGTTGCAATAGTCCCGCGCTTGCATTAAAAGGTCGCGGGGGTGAACAGCCCTAAAGCCGCGACCGACTCGCTTGTAGTGCCGTTCAATCAAGTAATCCAACAGTTCGGGCTCATACTCAAAGCCCATCGACTCTGCGACCCTGCGGAAAATTTCACGAAACTCCTCTTCGCTCGGGTCGCCCACTTCAATTTTGTAACGAATTCGCCGAAGGAACGCCTCCTCAACCAATTCCTTCGGAGCGATGTTGGTTGAGAAGATGATGAGGACTTTGAAGGGCACGACGATTTGCTCGCCGGTTTGAAGCGTGTAGTAGTCAATGCCCTTCTCCAAAGGGACGATCCAGCGGTTGAGTAAATCGCGTGGGTGAATTCGTTGGCGACCGAAGTCATCAATCATGAAGACGCCGCCGTTCGCTTTCAGTTGGAAGGGGGCGTTGTAGTATTTCACCGTCGGGTCGTAGGAAAGTTCCAAGTTCTCCATTCGCAACTCGCCGCCAACCACTATGAACGGTCGCTTGCACAAAACCCACCTTCTGTCTGAAGCCTGCAACTTCTCTTCTGGGACAGGAATCGGTTCGTGATACGCTGGGTCAAAGAAGCGGATAATTTGACCGTTGACCTCCAAAGCGTGAGGGACGAGAACACCACCCTTCAAGGCTCGAGCAAACCTTTCCGCTATCGATGTCTTACCGTTGCCGGCGTTGCCGTAAAGGAACATGGATTTGCCGGAATTGAAGGCTGGACCGAGTTTGCGAATGAGCCTGTCGTTTACCACCAAGTCGCTCAAAACCTCCCTCAACACCTGCTCCGTCAAGCCCTCCCACGGGACTTGGTAGCGCTCAATGTAGTCGGTGTAGACGCGAATGGGAACGGGAGCAGGACCGACATACGACGACTGTTCCATTAACTCACGGGCGCGAACGAATCCTTTGTTCGTTAAGCCGTAAACCCACTGAGTTGAGAACTGCCCATAGCCTCGCCGAACCTCTATGAATTCCTCGTCACGAAGGAACTTGAGGACATGCTCAAGGACATTGAAGTGGGGCAGTTTGAGTTGGTCCGAGAGTTCGCTGCCCAAAAGCGTCCCGCGAACATAAAGGGTCTTCAAAGTCAAATCGGCAAGGAAATCCAAAGTCAAGCCAGTTTCCTCAATGCTCTCGGGAGCAGGCGGAAGGGTCGGCAAACCATCGCCAACATAAATGCCTTCCTTTACAACGGCGTCCACAGCCGTCATGAAGCATCACCCCTCGCTCATGTGTCTTGCATAAGAAAGTTTAATTCGCAAAATGGCAGCCGTTAATGACCTTTGCCTGCTCTTGCCTTAAGGGTTCGCGCGGGGGCAACGAGCATCGTTGAGGCTCAGGATGATTTCCTGCCTGACGGTTTCGTTCGTCTCCACCTCAAGCGCTTTGCGAAGTTCCCTAAGGGCTTCCTCTGTGGCAATTCTTCCGAGAGCCCAAGCAGCGTGTTCGCGGACGATTGGATTAGGGTCATTGTGGAGCAACTGAACCAGCAAGGGCACTGCCTTAATCTCCCTCAAGTTCCCCAAAGCAACGCAAGCGTTTCGGATTAGACCCCAGCGTTTAGTTCTCTTCAGTGGACTGTGACGGAAAAGTTCGCGGAACTCTTCCTCGGTCAACTCCAGAAGCCTCAGCAGTTCCAGCGAAGCCCAAGGTCTCGGTTTGAAAGCCTCTTCCCTTGTTGGCTTAGCCTTTCGGTTCCAAGGGCAAACCTCTTGACAAATGTCGCACCCGAAAACCCATGTCCCGATGAGCGGTCTCAACTCCCTCGGGATGCTCCCTCTGAGTTCAATGGTCAGGTAGGAGATGCACCTTTTGGCGTCAAGTTGATATGGCGCCACCAAGGCACCGGTCGGGCAAGCCTCTATGCAACGAGTGCACTTGCCACAATGAGAGCGGTTGAAGGGCGGATCGAAAGCCAGCGGGACATTGACGAGGAGTTCGCCCAAGAGCAGATACGAACCAAGTTTTGGGCTGATGAGGCAAGTGTTTTTCCCAAACCAACCCAATCCCGCTTGCACAGCGAAGTCGCGCTCCAAAATCGGTCCAGTGTCAACATACGCCTTTCCCTTCACCCAATCGCCCAGCAACGCTCGCAAGTAATCCAACAGCGCTTCCAACTTGCGGAGCAAAACCTCGTGGTAGTCCATTCCCCAAGCGTAACGAGCGACTCTTCCCCTCGGCTCCGATGTCTCAGGGAGACATTCATCGGGCACAAAGTAGTTGATGGCGCCAACAATCACGGCTTTTGCATCAGGAAGCAGGTTTCGCACATCCTTCCTCTCCTCTTTGCGCCTTTCCATGTAGCCCATCTCGCCGTGAAATTTCCGGGAAAGCCATTGCTCGTAATAGTGGTAGGTCAATGGTTGCTGGGCAGGTGCGATGCCGATGAGGTCAAAACCCAACTCAATCCCGCGCTGCTTGACCATTTGGGAGAGTTGCTCGGAAGTCAAGTTCGTCAAGGCACTTCACCCGAAGTCATTGTAGCGTCGTCAGGGAAGTTCAAGTTGACGGATGGCAATTTGAGCCGCCAAGATTTGTGCGCTACAATGCTTCGTTGGTGAGCGGCGATGGCTAGCATAATTGCCGACGCTCTCACGGCGTTCAGACTTTGTTTGGCGCTCTACTTAGTCTGGGTTGGTTTTAGCAGCAGCGACAAAGTTTCCGCTCTGACGCTCATCGTTTACGCCCTCTTGCTCGGTTGGACTGCCGACATTTTGGATGGCTGGTTTGCCCGAAAATCTAACTCCCCAACGCGCTTAGGGCATTTGGACTTCCCGTTGGACATGGTGATGGTTGTGGGAAGCCTGCTGGGCGTAACCGCTTTGGGTTACATCCCCGCTAAAGTGACAGCCGTTTACTTCGCCGTAGCGGTCGCTTTAGTTTGGAAGTTCCCGTCAAAGTCAACCACTATGGCTGTCGCTTGCCCTGCCGTTTTTGCGCCTTTCGTCCTCGCTGCTTTTGAAGTCCCTTACGCCTTCAAACTCTCGCTCCTTTGGGCACTCTTAGTGCTGGTGCTTGATTGGAGCAGGTTTGAAGGTGTCGTCCTTGAGTTCATTGACACTTTCCCAGGCGGCAAACTGAAACCGCTCGGTGAGAAATGGAGAAAGTGGCGAGGGTTGACAAGTGTCGGCAACGCTTACAACGATGTCAACGGGAAGATGTAACGGAAAAGCGAGGTGAGAAAGGTGGCAACTCAACAGGAGCGAATTCGCCGTTGCTTATCGGTGCTGCTTGTGAGGTTTCCGTTCTACGGCTCTTTGGCGCTGCGTTTGGAACACAGGGTTTTGAGCGCTAAGGAAGCCGATTCAATTCGCCTTCAAACAGCAGCAACGGACGGCAAGCGGATTTTCTACCGGGCTCAATTTCTGCAGCGAATGTCTGACCAAGACTTGACTTTCCTCATCGCCCACGAAACCCTTCACGCTGCCCTTTCCCACCCGCTTCGCGGCTCTGACAAAGATGACCCAGAAGCGTGGAACATAGCATCCGACGATACGGTCAACCGGTTGCTCGGGAAAGATTTTGAACGGTTGCCTCAATTCGCCGTCATCGTTGACCCCAAAGTTTTCGGCATCGCAGAAAGCGAATGGGAGAAAATGGCGACCGAAGCCAAATACCTGTTGCTGGCAAAGAAAAAGCAACATCAAAGCGAAGAAAGCGAAGGACATTCCAAAAAGGGACGAGGGGCGAGGGACGAGGGACGGGATAAAGGCAAGGCGACGGGGAAGGAGGGCAGGCAAACCGGTGAGGGCAACGCCTGTGATTTCCTGCCCCCTGCGCCTGACTCACCTACCCCCGAACAGTGGCGACAGTGGATAAAGGAAGCGGCTGAATTTGCGGAAAGCGTCCGAGGTCACGGCACCGTCCCTGCTTGGGTTGATGAATGGGTGATTGGGAGTGGCGAAGCGAAAGTCCCTTGGCAGAAAGTGTTGAGGCAATTCGTCCAACAAAGGGTCATAAGCCACTGGAACTATCCACCTTCCCGCCGCTACCAAGCCGTTGCCTTACTTCCCAAACCGCAGCGCGAGCGCTACGGGATTTTGGGCATAGCCATTGACACTTCAGGCTCAATCACTCCAGAACAACTCAAGCAATTTTGGCGGGAAGTTTTGGCAATAAGGCGCGACTACCCACGATTGACGATTCGCCTCATAACTTGCGATGCCGAAGTGACCAATGACGAAATCTTTCCGCCATTCGTTCCCTTGCCCGAAGCGAGGGAGTTAACCGGACGAGGAGGGACAGATTTTCGCCCAGCCTTTGAGCGCTTCAAGCAACCTCCTGTCCCAGAAGCCGTCGTCTATCTCACCGACGGCATGGGCGATTACCCGACTGCTCCCCCTACCTATCCCGTCCTTTGGGTTCTAAGTCGCCCCGAACCGCAGTGGAGAGAGCATTTGCCCTTCGGAATGGCAATCGTCCTTGAGGAAGTTCACCCAGACGAAACGACGGATGTGTGAGTTCAACCATCGCACCTTGCACTCCGCACTAAACTTGCACCCTGCACCGTTTTCAGTGTCACAATGTTTGTCTTTGGAGGTGACCAATTGTGGAGGAACGAAGCAAGCAGTTTCTGTTTCAACTGTTGCAAACGCCGAGCCCATCGGGCTACGAAGAGCCCGTTCAGGAAATCGTGAGGGCATGGGCAAAGGATTACGCCGATAAAGTCCGAACGGATGTGCACGGTAATGTCATTGCGGCGATTAACCCGGAAGGAAAGCCACGAGTTATGCTGGCAGGTCACTGCGACCAGATTGGTCTGATGGTCCAGCACATTGACGATCAAGGCTTCCTCTATGTCAACCCGATTGGCGGCTTTGACATGCAAGTCCTCATCGGGCAACCCGTCACCGTATGGACTCGTGAAGGTCCCATCAACGGGATTATCGCTCGCAAGCCAATTCACTTGCTCACCGAAGAGGAACGCAAGCAAATCCCAAAGTTCCACGAAATTTGGGTTGACATCGGCGCAAAGGATGGCGAGGAGGCGAAAAAGAAGGTCAAAATCGGCGACATCGTGACCTTCAAGTTGGAAGTCCGCGAGATGAGCAACGGGTTCATAAACGCACCCGGCATTGACGATAAAGTCGGGGCTTGGACGGTCATGGAAGCGCTGCGACTTCTCAGCGAGCGCAGAAACGAATTGAAGGCTGCAGTTTTTGCGGTCAGCACCGTTCAGGAAGAAATTGGGCTGCGCGGCGCCATAACCAGCGCTTACGGAATTGCTCCAGATGTCGGCATAGCCGTTGATGTCACCTTCGCAACTGACCACCCCAACACAGACAAGCGTCAAGTCGGGGACATCAAATTGGGTGCAGGTCCCGTCATCTATCGCGGTCCAAACATCAACCCAGTGGTGTTCAGGAGGCTGGTTGAAACTGCCGAGAGAGAAAACATCCCTTACCAACTCGCAGGCGCATCTCGTCCAACAGGAACGGACGCCAACGCAATCCAGATAAGCAGGTCGGGAGTGGCAACAGGGTTAATCAGCATTCCCAACCGCTACATGCATTCGCCCGTGGAAATGGTCGCACTGAGCGATTTAGAAAACGCTGCAAAACTTATCGCTGCTTTCGTCGCATCCTTGAGCCCAGAAGACAGTTTCATCCCAGGAACTTGAACGGGATGCGAGAAGTCACTTTTGATGCAGAAACTGGGCGAGTTTTTCAACGCCCTCAATCAGTCGCGGGGTCGGTCGGAACAGTAAGTCGGGATCAATCCCGTAAACTCGCCCGTCTCGGACGCAACGGAGGTTTGAGAAGCCAGAGCGCTTGCGAACTTCGTCAAGGACTTGCGAACTCGTTTTGCCCTTAGTGGCAATGATGTAGACATCAGGGTCTTTTGCGACGAGGGTCTCAAGGCTGACGAGGGGGAAAGGCTGCTGGGCATCGCTAAAGGCGTTTTTGCCGCCAGCGATTCGGATTGCGTCGTCTATGAAAGTTCCTGGTCCCGCAACCATCAAGGACGGTGGAGGCGAAATCTCCACAACCACGCTGACTTTAGGCTTGTTTGCCACTCGTTTCGCCACTGCATTTAACCGCCTCTCAAGTTGCTCCGCCAACTTCTGGGCTTGTCGCTTTCGGTTCGTCAATTCGCCCAGCATCAGCAATCCTTTGACGACATCCTTTACCGTTTTGGGCTGGAACACGAAAACGGGGGTTTTCGTTTTCCCTTGCAAATCATCGGCAATCGCTTTCGGAATGGTTGAACTGACGATGATGATGAGGTCAGGCTTGAGGGCGGCAATTCGTTCAAGGCTCGGTTTCATGAAATCTCCAACCTGAGGCAGTTTCCTAACTTCTGGCGGGTAGTCGCAAGCGGATGTCACCCCGACAATTAGATGCCCTGCCCCAATAGCGAACAAGTTTTCCGTTGCGCTCGGTGCCAACGAAACGATTCGGCTGACTTTCTCGGGAACCTTCACGACTCTCCCCAAATCGTCCTTCACCGTTTTTGCCAACCCCAGCGCATTGAGGGCGAGCATCAGTGTTAACGCGAAAGTTTTAAGCCACTTGCTTCCCATCCCTTGCCACCTCTTGGAAGGCATGATTCGCAATGCGCGATTTACCACGCTGAAATTTTTTTCCGACCAACAAATTTAACGCTTAGCCTCGTCCAGTGCCTATCGCCTTGTTCTCGAAAAGGATTGCAAGGGAGTTGATGCTGTGCTAAACTTTTTACCGCCACGAAGGTGGTGCGCCCGTAGCTCAGCAGGATAGAGCACGGGACTTCGGATCCCGGGGTCGGGGGTTCAAATCCCTCCGGGCGCGCCATTTTTTCTTTTGCGCCTTAAAAAGGGGGCGAGAAGGTTGAGAGTGGCTATCATCGGTTGCGGTGGTCAAGGACGCATTCACGCCGACGCTTATGCTCAATTGCCGAATGTGCAAATCGTCGGTTGCTGCGATGTCGTTCCTGAAAGGGCTGAGCAATTGGCGAGCCGATATGGCGCAAAAGCCTTCACCGATTTCCGCGAGATGCTGACAAGCCTTCGACCCGACATCGTTTCCGTTTGCACTTTGGAAGGTCAACATGCCGACGCTACCATCGCAGCGTTGCAAGCGGGGGCGCATGTTCTTTGCGAGAAGATGTTGGCTGCGTCGTTAGACGAAGCGAGGGCGATGGTGCAAACAGCGCGTCAAGTCGGGCGCTTGCTGGCGACGCAATTCAACTACCGCCACATCCCGTCAGTGCGCTGGCTCAAAAGGTTGCTGGATGATGGCATCTTGGGCGAGCCGTTACTCGTTACCTTGCTGACACACGGCTATTGTCACCATCACGGGGTTGACTTGCTGCGATTTTTGTTCGGCGAAATTGTCGCCGTCCAAGCGACCCTGAAAGGCGACCGCTCGGAAACGCCCTATCGCGGCTGGGAGACGGGCATCAGCGACGACTTGCTTTACATCCCGTCACGGGCGATGGGCGCTGTCGTTCAGTTTGCTAACGGCTTTCTGGGCGTGTTGAGCAGTAGCATTCGTCATCGGATAGAAGACTTCATGTTGGAGTTGCATTTGCTGACGACGAAGGGAAGGTTAACTTTGAGGCGGATGCACCTGAGTAACATTTGTGGCGAATTGGACACTAATTTGCCGTTAACCGATTTGCCGCCGTTTCCCGACCCTGTGCCTTTTAGCGCCACCTTCGCTCCCAGCGTCCACGCTTTCGTCGCCGCCGTTCAGGGTGAAAGTGTGGACATTGCGACGGGAGAAGATGGCTTGCGGGCGATGGAAGTGGAACAGGCTCTCAAAACTGCCGCCAAGACAGGACAAATCGTGACCTTGACAGCAGGTTATTGAAGGATCGGATTTCCTATTTGCTGTTCACTATTCGCCATTCGCCATTCGCTGCCGTTTTCGGCTCGGCAGAGCCTCGCCCTCCCATTTTTCCCGTCCCTCGTCCCATGCCCTCGTCCCGTTGGTTGAGGGTTGAAATTTGATTGCCCTAAAACTCCGAAGGCAAATCAGGGGGCGAGATGGCGACACGGACGGAAGATTCTGGAGAACGGGCGATATTGCCACTGTTGTCTTCAGCCTTTATGACCACCGCCATGAACCAACGGGAGACATCAGCAGGCATCCGGTTGACATCCCACTGGGCAGTGAAATTGCCGACAAAGAAATCGCCTTGAAGGGTCAACTCTATCGTTTGGGTCGTTGCGTCGGGATACTTGATTTCTGCCGTCACGCTTTTAACGCCGCTGCCTTCGTCCACTACTTCCGCTTCCACTTTGACCTGCTTGCCCACATAAACCAAGTTGCTGGGAGTTATCCGGACTTGACGGATTTGAGGTGGCTGTCGGTCTTCCGGAATGCCTTCGTGGACGAAGCCTCCCCCAGCGCACCCAATTAGAAGCAGCGCCAACGCTGCTACAAGCGAAAAAGTTTTCACGCCGTCCATCTTGCTCTACTCTCCCTTCGGGTTTCAAAATCGCCATGTCAGGGCAATGAACCAACCGCTATTCCCATCCAACCCTCCCCACACGCTTCCGAGCCTCACACCGAAAGAACGAACTTGCGCTTCAACGAAGCCTTCAACCATTGCTCTGGAAGTGCTTCCCTTTCCAGTTGCTTCTAACCTCCCGATCCCTAATCCCAAGCCGAAGCAGTAAATCACACCTTCCCGCTGCGATGACTCTTGGTCAAAAGGGAAAGTCTTTCCGACGAACAAAACCGTTCCCTTTCCTATCCTTGGGCTGGCATCGTCTTTGCTGCGGAAGTGTCTCAAGCCCAAGTAAGCGCTCTCGGTGAATTTCCAATCCACGCCGATTGTCCAATCTCCGTTCAGGTGCTCGCTGAATGGCTTGAAAACTCCAACCCACAACGACCAGTGCGTTTCAGGCTTCGTGGCATCGGCATAAGCGATGCCAACAACTGACAACGCAACCACCAACAAAACCCACCATTTGACCTGTCGCATTGCTCCCTCTCACCTTTTGGAGAAGCGTTTTTACGCTTCGTTTTCAACGCAACCTCACTGTCGTCGTTGCTTGCACTTGTCTGCCTTCGTCGTCTGTAGCGGTCATGCGGATGAGATAGATGCCCATGGGCAATTGAACTTCCGATTCATCCCGTCCCTGCCAGATGATTTGGTGGCGACCTGCTGACCTGCTCTGTCCGCTTTCAACCGTTGCAACTTTCCGCCCTGTCATGGTCAAAACTTCAACTTGAGTTTGTGCGGGTCTCGTGAGGGTGAATTGGATGGCGATACCGCGACCGCGCAATGATTCCGCTTTCAAGCCAACGACCCGCAACAGACCTGGTTCTTCATGGACGATGACCAGTTGGAAGGTTCGCTTTTCCGTTGCGCTGCGGTTTGGCGTCAATGTAACGGTAAAGGCAGGTGTCGTTCTCAAGTATCTCCGTTGCCCTGTCGTCTCGTCCACCAAGTAAGCGCTCAAGCCCTTCGGCAAGTAACCCAAGTCTGGGAATTTCAACGCAACTTTCTCAACGCCCTTGTCAGCCTCTAACACCAACCGCCATCGCATTCGCCTGTCGCCATCGGTAACGACAGCGCCCCAAGCCCGCCCTTGCTCGTCCAACAAACTCAACCGCACCACTTGCCCTTCAGGGCTGGCTGGTGGCTTTTGCGCCCACATTCGGTTGGCGCTTTTGCCGACGACAACGACATCCCTGAACTCGCCCGCTTCCGCTTCAATGCGGAAGAACCAGCCATCTATCTGGCTTCGCTTCCGTGTCACCAAAATGCTTCGGCTTTGGGCAGGGACGAGCAACTGACACGGTTCGTGGGCATAGACCCAGTAGCCCTTGAAGACATCCAGCGAGCCGAACTCTCCGACTTCAGGGTGGACTAACTGATAGCGCCGCTCGGCATTGCTGTATGTCCACGCATAAGGTTCAACCAAGCGATTATCAGGGTTGACCATCTGAACGGCAGAAGTCTCGTTCGGACGCTTGACTTGAATTTCATTGAGGGGCACAGAACCTGGTCTCGGCAAACCGATGAGGTTCCAGCCTCGTTGCAAGTTCAAGACATATCTCCCATCGCCTGAAACCCTCGCTGGTAAGCCAGTCCATTGCAATGTCCTTTCGGAGGGCAACTTGACGAAGTAACCTTTGCCGGGCTCAATGGTTGGAATTTCGTTGGCATAGCGATACTTGATTTCGCCAGCCTTTTGCGGGTCCCACCAAGCGACTTTTGTCTCTTCAGGCGTGGCAAAGCCGAAAACCGATTGCGGCGAAGGTTCAAACAATTGAATCGGGACAGCAACCAAAGAGACGCCCGCAGGGAGAATGTGAGCCAATCGGACAGCTCGGATTTCGGTTCGGGTTTTGACCGTGTTGTTGAACTCCTCAAGTTCCTCAATCTGGTTGTCAGGGTCAACGGTTGCCGAGATGTCTTCAGAAATCAACTGCTGGCGTGTGGGGTCAAGGGTCAACTCAACGGAAGTTTCAGCGCCAGCATCCAAAGCGGGGATGGTCACATCTCCAACCGCTATGTCACGAACCGCAAACCTGACGACAATGTTTTTGGCAGGCTCTGCACCGATGTTGCGGACAAGGGCAGTCAAAACAGTGCGACCGTCTTGATCGGCGCTTCCGATGCCAGCCGCAAGCAAGTCAGGCAAACTCAAGACCGTTACTTTCCCTGCCAACGAAACCCTTGAAGCCAAAGTGATGTTATCGGCTTCAATGGCAACGGCATAAATTCCCGGCTTGACGAACCTGCCGTTGTCGTCTTTCCCGTCCCACGACACCGCATTTGAGCCCTTCTTGCCGTCAATGGTTATCGTCCGAACAGCGTAGCCATCATCTTCCGTGTTTTCGCCCAAGTAAACTTTCACGGTGACTTTGGCATCTTGAGACAGGTTGAAGGCGACGGTCAAAGTCTCTTTGGTCAACCGCATCCGCTCAGGCGTGACGGAGACGCCAGAGATGCTCAACGGTTCTTGGTCTGCCGTGACTGTCGCTTCAACAACATTGGTTTGGCGACCTTCACGGATGATAGCGATGCGGACACCGTAAGTGCCCGTTGGCGCCATTTCACCGTCGTCTTTCTTGCCGTCCCAAGTCAAGTCGTGTTCGCCTTGATTGAACGGCTGCTCGTTGGCGAGGGTCTTGACGATTTTGTTTTGGCTGTCAACGACGGTGATGGTCAAAACGGCGTCGCCGCTAAGCCTGAAGTGGATGTTGAGGACATCATCAATGCCGTCGCCGTTGGGGCTGAAGGGGTTGGGCGAAACTCTCAAGTCGGTGATTTCAACGGGAGCGCCCAAACGAATAGTGAACCGCCATTCTTTGCGGGCAGTGTTGCCGTCAAGGTCGGTCGCTTCAACGACGACAGTATGCGTCCCTTCGGAAAGAGTTTGAGTTGACTGGTAAGAGAACCTGCGGGTGGCAATGTTGTAAGTGGCGTTAACCTGTTGACCATCCAAAGTCATCCGCAGCGACGAAATGTTCAAGCCAGAAAGGAAGTCCGAAACAGTGACGGCAATGGTTGGCGTTGCTGTCCGAATCACTTCGTCTTCCTTCGGCGTCGGGTCGGAAATAACGGGTGGAATTTCGTCCTTGCTCGTCAGGATAACGATGGTCGGGACAAAGTTGGCGTTGAAGTCTTCAGGCTTCTTTCCCAGAGTAGTCCTAACAAAGCCAAATCCGCTTGTGAAGCGTTGAGGTGTGCGAGCAGTGACGGTGATAGTTTGAGTGGCATTGGGTGAAAGGGGCGGCAAACTCCACGAGTTAGGTGAAAGGGTGATGCCTGAAGTAGCAACGAACAAGACATTGGTGGCAGGTGAGTTCTGACCGCCGATGTTTTGAACCGTGAAGGTAATTCGCCACTCTGTCTGGCTGACTTGCTGGACTTGGTGGGTGAAGCGCAAAAGGTGCGGGAGGGTAACGCCCAAAGACTGTGCATGTTGAATTGCGCCGTCCAACAAGCCCATCGCATTTTGGGTTTCAGTCAAAGCCCTGTCCGCCGCTTCTAAGGCTTTTGTCCCAGCGTCGTCGGATTCGCCGGCAAGGTAACTCCCGACCCGCAGCAGCAACTCCCGGCGATAGAAAGTTGACCGCTCGGCAGCATCGGTCGCTTGTCTGGCACGGGCAGGGAAGGTGTTGTCCCTTTCGGAAGCGGGGACAAGAGCGTTCAGGACGATGGCGAACTTGGCTTCAATAGCATCGCTGACGGCAATGGTCGCTTCACTCAAGTTGCGGGCAAGTCGCATCACTTGATCAAAGTCACCACTTTGAATTGCCGACTTGACCTGATTGACGACCGAAGTGTATTCGTCCAGTTGCCTGCTTCGGCTTCGGATGGGAGCAAATTGCCTTGTAATTGTCGTCCCTTCCGCATAGGCGAGAACTGGGTGGTTCGGTGGGAAGGGGAAGAAGGGAGCGACAGGTGGGAAGGGGAAGAAAGGCGAAATCAGTTCGGGTGGAAAGTTTTCCGGCTCCCATCCAACAGCCTTTACCCAAGCCTTATCCACAGATTGGCTAATACGAAAAATAGCGATTGGAGCACCAATAAATGTGGCAACCGAACTAACGGGGAGTATTCCGTCAATAATAGAGCCCGTCAAGTTGGCTATGTCTTCAAGGAATCCCGGAGTGTTGATGAATTGAGTGAATGCGGAAGTGGCAGATGAGATGGGAGCGCGGGCGGTTTCGTAGATTTTGCGCCAATTTTCAATCTCTACCTTTATCGCTTCAATTTGCCTTACGGCTTCATTAGTGTCACCTAAGTGTTCGTATCGTCCCAATCTCCTGAAGCCAATGTCTACATGCTTTTGGAAGTGGGTTCTATGTAGGTGTGTTGTTAATTGTTCTGCGATTTGGTCGGCGATTTTATCTGGTAAGCCCAAAAGAGCCTCAGGTGAGAGATCGCTTGACTTAAGAATTAAGTCAAGGACTGCGTTGAGGGTTGAATCTACTGTTTGTTCAATCAGGAAGTTGATAGCCTTCTGTATCCCTTTTTGAGGCTCATCACCATCCGTTTCTACGACTATCCTCAATTTTTTCAGAGCGCTTTTAATAAAACCGAGGATGTCTGCCTTCAGACCAGCAACCATCATTTCTATGGCATCCGTAAGTTCGTCACGGTAGGATGTCAGGGCTTGCTCAACCACATCCCGAAGACCAGGATTGAGGTTTTGCTTAACCTCTTCAATGGCTTTATCGTCCAATCCTCTGTGTTTTCTCAGGGCATCGTTTACGAGAGTTTCAATTACATTAAGGTCACTCTCGCTGAATGGCGGAGCATCTTTTTCTTTGGCAATCTTTTGCAACTTATCCCTAAGCGCCTTGCTTGCGTCTTTGGACAATTTGACGCCTTTACCGATTCCCTTCCCTACTGACAGCAATTCCGCAATCTTGCCAACTATTTTTTCGCCAGCAAAGAACAGCACCAAATCCACAATTGCGCCGATCAGTTCCTTGTAATACTGCTTCACCATCGGGTCAACTTCGGCGGTTAATCTGAGGGCGGCGTCGGCTCGCTTGATGGCGTCAAGGATGCGTTGGAGTTTTTGCTCGTCGGTCTCGTAACGCAAGTCCCAACGGTATCGGAAAATGGGTTGGTCATTTACAGGGTCAAGGAAACCGTCTTGCTCTCGGAAGCGAGGGGTGATGTAACCGAGTTGCCTTAACCCGTCAAAACTGTGGGCGAACTCTTCAACGAAATCCAAGAAGGGCAAAACGATGGGTCTTTGAAGTTGCAATTCTTTGTTGTTTTCGGCAAGTTCACGCAAAGTGAACCTGCCAGCGTTAGGTCCTGTGCTGCCATCGGTTTCGGTTGACTTTACCTGGTCTGCGACATAGGCAGTGACGGTGGCGCCGTTGATGGGGCGTCCCGCGAAAGGATTAGGGTTCTCTTGGACTACTCCTGAAACGATGCCAGGAACGACCTTTACGCCTTTGACTTCCACGAGGTCAATAGGGATAGGTTGTGTGTCTTCCCTGAAGCCTAACTTCCTGACAGTCAGGAAGGCGTCCTTGAAGACCATCAGGGTCAGTTCCGTCTTGTATAGGGGAATTTCGCTGTCTTCTATCGTCAACCTTGCTACTCCACTGACTTCCCCGGGAAGGGATTGAGGCGGACGGTAGGTTATGATGTGGGCGTAAGGATTGTTTTGCTCAGGTCTTGCAATGTCACCTTCTAAAGAACCTAAGCCGTTTGAGATGGAGACCTTGAATCGCCTGTTGGAGACCAAGAAAGCACCGACTTTAGGCTCAGCACGGATGTTGCCGTCCTTGTCCGTTACAATCTCAAAACCATCTTCAGTAGCATCGCCCTTCTTGATTTTGCTGCCGGCGAAGATGTAGATTTTGCCTGAAGCGTCGGGATGGGCTATGTAGGCTTTAGGCACAGAAACTACCTTGATGGCGAGGTCAGGGACTAACTCAAAGTCAACTTGAACAGTCTCTCCTTTGCTGACTCCGGGGATTTTCAAGGTCACTCTGCCGTCCTTGTTTGTCTTCCGCTTGCTGCTGATTCCAATCAGTTCAACTTCAGCGTCTTCTAAAGGCTTCCACTCCAGTTTACCGTTTTCGTCTGGCTGCAAAGCCAAAACGGAGACTTCCAGTTCCTTGATGTCCGTTTCCGTGGTAGCCGAGATTTTCACGGGCTGAGATTCTTCGGTCCTGCCGCGAACCTTTGCGCGCCAGAAGAGGTAGCCTTCCTTACTCGCTTGGATTTGGTATTCGCCCAAGATGACGCCAGTTATGCGTTTCTTGGTTTTCAGTTGCGCTATTTCTTGGTGGTTGGCTTCAAAGAAGGCTTTCAGTTCGCCGGGCATCTTTATCGCAAACTTATGGGTGAAGGTGAATCTCCCGTCAGGTGCGCTAACTTGTTGGTTGTCAATCTCAAGCGAACCTAAGCCCATAGGGTAGAACTGAAACTGAACGCTGACCGCAGCAGGAACGGGTTGACCCTCTTCGTCCACAATGATGCCTTTAAAGTGGATGACCTTTTCTTGCCCCGGTGACCAATTCCAGCGAAGCCATGGTTCGTCGGCGTTGTTCACCCTTTGGTCAATGTCGTCAATTTCCGTTATGCCCGTGAACTTGAACTTGATGGCGCTGAGTCTGATTTGGGCATCGGCGGTTCCAGTCGCCGATTGTTCGCAGCCAGTAGCGGTGACAGTGACGGTCACATTGAACCAAACACTACCGTCGCTTTCAACCCTTGCGTTGGACGGGATTTTGGTTGGAATCCACTGTCCTTCAAATAAGTTTCCGCCAGTATGTCTGAGGATGATAGCACGGTCGCCGTTGCTAAATGTCGCTTGGACTGTTGCAGCGCTCATGTCACCTTCGCCCATGACTCGGGCACGAACGGTTATCGGCTTCCCGCGCTTGTAGGGCGGTCCATCGCCAATTAAGGTCACGATCACCGTGTTGGGCTTGGGAGTTTCCTTCGTCAAGTTATTGCACAATCGTTCGGCAACGGCTCGGGCATCTTCCTCGCTGTTCGCTCCAACAACTACCATGAAAGAGTTGACGCAAATGTCAAGTTTGAACTTGGATGCGTTGACATAGTGAGCGTCATTGAAGTTTGTTTTGGTGATGGTCAACACGGCATTCAAAATCCCGTTCCTGATCGGGACAACTACGACAGGTGCATTTGTGCAGTGGTGTGCTTCCACTTGCTGTGAAATCGTGCGACTGCCCTTGTTCACGATGTAGAACTGACCCGTGCCTTGTCGGGAAGGGTTGTCAAAGAACCGGACGGTGAGTTGCTCGCTTCTGTTGGCATAAGAGACCTTCAAATTCACTCCCGATTGCAACTTTTGAACGATGGGTTGAACCACCGAGGCAGGGAGCGGGCGAACTTCCTCGGGTTGCATCCTTAAATCGGCTGAGCGGGTCACTTCAACGGGCAAAAGCACCTTGGGCGGCACTGGAATGGTGAAAACGCCGATGGGGATGTCGTTCTGGAATGAACCGATTTCCACACCGTTGAGCGAAATGTAAAGGTCAAAGGGACGGAAATTCCAGCCCACATAGGGGACAGAGTTTTCAAAGGTCACTTTTGCGTCAACGATATCCGAAAGCCCGAAAGGTCTGAAGCCCGGCGGCAGCAGAAGCGGGAAGATTTTGAACTCAATGGACTGGTTGGGAGCAAGGTAAGCGTGTTGGATGAGGGGCTGCATGCCCACTTGCTCTGCTGACAAGCCACTGGGGTCAATGGTCAGGTCGGTCGCTGGGTCAGTCCCTTCGTTGATAACTCGGAAAGTCTTCGTCATTGACAACGGGTCTTCGCCGATTTGGACAATCCTTATCCGAACATCGGGCGGGCGAACCCTGATTTTCACCAACGCTTCATCGGATTGTTCGGGTTGTTCGTCCAAAGTCCTAACGCGGATTCGGAAGGTGTAATCGTTTTGGCGGGCGTCTTGGAAGTGGGCAGCGAAGGTGATGGGCAAAGATTGACCCGGTGCGAGCCGAGCCGGCTCGTCAAATGTCCCTTCGCCCAAAAGACCTGCAGTCACATCTTCGTAAGGGTTGTCCACGAGTTCCGCCTTGATGAGGTGGGCTTTCCTGTCGTTGTTGATGACATAGACGGTCAACCTTTGGTCGTAATCTCGGCGCGCTTCCATTGAGTATTCAGGTTGCATGAAAGAGACCGCTTGGGTGACGAATATTCGCCTTTCTTCGCTCTTGCTTTCACCGCCCGAAGCAGCGCTGCGGACATAAAACAGGTAGGTGCTGTTCCGCCTTAAACCTGAAACGACAACTCTGTGGAAAGTTCCTGACTCGCCAGTGTAGCGCTGCCATTCGGGGTCAACGGGTCGCTTGATGTAAACTTCGCTGCTGGAAGGGATTTGCGTCCACCAAGTAAACTCAACGGTCGTTGAACCCGTCCTTGTCCCGTCGAAAGGCGACAAGCCGCTAATTTGCGGGACAACATCAACCTTGAATTTCCGTTCTTGCTTGAGTGTCGTTGAATTCGCTTGAGCCTGTAAGGTTACGGTGAAATCACGGGATTCAGCCCAGTTGTTGGGGACAGTGACGGTCACTTGCCCGTTCAAAAATCCGTTGGCTGGCAAAATTCCCGATACAGGCTCAATCTGCGCCCAACCTTCGGGCAAACCTGAGACGGACAAAGTGACGGGCACAGATTCAGCGCCCCTGTTGCTAAGTTTCCAGTTCAAAGTGAATTGGCTGCCGGGGGAAACAAGTCTTGGTGGGTAATCAAGCCGTGAAAACTCCACGATAGGGCGTGGGGCAACTTGCAAAGGCAGAAGTTGGATGAGACGGTTGTTTGCTTCGTCGGATTCAGGGATGGAATTTTTCGGGTCAACTTCCACAGTGACTTGATGGTCGCCGCCCGGTGCAGCCTGCCACTGGAACTGAACGGTTTTGCTCTCGTTTGCGCCAAGGCTAACCCACTTGTCACGCCAAAATCCAGTGTTCATTCGCAAAAGCACGGGGACAGAAACTGCCACCGCTGCGCCTTTGTTTTTGACGGTGACGGTGAAGGTGACTGTATCGCCTTGTCGGACATTTTCTTTGGGTGAGTAGTCAATGCTCTCAACGACGAAATCGGGCGCTTCGGCTGGGTAGTTGATGGTCTTTTCCAACAAGTTGTTGCTCTCATCTTGTTCGTCCACTTCCTTGTCTGGGTCAACAATCACCTGAACCTTCCGCTCGTTTCCGGGGGTCACTTGCCAAGCCCCCCATAACTGAACGATGCCTTCAGGCGATGAGTCCGTCAGGGCGCGATAAGGTGAGCTTTTCCACGAAGGAACATCGTCCACGATGACGCGCACGGGCACTGGACCGAAATAGTCACCCGTCCCTTCCTTCCGCACCCGAACTTGGATGTTGACCCATTCGCCAACGGGTCGGTTTGCAGGGACAATCTCAACATCCACCGGACGCAAGTCAAGTTTCTGGACGCTGAAGGAAAGTTGGGTTTGAGTCTCATTGTTGGTTCGGTCGGCATCAGGGAACTGGTGGTCAGGGTCAAGGACAGCGCGGACGGTCGGGTTGCTCAAAGGTCGGTCAATGCGCCAGTTGGCAACCGCCGTTGTCGTGACATTGGTGTCCAAGCCACCTACGGCTGCAGTGGTTACAGGTTGGTCGTTGACGAAAATGCGTATCGGAATTCCCGACACAGAAGGAGGCAGCCTGTAACTTCCGCCCCTGTTGGTCACGGTGATGCGGAAGGTGATGTTTCTGCCCATGCCGACAGGTTCTTGCAACTGAACATCTAAGCCCGCGACGGCATAGTCTGGTGGAGCGAGATCGGCAAGTTGCAACAGAACTTCATCGTTGGCTGGGTTGCCGTCTTGGAAGTTGCTGATTTCCCAAACAACCTTCACGCGAACCTTCTTCATCTCAAAGAAGCGGGTGAAAGCAATGTTAAGGTTTTCCGATGCGCTTCCTGCCATGCCTGCTGAAAACCGAAGGTAGTTGGTGGCGATGACCCTATCGCTTTCGTCCAAAACTTCTGCGACGACCCTAAAAGGCACAATCGTGGTCGCACCGTCGTTGCGGACAACGCCGCGAACATGGAAGGGGCTGCCAGTTCCGGGATTGTTGGGCAAAAGTTCCGCTAAAATGGCAACATCGGGAACGGGAACAGTGACTGTTCGCTCTTGGGTGTTGTTGTTTTCGTTAGGTTCGGGAACTTGGTTATCTGAGTCAACGACGACTTTGAGCCTTCGTTCGCCGGGGCGAGCCTGATAAGGGATGCGAACGACTACCCGTCGCCCTGCTGGAATGCCTGGGTCAATCTGACCTTCTGAGACAGGGACATCGTTGTCCAACAATCTGACGGGAATGGCAAAGAGGGTGCGACCTGCACCTGAAATGTTCACGGTCACGGCGACAGTGACCGTTGTGCCAGAAACGAAACTTGCAGGGTTGATTTCCACGCTCTCGGCAATCAAGTCAGGGGCGGAGACATCAACGGTTGAAGTCGCTTGGTTGTTAGCTTTGTTCGTTTCGGGCACAACATTTTGAGGGTCAACAGTTGCGACGAGCCGATGCTGCCCAGGCGGGATGTTCCACCATGTCACTTCCACTTCCTTGTCTTCGTTGGCTTCCATCCCGTTAATCCAGACCTGCTTTGAAAAATTGGCTGCGGAAAAGTGAAGCACGAAGCCTCGCTCGGTAGCGCCACCGAAGTTGTGCAAAGTCGCAATCAGTTGAATGCTCATGCCTGGGCTGAGGTTCGTTGATGGGTAAGTCCGCAAGTCCGTGATGGCGATGTCAGGCATCGGTATATCAGGCAAAGTGAGGTCACGGCGGTTGTTGTTCTCGTCACTTTCGGGAAGTTCGTTGGCAGGGTCAACGACCACGCTGATTTTGCGAAAGCCTGACGATAAGGTGAGGCTGAAAGAAAGGGTTTTGTTTTGGTTTGCACCCAGCCCTTCGGGAATCACTTGTTCGCCGAACTTACCTTCGTCCACGAGCAAAGCGACGGTGACGGGAAAGACAGTGCCGCCACCTTGGTTGGTAACCGTTGCTTGAACTTGAACTCTCGTCCCGTCTTTGAGGTTTTGGTTGGGCGAAATGTTCAGCGAGGTCACGGCGAAATCAGGGGCGGGTAAGTTAATGGGCAAGGACGCTTCATTGTTGCCTTCGTTGCTTTCAGCGACAGTATTGTCGGCATCAACTACAGCCCTTATTTGGTAATTGCCACCCAAAACGCGCCAAGGCAGCGTGACTTCCGTTTGTGCACCGTCATTTAAGCGGGTGATCATTTGTTCACCGATTTGGCGGTTACCGGCGAAAAAGCGGACGACGAAATTGGTAGCAGGCAATTCACCAGAATTGCGAACGGTCGCTTTCAAAGTCACGGGAGTGCCAACTTGCAAATTAGTTGACGGTTCTATGCTTAGGCTGGCAACGGTAAGGTCAGGTGCAGTTGCCACAGTCAACGCTTCAGTCCGGCGGGCAATATTGCCGTCTGGATTGCGGACAACAATGTCCCACTTGCCCAACGGGGCACTGGCGAGGTTGAAATCGGCGTAGATGATGCTATCTCCGACGACAGATATGCGAGTGGGATTAATCCTTTGGCTTGACCGCTCCAACCAAACCTGTGCGTTGGGCTGGAAGTTTGCGCCGCTGATTCTCAAAGTGACCGAACTCGTGGGGACAGCGTTGGGAGCAACGGAGTAAATGACTGGCGGCAGAACCTGTGGTAGCGCCAAGTTGCGCAAAACATACAAGCCTTGATGGTCGCCAGCAGCGTAAATCAAGTTGCCTGAAACGGCAACTTCGTTGACATAGACGCCTTTCATTGAAGCGACGACGGACAAACTGCTTAGGTCAAGGACGACTAAACCTTGGCTGTAAAGTGAGAGGTAAGCGAAGTTGCCCGAAACGAGGATGCGCGCCCTGTAAGTTTGGTCTCTAACTGGGTTCGTCCACGAGCCAACTTGCTGTGGGTTTGTCGGGTCGGAAGCATCAACGATGTAAAGGTCACCCTTGCTGGTCACCACGAAGACGGTATCACCAACAACTGCTATGTCGTCAATCTTGTCGCTGAAACGCAACTCGCCAACAGGACCGTGAGGATGTGGCGGGTCGTTGATGCGGTAAATCTGCAAAGCCGATGACGGCCATCCCACAGCACGGGCTACATACAAAACGCTGCCTGAAATGTTGGGGTCAACCTTAACTGCCAACGCATAAACGGTGCTCCCACCATACCCATCCAACCGATTGCGACCGCTTATGCTGTAAAAGTCCAAGCCACGAACATGCCCGACATAAAGGTAGTCACCGACAATTGCGAGGGCGTAAATGCCATCGCTAAGGAAGTAAGACTCAAGAATTTGCGGGCTTGTTGGGTCAGCAAAGTTAAGGAAGAAAAGGTTGTTTGTGTTGCCGATGCCATGACTGTAAATGCCGACATCGCCAGCGAAAACGAGACGACCTGAAGACATCTGAAAACCTTGCAACGGCAAATGCTTCACCAACTGAGGCTGGGACGGGTTTGCGACATTGAAGACGACCAAGCCATTTTTGGAGTTCGTGACGATGTAGTTGTCCTTCAAAGCGACAACGACGGGTTGAAGGGCTATTCCGTGCTCTCCCAATCGGTTCGGCGTCGCACCCGAAATGTCCCAGACGATGAACATGCCGTCCGATGGCGAAGTGACGAGTCGTCGGGCAGAAAAGTCAGCGCCACCAAACCGACCTTCACCACGCCAAACTTCAACGGGGTTGATTGGGTTGCTGATGTTGTAAACGACGGTCCGTGAGCGATCAGACAACCCAACGAAAAGCCTGTTGTTGGCGCTGTCCAAAGCCAAAGGGAACCACGGGTTGTCGTCACCCACATCAACGCTGGCAACGATTTGTGGGTTGGCTGGATTGGAAACATCCACGACTCGCAAGTAACCTTTTTCGGCGCCGGGGTCAAACCAACGACCTTCAGAGATGAAAGCGTAGTTGCCAGAGACGGCGACGGAGCGAGCGATGCCGGGAGTGTCAAGGCTTCCCAATCGCTGCGGGTTGTCAGGTTGGCTGATGTCCCAGATGCTGATGCCTTTTGTGCCGTGAACAAGGTAAAGTCGGTTGCCCGCAACCGTCCCGCCGTCGCCTTCCAAGTCATCCACATTGGTGATTTCGCGGACGAACTGAGGGTTTGCTGGGTTGGAGATGTTCAGGACATGAAGAGCGCTGCTTCCTGAACCGCTGACTCCGACATAAGCGTAATTGTTGCCGACGATAACGGCGTAAACTTTCTTGCCCGTCGGGGCATATTGACCAACTTCTCGCGGTCGCGTTGGGTCGGAAACATCTACGATGCGAAGTTTTATGTCGTAGCCGCCTCCTGAAAACTCTTCAAGCGCCACCACATAAGCGTAGTTGCCTACCAAAGCCAATTGTTCCGAGAAAACTTGCCCGCTAACGGTCAATTCGCTGACTTTTCGGATGTTTTGCGGGTCAGCAATATCGTAAATGGCAAGCAATGGGCTGCTACCGTAAGGGTTTCCACTGCCGATGGTGTAAACATAACGCCCACGCACAGCGGCGGGGCGGAAAGCATCGGGCTTGACATGGGCGACAATTTCCAAGTTTTGAAGTTGCTGCCTTGAAGGACCACGACCTTGTGGTTGCAATCGGGTTGAAGGCGACTGAGATGTTCGCCCCAGTTGCCCCCAACTTATCAAGGCAGCAGCAAGCAACATTCCGACCGCCACACCAAGCATCACCACAGTCTTCCTTGATTTGCTGTCTCGCTGCATGGCTTGTTCACCTCGCATCGCTTGTTGGCACATCAATTTTGCATCACAACTCTGACAGAACTCTGACAAGTTTTTCGTTCGCGCCTTACGGCGCTCCTACCGATTTTCAACGGCTCAGCAATTTTGCATCACAACTCTGACAGAACTCTGACAAGTTTTTCGTTCGTGCCTTACGGCACTCCTACCGGTTTTCGGTCGGGCAGGAGCCCGACCCTTCCAACGACGCAGCAATTTTGCATCACAACTCTGACAGAACTCTGACAAGTTTTCGTTCGTGCCTTACGGCACTCCTACCGATTTTCAACGGCGCATCAATTTTGCATCGCAACTCTGACAGAACTCTGACAAGTTTCCATGCCCTGTCCCTTGCCCCTTGTCCCCTGTCCCTTCCTTTCACCACTGTTCAGGGAAGCCTTCCAGCGATTGTTGCAGGGGTCGCCAGCCTTCTTCCCTGAGCAGCCTTTCAAGTTCGCTTCCTCTTTCCACGCCGCCGAGGATGTTGCCCCAAACAGGGTCGCGCCAAAATTCGCCCGTCTCCCAGACTCGTTTGTGCACGCGGAAGATTTCGCCTGTCTCTGAGTCTTTGACATAGGTCTGGTCGCTCAGGGCGTTCGTCCATGCCCTCGCCATTCGGCTGTTGAACTCCCGTTCCTCGTTCAGTATCTGCATCACCATGCGGTTGAGTTCTTGGTTTTCTTCAATGAGCCGCTTCCAAGCGGAAAGGGCATGTTGGGGGCTGAAACGGAGACTGTTGATGATGCCAGCGAAAATACCACCCGCTTGTTCCGCTTGGTCTTTGGGAAACTGGAACATGTGCACCACGATGCTGACGGAGCAATCTTGCGATGCGGCGATGGGGTCGGGTTGCTGACTGAGAATCAGCGAACCTGAGATAATGGCTTGCCGAACCAGTTGACCGCTTTGGGCGCTGATGGCGAGTTTAATGAGCCCGCCTTGCACTGCGCGTCGGAAGACAACCGCCGCCTGCGCCAAATCCTGTTGCATCTGCTTTTCCATCAACCGTTCCATCTCCGTTTTGGGCAGTTCAAGGCTTTCTTTGAGTTCCCATCGCTCGCCCGTTTCTGCCTGCCAGATGCCCAAGACAAGGCGAACCACATCTTCGGCTGACTGAAGGAAAATGGGGCGGGGTTGCTGAGAGGTTTGACCGTTGATGGTCAGCAAAGTTTGAGCGTTGCCGCCAAAGCCCGTTTGCAAAGCCATGCTTTGAAGGTCAATGTTGTCAAAGCGCATCATCAGGTCTCCCTTGCGAACGAACAAGGCAGGCAATCGTTTCGTCCCTTGTC